>OCZT010001420.1_pt1 | contig 24809 bp, 25 predicted proteins | sample 1539031 | NCBI WGS metagenome assembly OCZT01 (sample SAMEA3539308, study PRJEB22396) | soil metagenome | biome: tundra; feature: field; material: soil | place: USA | collected 2010-05 | depth 0.15 m | reverse complement strand
TCTCGAAGGCGCGCACCTCGATCTGGCGCACGCGCTCGCGCGAGACGCCGAATTCGGATGCCAGATCCTCGAGCGTGATCGGATCGTCCGCCAGGCGGCGCGCCTCGAAGATGCGCCGCTCGCGCTCGTTGAGCACGTCGAGCGCGCCGATCAGCGCCTGGTGGCGGTTATCGCTTTCCTCGTGCTCGGCCAGCAGGCGCTCCTGGCTGGGCGCGTCGCTGACCAGCCAATCCATCCATTCGCCGCTTTCGCCGTCGTCGCGGATCGGCGCGTTGAGCGAGGCATCGCCGCCGAGCCGGCGGTTCATGTCGATCACGTCCTGCTCGTTGACGCCCAGGCGCTTGGCGATCAGCTTGACCTGATCGGGCCGCAGGTCGCCTTCCTCGAGCGCGGAAATCTTGCTCTTGGCCTTGCGCAGGTTGAAGAACAGCTTCTTCTGGTTGGCGGTGGTGCCCATCTTCACCAGCGACCACGAGCGCAGGATGTATTCCTGGATCGCGGCCTTGATCCACCACATCGCATAGGTGGCGAGCCGGAAGCCCTTTTCGGGCTCGAAGCGCTTGACCGCCTGCATCAGGCCGACATTGCCCTCGGAAACCACTTCCGAAATCGGCAGGCCGTAGCCGCGATAGCCCATGGCGATCTTGGCGACCAGGCGGAGATGGCTGGTGACGAGCTTGTGCGCGGCTTCACGATCGCCTTGTTCGCGCCAGCTGCGCGCCAGCATGTATTCTTGCTGCGGTTCCAGCATCGGGAACCGGCGGATTTCGTCTAAATAGTGTGAAAGGCCGGATTCGGCCTTGAGTGCCGGCAGTGCGGCAGAACGGGCCATGATAGCGCCCTCCTTAATTGCCCCCGATGATCGGCGGGCGGTTGTCGCCGCCGCTCCCCGAGCCGACGGCGCGAATTTTGTGCGACCGCGAAAGCTTGATCGCAGGTGCAGCATAGCGGAACCGGGCAGCGAAAACCAGTATCCGCCCGTCACGTCGCCGTGACTTCGCCCAGTGCCGCAAATTGCGACCAAGCCGTTGGTATGATTGACCTATTTAGAACGTTTGCGTCCTGCCGAAGGGTTTTCCGCAAGGGCATGACGTAAACGACCGAGATCGCTCGGAAGTTCCGAACGGAACCGCAGAACGTCTCGGGTAATGGGGTGTTCGATGACCAGTAGATAGGCATGCAGGGCCTGCCTTCCAAGACCTTCCAGGGCGGCGCGGGCGGCGGGGGAAAGCAGGCTGGCCTTGGTCTTGAAGCCGGTGCCGTAGCTGGCGTCGCCCAGGATCGGATGCCCGATATGGGCCAAATGCACTCGAATCTGGTGGGTGCGGCCGGTCTCCAGGGTGCAAGCCAGCAGGCTGGCGACCGGCTTGCCGTCGGCGCCGACATAGCGCTCGAGCGCCTGCCAATGGGTTACCGCTTGGCGTCCGCCCGCGCGCACCGCGCGCTTGTCGCGGGCCTGCGGATGGCGGTCGAGCGGAGCGTCGATGGTGCCTTTCGGGCGGGCGGGCGCGCCCCAGACCAAGGCGAGATAGCCGCGCTCGATGCCGCTGTCGGCCTTGTTGGCGAATTGGGCGCTGAGCGCGCGATGGGCGGCGTCGGTCTTAGCAACGACCATGAGGCCGGTGGTGTCCTTGTCGAGCCGGTGCACGATGCCGGGCCGCTTCACGCCGCCGATGCCGGACAGGCTGTCGCCGCAATGGGCGATCAGCGCATTGACCAGCGTGCCAGTGGCGTGGCCGGCGGCGGGGTGCACGACCAGGCCGCTCGGTTTGTCGATCACGATCAGCGCGTCGTCCTCGTAGACAATATTGAGTGGGATCGGCTCGCCCGCGGGCTTGGGCTGCTCGGGCGCCGGCAGCGTGACGGTAACGGTGTCGCCGGATTTGACGTGGCTGGCGGGATCGCGGATCGTGCGCGCCTCGATCTCCCCTTGTATCGTTACTTGTATGGTTACTTGGCCGTCGAGGATCAGCGCTTTGAGGCGCGAGCGCGACAGCGCCGGGATGCGCGCCGCCAGCACGCGGTCGAGCCGCTGGCCTTGCTCCTCGGCGGCGATCTTGATTGTTTCGACTGCCTCTTCAGCCATGGCTTAAATGATGTCCGACGACCAGAAGCCCCTTAACCCGGAAGCTGCCGCGGCGATAGCGAAGGTTCGCCGGATGATGATCATCATCATGACGGTCACCTTCGTCGCCATCGGCCTCGTGCTCGTCATCATCGGCTACCGCCTTTTTCATGTCGAGGAAAGCGCTGCGTCCTTTGCGGATGTCACGCAAGCGCTGCCGGCGGGCGCCAAGGTGCTCTCGACCGCCATCAGCAGCGACCACATCGTGGTGACGGTCGAGGTTGGCGGCGTCATCGAGCTCCGTACCTTCGACCCCGATACGCTCAAGCCGCTCGGCCGCCTGCGGCTTGAAACGAAGCCCTAGCGCATGATCCCGAAAAGTGGGGACCGGTTTTCGGACAAGATCATGCGCGACTAAACTATTCCCAGGGTGGAATGCCATGCCGCCGGCCGCAAGGCGGTCGCCGTTGTGCCGGCGTGCTTGCGTGCCTGGGGGATCGAGGCTATCTCGAAGGCCTTGGCCAGGCTCCCTTCGTCTAGCGGCCCAGGACGTCGCCCTCTCACGGCGAAAACAGGGGTTCGAGTCCCCTAGGGAGCGCCAGATAAATCAAATACTTACGTGGTGCGTGGGTAGGCTAACGGCGGTTGTACCTAAGTTCTGCCTAATAGGTGGCGCGCAATTTCCGCCTATCCCCTGCCATTCGATCGGCCAGCCGCATTTGTGCCCGCAAGTGAAATCATCCGGTGCTGTGCCGACGACATCGGGGGGGCGGCTCGACGTGGCATTTCCGGCGCGCTGCGCCCGGCCGCCGCAGGCAAGCACGGTATCTTCGGCATTGTGTTTACCTTATGACCTCCGCGGAGACCCCCCCATCACCCTGGCCATCGGGGTGGTGCGGGTGGCGCGTACATCTGGGGGACCGATGCGGTGACAATTCTGGAATAGAGCAGCGGTTTCCTAAACCGTTGCCGCCCATATTGTCCTGTATCGTGCAGTTTCGTTTCATCCCGAAATTCAGGCGTTTTTGACTAATCAGCATCCATCCAATTCCGCCATTTCCCACCCTATAGTGAGGAGTTCGGTGGGAAATCGGGTGGGAAAAATAGGAGCTGTAAAAACGTTGGGTCAGAACTGATTGCCCAATGCCCGGAGGGCGGCGCGCGCCTACTCAGAGCACATTCCCTGTGCGCTCTACCGTCAAGTTACGCCCCTCGACACGGTGCGGGGACCGGGCAAAAGAATGCGGGCGCACAGCTAAGTTGATAGAGCGGCTGACTCTTAATCAGCGGGTCCCAGGTTCGAGCCCTGGTGCGCCCACCACGCAACTCATTGAAAACTTAAACACTTTCCGCTTCTGCTGCTGGCCATGAGTTCGGCGGCCTCCAAAAAGGTTCCAAAGAGGTTCCAAGAGTGCGCCGTGAGTGCCGATGCTCTGCGTCTAGCAGCGTCGATCATTTTCTGCACACCATAGCCTCGCGCCCGCCATTTATCAGCTGGCACCCGAGGCTCACTTCGCTGGCACATGGAATGCAGCGGATACAGCCTCCGCCAACAAATTGAAATTACCCCGTAGTCTGAATATTTTGTGAATCGGTCTCTATATCTGCCCTCATACTTACCCGCAAATCGATCCAGGATTGTAGTGGTTATCCGAGACTTTTGCGGATGCCCGCTACGTTCCGCTCTTCCCCCGAAAACGGACATTGGACGACACCTCTTTGATGTCCGCTTTGTGCCAAACTCGTAAGTCGCCCGCACCGACCTATAGCTTCCGGGGAACCCCGCCATGTGCTACCGCTACACCCTTCGAGAGTGCATCTGGGGAATGTCGCATTAAGGGGATCGTACATGTGTGCGGAGCAGGAGACCGGCCGGCCTCTCGACCGTATCCATCGTCGGAGCTTCTTAAAAGCCTCCGGTGCCATCACTGCGATAGCGTTCGTAGGTACCGGGGCGCTCAGCAGTATTGCCTACGCTGACGCACTGACTAAGGTGCAGCGCGACAAGTTGAGTCCAGACGACATTTTAGCGCTAATGAAGAAGGGTAATAAACGCTTTTACACCGGCAAGCGTGAAGACCATAATTTTCTGGCTCAGCAACGCGCCAGCGCCAAGGGTCAATATCCGGCTGCGGTACTGCTTACTTGTATTGACTCGCGAGCTTCGGCTGAGACGATCTTGGACCTCCGCATTGGCGACATCTTCAACAGCCGCGTGGCAGGCAATGTCGAAAATTCCGACATCCTTGGCAGTATGGAGTTCGCCTGCAAACTGTCGGGAGCCAAGGTAGTCATGGTCATGGGCCATACGGGATGCGGCGCGATTAAAGGTGCAATTGACAACGCCGAACTCGGCAATCTCACTGGCTTATTGGCGAAAATTAAACCCGCGGTGGCGGCGACGACGTACACCGGCGAAAGGACGTCGAAGAATTACGCATATGTTGACGCCGTCGCACGGAAGAATGTGGAAATTACTATGGCCGACATTCGCAAGGACAGTCCCGTACTGGCCGAAATGGAGTCGAATGGCGCTATCAAGATCGCCGGTGCGATGTACAACCTGGAGACAGGTATAGTAGATTTCTTCGCCGGATGATTTAGGGCGTGTACTGATAAAGCGCGGCTAATGAGCAAAGGTTAGTCGATGTCCGCTTTGGTCCAAAAGCGACCATACGAGGCATCAGTCCAAATTGACGCTAAGTGCCATAAGCAGACATCGAGAACATTTCCACTAGAGTGAGGCCCGACGCCTCTATGCGGCGTAAAGTCCGTCCTTGCCAGATCCTGTGCAGTATGAGTATTCGAGTAATAAAATGTTCCAGGCAAAACGCCTCTTAACGGCGGCCAGTATCAGCCTCGCGCTGGTATTGGGCGCATGCGCCGGCCGGCCGTCTCAAGGGGTGCTGGTGCCCGTCGCACAATCTGCTGAAGGCACGTCCCGCGTAAATATGCTTGTTGCTACAACAAGACAACGCGCAATTGCGGATGCGGGCGAGATGTTTAATGGAGAGCGGGCCGACGGTGTATCCTATGCTGCGATTACCGTTTCAATTCCGCCTGACAACTCACGAAAGATTGGCGAAGTCCAGTGGCCTGTGTCGCTTCCGGGTGATCCCCATCGAGATTTCGTAACTGTTTCGGCGAACTATCTCGACAAACAAGAATTCTCCGCCGGCGTGTCCGCTGCAGCAAAGCCGACAGGGCGCAGAAATGTGTTCATCTTCGTGCACGGGTTCAATAACCGGTTCGATGATGCCGTTTACCGGTTTGCACAAGTCATTCACGACGCAAAAGCGCCAGGTATTCCCGTTCTGTTTACATGGCCTTCGCGCGGCGAATTGAAGCTACGCGCCTATACTTAATGATCGTGAGAGTGCAAACTACTCACGCGACGCGCTTGAGCAACTAATCGAAATGCTCGCTGCCAACCCAAATGTGAAGGACATTAATATCCTGGCGCACTCAATGGGAAATTGGGCTACGCTCGAAGCGTTGCGCGGGATGTCGATCCGGACTGGCAGGATCGGAGCCAAGGTTAGGACAGTCGCGCTAGTCGCGCCAGATGTCGACGTTGACGTGTTTCGTACGCAAATTCAAAGAATGGGCAAATCTAGGCCGCGCTTCCTTCTGTTCGCATCTCAGGACGACAGTGCCCTCAATTTTTCAAAGTCCATTTGGGGCGGCGTTGAGCGTATCGGCGCGGTCGATCCAGCGCGGGAACCGTATCAAAGCGAATTGGCACAGGAGCATGTCGAGGTCTTTGATCTAACTAAGCTGAAGGGCAGCGCGCACGATAGAGCGTTTGAAGATATCACGACCGTCATGATGATGGTTAAGGATCGGATTGGCGATTGACACGGTCAGGCTTTTTATACCAATAGAAGAAAGTTTACTGCGTATAATTTCATGGGCGCCGCATTTTGGATATGCGCTTACTAGTTCCTACGGTGAAAGAAGAGAGACCAAAATCTGCCCTCACCAATTACTCGATTGATCTCCCTCAATACAAAAAACGGTATCATTGCAAAGGTCGCAATCACGCTGATCGACACCATTCCTATCAAATTATTCGCGCCAATTTCTGAAAAGATTTCGGCAGCCGTCCGCCCATGCCACATCCCGACAAGAACATGTTCTATTATGTGAAAAGATATAAGCGCTACGGCAAATAAAACTGACTTGAATAGAATAGGATAAATGAGCGGCATATCATTGGATCGGTTGCCCAGTCGCAGATCTTCAGCCACGAGCATGACTTTTGCAAAGATCAAGGCATTAACGACAGCAAGGCCATGAGATTGATAATCAATTTTATTTTGCGACAAAATAATAGATTCGTGAAGGGCTAACAAACCAAAAACTAGCCAAAGATATAGAAACATCAGAATAAACGTTTTTGCTGAATCTAAGAGCCTCTCTTTTAGAGTGCGTTTGTATTCTCGCTCGCCGCGTCCTTCGCTGACGATCTGATTGATCCGCGCTGGCTCAGCGCGAAATTGAGTAGTTGTTGGAAATAGACCAGACACATCTCTCGCCGCGATCCATTGCTCAAGCCCGTGTCTCCATACCCAATCGCCTTCGAATAGAAGTCTTTGTTTCGCAAACTTTGCTAGATCGCTGAATGGTATCGGTCCATACTCTTTTTCATCTTTTGAAACATACCATTGGTCGTCGCCGGACATTGGCTTTGGAATTTGCATTGAATTCTGGCGCTGGCTATCCAAGATGATGACCTATCATTTCAGAGCCCTAGATTCTGTTCAAAGCTCGGGCTAAATGATACCAAATTGTGTGAGGCCTGTCGCTCGATGATTACCAGAAATTTTCTCAAAGGACTTTGGCTCCACTTCGCGACTGCTGGGATAGTCGTTATTTTGCTCGGTGCGAGCGCCTTCGTCATAGCGACGCTCCCGCCGCGCACGATCTTTATGGTCACCGGCGCCGAGGGGGGTGCCAACTACGAATTGGGTACCCACCCGGCCAAAGCGCGCGTCCTCGGAGGGATCGTCTTTATCCGATGCAAAGGTGTGCAGAACACCGCGCGGACCGAACCTCGCTTTGAAATTGGGAAACTCCGGTGGCTTCGGGTAGGCAGGGTTCTCCGGCTCTTCCTCGGCGTTCAGGTGATAGAGATTACCGAAGAACTCGTCGAACCCATGGACAGTGGGCAAGAACTCGTTGCGGTCGCCCAGGTGGTTCTTGCCGAATTGGCCGGTTGAGTAGCCTTGCGGTTTGAGCAATTCGGCGAGCGTCGGGTCCTTGTCAGACAATCCTTCCTTGGCGCCCGGCAGGCCGACTTTGAGCAGACCAGTGCGGAAGGGCGACTGGCCGGTGATGAACGCCGCACGCCCGGCGGTGCAGGACTGTTGGGCGTAGATGTCGCTGAACATCGCGCCCCTCTTTGGCGATGCGGTCAATATTGGGCGTTTTGAAGCCCATCATGCCATGGCTATAGGCGCTGACGTTCCACATGCCGATGTCATCACCCATGATGACGAGGATGTTGGGTTTTTGTTGCTGCTGTGCCGCTGCTGGCGGACTCATCATGATTACGGCAGTGAGCAGTGCCAGCGGAGCAAACCAGATTTTTCTGAGCGCATTCATCATCTCACTCCCTATTGGCGGCCTAAAGCGGGTCGGCGCACGGTACCCAGCTCCATCACTGGCGCTGCTTTGTATGCGGGTCGCGGCAGATCGGCCGCCAAAGCGCTCGCCGAACCAAGAGCCGTCATGGCGAGGCCCGCTAACAGGATACGCACGTTTTCGATTTACCTAAGCCTTATCCGAATATTCGACCGATGTTCCCTCTGCCGTTGGCCGATCGGTGCTAATCCATGTCAGACGGACCCGCGTCACGCTGTCGGCAGGTCGCGAGCAGCAAATGATGGCGGCGGGACCTACAATCCTCCAAAACGATAGTTCAGGCCCAGCCGTATCTCGCTATGACTTGAGATGTCGAGTGATGCTGCGGTGATATAGAGATATTCAAGTTTCGCGCTCACCTCTGGGGTAATCCCGTATTCGACGCCTGCCCCGAGCGCTGCGCCAATCTGCTTGCTAAAGCCCGTGCAAGAAGCAAATAAATTGGCGCATGTAGCTCCGCCCGCTGTCGTGAGGCTAGTCTTAGCACCCAGTACTGCCATTCCGCCGGTGGCGTAGAAGAGCCAGTTTTGGTTCGCATAGCCCACGCGCACCCTCGCAGTAGATTCCCAATCAATGCTGGTACTCGCAGTAATAGCGGCGATGGGTAGAGGTAGGCCCCCAACGGTCGGAACGAATGTCGACGAACCTTTGAAATTAGCCCAATCAAGGTCGGCCTCAAAGCCTATGACGACATGGCCGGATTGTATCTGCGCGCCGACCGTTCCACCAAACACTCCACCCGAAAAACCTAAAGAGGCGCCGTCGAAACGGTTAGTGATAATGTTAAGGGGGTCCTGGTTCCCCCATCCGTAACCGCCATTGATGCCGACATAGATCCCCGTCCAGTTGTAGACTGGAACAGGAGACATCATCGGTGCCGGGGCATAAGCCGGTCGAGTTGGGAGATCAGCCGCAGTTACCGGATGAACCGCTCCAACGAACACCGCGAGTACAACCGTCGTAAGTGAAAAAAGCTTATTCATATTCAGTCCCCCATCCATCATGGAAAGCACGGCCTGTCGCGGCGCTCCGTGCACTTTCAGTGCGCCAATATGCCCTCAGCCCATGCCGCTGCACTACTGCACATAGGTACAGTAATCCGAATGATCGCTGAGCCCGCTGACCTTCCCGTCAGAATGCTAACTAGTTGTAAATGCAAAGACATTGTGAATTGGCCAACTCTGCAAAGTAAAATATGATGTGTGCGTGTTATTGCGGATATTGACCTTGCTGTTTGCAGGCTTGGCGGCAACGATATCCGTTGCCGCGGAACCATTGCCGCGTTCGGTATTGATTGTCTCGCAGTGGGATCCCGACTTGCCCTTTTATGCGGCGTGGTCCAGCGCGTTTCGCGCGACATTACCCGCCACCTCTCGAGAGCCTATCTCCCTCTATTCAGAGGCCTTGGACCTCAGCCGTTTCCAATCCCCAACGAATCAGGAGAATTTTCGCCGCTATCTTCAGGAGAAGTATCGCGATAAGGGCCTCGGTGTCATTGTTACCGTTGGTTCATTGGCACTCGAATTCATGTTGCGTGAGCGTTTGGAGCTATCGCCAACGGCGCCCTTGGTTTTTAGTGGGGTGGACGAGGCGACGACAGCTAAATTGAAACTTACTTCTGACGTGACTGGAATCACCATCGGACAGGCGACCCTTCGCGACATGGTGGCCATCGCGCAACTGTTGATGCCCAAACTCGAGCGTGTCGCCCTGGTTGGCGAAGCAATGGGAAAAACCAGTATTTATCGCCACTTCAAGGACGAACTGTCCTTGCTTTCCCCGCTCGGATATATCGACCTTACAGGCTTGCCACTTGCAGAGGTAAAGAAGCGCGTTGCGGCGCTGCCGGAAAATACAGCGATTCTTTACACGGCCATTTTTACCGACGGCGCGGGGATTGCTATTGACCCGACGATGGCACTGACGGCCGTAGCCGAAGTGGCCAACCGGCCGATCGTAATCGCCCAGGAAGCTCAACTCGGCCATGGGGCTGTCGGCGGCCGCATTTTCAGACCCAGGTTAATGGGTGACGACGCAGCGAGGCTCACATTGCGAATTCTTAACGGCGAAAGCGCCGGTGATATTCCTATCGTGCTCGGCAACTATACTCAGCCAATGTTCGATTCGAGGCAGCTAATGCGGTGGGGGATCAGCGAGTCCCAGCTGCCCTCGGGTAGCGAGATCCGCTTTCGTGTACCGGGTATCTGGGAACAATACGGCCGGTACGTAATTGTCGCTCTCTCAATTATAGCGTTTCAGTTCGCGCTGATAGCCTGGCTGGTGATCGAACGTCACCGCCGCCAGATCGCACAGGCGGAATTACTTCGTCGAATTTCGGAAGTCATTCATCTTAACCGAAGTGCTGCTGCGAGCGCGCTTTCGGCTTCCATCGCACATGAGCTCAACCAGCCGCTGGGAGCGATCCTGAGCAGTGCCGAAGCTGGGGAGCTTTATCTCAATGCCAACCCGCCAAACGTTGAGCGAGCCAGAAAGATTCTCAGCAATATTCGTCAGGACGATCAACGCGCTGCGGACATTATCAGCAACTTGCGCGGGTTGCTGATAAAGAGCAGTGAGATTGGCTTGCATGATTTTAATCTCAATGATGTCATTAAGAGTACGCTCTACATTATTAGCCCTGAGGCAAAAAGGAGACGTGTGGCGCTGAACACCAATTTTGCAGAGCGCGCCATATCGGTACGTGCCAACAAAATTCAATTGCAACAGGTCATTTTAAATCTAGCCTTGAATGGGATGGATGCCATGCAGGACCGTGTTCCAGGCGGGGGCAAATTATCGATCGAAACCGCATGGATCGGAAAATCAGAGGTCGAAGTGTCGGTCTCGGATTCCGGAACAGGCATCCACCAAGACAACCTGAAAAAAGTCTTCGATCCTTTCTATACAACCAAGCAGAGTGGTACCGGTATGGGGTTATCGATCTCTCAAACGATCATTGAGACCTTTGGGGGCAAGATATGGGCAGAGAACCGGTCCGAGGGCGGGGCGGTTTTTCGTTTCACCCTGCCGTTATCTAACAAGCTCAATCCATGAGCAATATGGCTCCCATCATCCATATTGTCGATGACGATGCATCATTTCGGACCGCAATTGGCGATTTGCTGCGCGCTTGCGACTACCGGGTTGCGCACTATGAATCGGCTGCGCAGTTCTTGGAAAGAAAACCGAGCGATGAACTCGCTTGCATACTTCTTGACGTACACATGCCCGGCCTTAGTGGGCCGCAATTGCAGGATCATCTCACTGGGCTCGGCAGCGAATTGCCAATCATTTTTGTGACCGGCGATGGGGATATTCCAACAAGTGTGCAGACGATCAAATCCGGCGCGGAAGACTTCCTGACCAAGCCCATACCCAAAGAGCGATTGCTGAAGGCTATTGAACACGCTCTTTTGCACTCCGTCGAATTGCGTGAACGGGGCCGTCAGTTCGCTGTCATGCGTTCTCTGGTTTCGCGGTTGACGCCCCGCGAACATGAAATCTTCATCTTGTTGGCTCGCGGATGGCCTCACAAGAAGATTGCGCATTCATTAGACACCTCGGAACGAACCATCAAGTTTCATCGACATAACCTGATGCAGAAGCTCGCCGTTCATTCGCTTGCGGAACTTTCGGTCGCTGCCGAACGTCTGGGATTGCTACCTAGATCCAGCTCCAACAGAAACTAGGGCTTCATCTGCCCCCGATAAAAAACTTCCAACTCTACAGACTGCAGTCGTTAGCCTACGACGCGTACTATTTTACTTCCCATATGGGCAGGTCCCAGAAAGCTTGGACTGTGTAATAAGTACTCCTATTACGATAATCTAGCGTCGGTCGCTCATGATCTAATCCGGACAAAATCAAAAACATCAATGCAACAGCGGCTAAATATCGTGGCAGTCGTGGATGATGACCCCAGTATGCGGGCGGCCGCCGAAAATCTGTTGGAAGCAAGTGGTTTTGCAACTGAACTGTTTGCCTCCGCGGAGGATTTCCTCGATCGCGGGGCCGCAACTCATGTCGATTGTCTCCTCCTCGACATCGATCTTGGCGGCATGTCTGGAATTGAATTGCGGCGTCAATTGGCAGCTTCCGGTTGTCAGCTCCCGGTCATTTTCATGACCGCCCTCGATGACGAAGCAATACACCGCGAGGCACTGATTGCAGGCTGCCTTGCATCTTTGCGCAAGCCCTTTACGGCGCGTCAGTTATTGGATGCGATTGAGAAGGCTAAAATTTAGGCCAAAGAGTAGATTTGCTAAAATGACGGCGTATCGCGGTACTCTGTGCGCGTTTAATGCGCCAATATGCCGTCGGCCCATGCTGCTGCTCTGCTGCATATAAGTGCGGTACCAGAATGCCAGCTGACCTTCCCCTATGTACAGTAGCGCCGGAGCGCGGCCGATATGAGAATGTTCACGGGGCTCGATCGGGTCACCGCTCTTTGATCTGCAGCGAGCAACGTTGGCATGCAGCAGCGTCGAACGGGAGAAATGAAATGCGTAAGATTCTATTACTTGCGGCGACCGCTCTCGCAATCGCTGGGACAGACGTTCGGGCTCAAGTAGAGCTTAAAAACTATGCTGAGGCCAACGGATATATCGACGTTCAAAAATTGACATGCGCCCAGCTCGCAGGAACGTTTCAAGAGGATGCGGACATGCTTACCGCCTGGTACAGCGGTTGGTACAACGGCCTCGCAAAAAAGCATTTCGTGAATTTTCCAAGGGCAAAAGGTGGCGAACACGAACTGATTTTGTACTGCAAAGCGCATCCTGAAATTCGGATCATCCAAGCGATCGCCGTGCTTTTAAAGGACGAGAGAATACTAAAAGGCGTTGAAATGCAGTAGGGGCCTGGTGGTGCGTTCATGACCGCTCAGCCAAAACACGTACTTTCATTCGTGAAGACGGAAGTAAATCTCGAGCTGCAACGGAGGAATGATCATGGTTCGCGTTATCGGTTTGTCGCGCATCGGATTGGCGCTGGCCGCACTGGTAGCGCTCGCCGGAGTATCCATTAGTACTGGGCCAGCCAATGCGGTTGTCTATTGCAAGACCGTTGGTGTGCCGAGGGGATGCGTCGTGCGCCCGGTTAGGCACCCCGTTGTCTATTGCAAAACCGTCGGCGTGCCGAAAGGTTGCGTCGTGCGCCGTTAATGTCTGGGCGGCAAACGAATCCCCCTGCTCATGACGTATCAAGCATCGCCAAAGATGACAACAATTCACATAATGGAGGAATAGATGGTTCTACCCTCATCGTATCGGCGAAGCGGGCCTGCGGTAGGCTGGTTTGCGTTCGCAATGGCAATGGCAATGGCTTTGGCGTTGGTGGCCCTCTTGTCAGTTATGCCAAGCGCACAGGCTCAAGACCAGGATGCTACCAAAATCCTGAAGGCGATGACCGACTATGTGGCGAGTCAAAAGGTCATTTCCGCCACATACGATTCCGACATAGAAGTCATCACCAACAATCTGCAAAAGATCCAGTTCGCAAGCTCCGGTCAAATGCTGCTGAGCCGTCCGGACAAGGCGCGCGTCAGCCGGCTAGGTGGCTACGTTGATGCCGAACTTGTCTTTGACGGCAAAACACTCAGCGTACTTGGCAAGAATCTCAATGCGTATGCGCAGACAGATGCTACCGGTTCGATCGATCAACTTGTGGCCCGGCTGAGAGACGAATTTGGCGTGCCGATCCCCGGTGCCGACTTGTTGCTGTCTGGCGCATATGACGAGATGATGAAGGATGTGCTCGATGCCAAACACATCGGTCGCGGCGTGATTGATGGCGTCGAATGCGATCACTTGGCATTCCGTAATGATGACGTCGATTGGCAAATCTGGATTCAACTCGGCAGCCGACCAATCCCGCGCAAATACGTCATCACCAACAAAGCCGTGACCGGCGCGCCGCAATACACGCTTCGTATCAAAGAGTGGAAGACGGATGTGCAGGTCCCCGCGGACGCCTTTGCATTCAAGCCGCCAGCGGATGCCAAGAAGGTCGATATCGGGGCCCTCTCGGGTATCGACGAAGTTCCCCCAGGCGCAGCACCAGGAGAAAAGAAATGACCGGCACGAAAATCAGATTGTTGCGTACCGCTTTGGCGGCGATCGTGGGTGTTGGATGTCTTTTTGTCAGTGAAAATGTGTCGCCGATTAAACCGGGATCTCTGATCACAGAAGCTCACGCGGTTATCGGGCGCCCGTTAACACCGTTGAGCTATGCCGGTGTTGCGCGACGTACCACTCGTCGAGCCGTTGGAGCTGGCGCGGTTTATGGGGCGCCGGTCGTGGTGGTCGCACCTGCACCGGTTGTTGTGGCGCCCAGATGCGTGCAGGCTGTTGACGCTTACGGGCGGATTTATACACGTTGCTACTAGGGAGTTTAGGTCATGAACAAAATTAGGAACATTCTGCTAGGTTCGTTTGCAATGGTCGCTGCCGCGACTGTGGTAAGCGCGCCAGCATCCGCACAGCAGCCGCAAAAGCCCAACATCGTCATTATTTGGGGCGACGACATCGGCCAGTCCGATGTCAGCGCATACTCGCGCGGTATGATGGGCTTCAAGACGCCCAATATCGACCGCATCGCGAATGAAGGCGTGATGTTCACCGACTTCTACGCCGAGCAGAGTTGCACGGCCGGCCGGGCCTCGTTCATCACCGGTCAGTCCGGGCTGCGCACAGGCATGACCAAGGTCGGCCTGCCGGGGGCCACGCTTGGGCTGCAGAAGGAAGACCCGACAATCGCGGAGCTGCTCAAGCCGCTCGGCTATGCGACCGGACAATTCGGCAAGAACCATCTGGGGGACCGCAATGAGTTCCTGCCAACCGTGCACGGGTTCGACGAGTTCTACGGCAACCTCTACCACCTGAACGCCGAGGAAGAGCCGGAACTGCCGGACTACCCGAAAAGCCCCGAGTTCCGTGCCAAGTTCGGACCACGCGGCGTGATGGACTGCAAGGCCTCAGCCACGGACGACACGACGGTCGATCCGCGCTTCGGTAAGGTTGGCAAGCAGGTGTGCAAGGACACCGGCCCGCTGACCAAGGCGCGGATGGTGACGGTCGACGACGACATCACCAACCGGGCTGTGGATTTCATGCAGCGGCAGCAGAAGGCCGGAAAGCCTTTCTTCCTATGGGTGAATACGACCCACATGCACTTCCGCACTCACACCAAGCCGGAGAGCGTCGGCCAGTCGGGGCGTTGGCAGAGCCCGTATCACGACACCATGATCGACCACGACAAGAATGTCGGGGAGGTCCTCAAGGCGTTGGATGATCTCGGCATCGCGAATAACACCTTCGTCATGTACTCGACCGACAACGGTCCGCACATCAACAGCTGGCCGGATGGGGCGATGACCCCGTTTCGCAACGAAAAGAACTCGAACTGGGAAGGCGCTTATCGGGTGCCGGCGATGTTCCGTTGGCCGGGCAAGATCAAGCCGGGCGAGGTTTCCAACGAGATCGTCGCGCACCTCGACATGCTGCCGACCATTCTAGCCATGGCCGGCGACACGCAGGTGAAGGATAAATTGCTCAAGGGCTACAAGGTCGGCGACATGACCTACAAGGTCCATCTCGACGGCGACAACCTCGTGCCGTACCTGACCAGCCAAGTAGCAAAGAGCCCACGGGAATCGTTTCTGTACATCAACGACGACCAGCAGTTGACGGGCCTGCGTTACGATAACTGGAAGTTCGTGTTCATGGAGCAGCGAGTTCAGGGGACGCTGCGCATCTGGACTGAGCCGTTCGTCACCTTGCGAGCCCCGAAGGTCTTCAACCTGCGGACCGATCCGTACGAACGGGCGGACATCACCTCGAACACCTATTACGACTGGCTACTTGATCACGCCTTTACGTTCGTGCCCGCGCAGGCCTTCGTGGGACAGTTCCTGATGACGTTCAAGGACTACCCGCAGCGGCAGAAGGCGGCCAGTTTCAACATGGATGAAGTGATGGAGAAGCTGAAGGATTCGGGGGGGTCGAAGTAGGCCCTGTCAGGTCCGACGCCGACCATCTGCGGCCGGCCTTGTCCTGCGGTCGGCCGCAGCAGGTCGCCCGATCTGCGGCAACCGCGCGGGCACAACTTGGATGGACAAGGCGCTTTGGCAAAAGCGCCGTGAGTCTCCCGATCGGGACGGAGCATTTGTATAAAACGCTGCGGGATAAGCATCCTGTTCGCACTGCTGGCGCTCACGCGCGCAGCCTTTGCGTCGGACCCTTTGCCGTCATGGAACGACACCGCATCGAAGAATGCCATCGTGACATTTTTCGAACAGGTGACCGAGGAGGGTTCGCCGAATTTCGTTCCGGTCGTCGAGCGGGGGCATTGGTGAGTGCACTCCTAATCTCGTTAATTACGTTTTTTCTTGTTCTCGGTGGGTCATTGCTTGGTATGTACTTTCGCAATGCGCTATCGGACGACCATCTCCGGGACGACGTAAGAGATGTTATAAGACTCAGTACGGGTCTCATCGGGACGATTGCCGCTCTGGTTCTTGGCCTGCTGATCGCATCGGCTAAGAGTTCGTACGATGCAAGAAGTACCCAGATCAAACAGATCACCGCCAACGTCATTCTTCTCGATCGCCTTCTTGAGCAATATGGGCCCGACGGGCACAATTTACGCATTATCCTGCGAAACGCAGTTCCCCCGATGGTCGATCGGATTTGGAACGAAGGCGATCGAACTAGGACTGCACCATTTGCGGTGACCGGCGAAGCACAAGAATTTGTCAACAAAATCCAGGAACTCGAGCCTAACAGCGATCCAAAGCGTGCGCTTCAATCACGAATCTTAAGTGCCGCCACCGATTTAGCACAAGCGCGTTTGTCGCTGTTCACTCAGTCACATGATTCGATTCCAGCGCCATTTCTTGCAGTCCTAATTTTTTGGCTCACAATAATTTATGCAAGCTTCGGTCTGTTTGTACGAACCAATCCGATTGTAATCGTGACGTTTTTCGTCGGCGCGCTGTCAGTCTCAGCTTCAATCTTTCTAATCTTGGAAATGGATCAGCCTTTAACGGGATTACTGCGGATTTCAAGTGAGCCGCTGCGCCAAGCGCTTGGGTCCCTTGGTTCCTAACCTGAGCACGGCGCCCGGATAGAGTATCCGCAATTGATGGATGAATGCGCACCTCGTTTCGCTAATCATTCCCTCATTTTTGGAGCTGCGCTCAAGGCGCGGACATCGCGGGCGTTCGCGACTGACCGCTCAAATCCGGCATCAATGCGCGGGTAATTTTTGGGGTACAAATGGAGGTGCGTCCATAATAGATTGATATTATGTGGTAATTTCCGATTTTGGGCGGACACTCCCGCAGCCCAAACGGTCGCAGGCTTCAATCTCGCCAGAAATCCTTGAAGCGCGTTGGCGACAGCTCGGTATAGCGCACGGTGTGCTGGATATTCTTGTGCCCGAGGTAGTCTTGGATTGATCGCGTATCGTGCCCATCGCCTGCCAGCTTATAACCGGCGGCGTGGCGTAGCATGTGCGCATGGACCTGGAACGGGAGGCCTGCTTTTTGCCCCGCTCGCTTGACCATCCAATTGAAGCTATCCGTGGTAAATGGTCCGCTACGCTCGCTCACGAACACAAACGGCGATTTCTGCGTCTCCCGTTGAAGTTTGCGCAGCGCTCGTAGTTCATCGCCGCGAACGGGGTGAGTGCTCGGCTTCCCGCTCTTTACCCTGCGGACATGAAGCGTTGCGGAGTTCCAGTCGATTTGCTCCCACCGCAAGTCGCAGACCTCTGAAGCCCGCAGCCCATGCCGGTAAGCCACCAGGATCATTGTCGCGTCACGATGGCCGTAACGATTGCCTTTGGCGGCCTCGATCAGTTTTTCAACTTCAGTCTCGGTCAGATGCTCTCGGCTGCGAAGCTCGCTGTTCGGCTGCCGTCTCGGGGTAACTGCTCGTTTTTTGATGGCTGGCGTGACCAGCTTCAGGCGCGTTTGGCCATGGTTTTCGCCTCCTACCATTCTTCACTGCTCGTACAATACACATTTTACGAGCAGTGGCGAGGCGATCTTGCTACGATGGTTAGTGAATTTTGCCGGCTCCCGGTCGTGATACGCTCAGCCGATGCGGGCGCCAGCGGCCGCGCGGCTTCACTTCATGATGGTCATGCACTCGACAAGCGACGTCGCAGGTATTTCCATTGACGGTTGGAGCGGCGGCGAGCGACGGCAAGATGAACAAGGCAACTGCACGTCAAGCGACGTTGAGCAGCGTGGACGCAAAGTTGGCTGTCCAGGCTGGGCGCGACCCTCCCCCAGCATGGACAGGCCGGGGGCCCTAGGGCGCGCGTTAGAGGGAGCCGGAAATATCTAGGACCAAAAAACCCGCATTAACTTTTGAGTAACCGAGATCGATGCGATCGGCGCTGTTGGGATTTTTAAGCTTCGGCAGGAATAATTTTCTGCGAACGTATAGACAAGGTGTCTCCGTCATTGGTGTGGGAAAATTGTTTTGTGCCTCTATCGTACAAAAACCTGCTGAAAACTCGATTTTCCTTGTTTAGTATTTCGAGCAGTCCGTTTTCCATTCTCCATGTATCTTCATTCTTGTTGCGACCAATTCCGATTGTTCCATCATCCTCAAATGTTATTTTTTTAGACGCGTTTGTTGCTGGATTAAAAATGAGTTTCCAAATCTGAGATTTCAATATTCCAGAAAGCTCCTCCTCTTCGGATGCAGATCTGCGTTTTATCCATATCCCCGCCCGCTTCGCCAACCCCTCAACATTTTTCGACGCGAAAACGGAAGCGACAACCGAAATAATGACAGCTATGACCGTTAAGAGTGTACCGCCAAGCGAGACAATTTTTTCAGAAGTTATGTTGAAATAACTGATAGCAACCCAACCAAAATAACAAATCAATGAGAACCCACCGATGGTGGTCGTAGAAATAAAATCGATGCGGTGAAATCTGTTCTGTTGCACCTCAGATTTTTGCGCTGCCCATTGAAGTGAAAACTGAAATAAATTGAAGGTAACAGCAATGAATAGGATCGTGGTCAGATATTCCGGACGAGCCAGTTGAAACGGCAAAATCGAAATCCTCACGCCAGCGTCAGCAATCTTAAAGCCCGCGAAAATTGCAAGTAATAGACAGCCCGCGAAGAGGAGCAGGTTTCTTTTCGTTTTATAGTAGGCGTTGCTGGGGTCCATTGGAGGAGCCCATGATAGTTCTTTGGCTCAAAACTAGCCAACTGAAAGCCCATCGCAAAGGATTATGAGTTGACTTCAAAGCGAAATGTTCGAGACGCGGCGTGGGGGCCAGAACAAAAAAGCGCAGGGATTTCCTGGCTGTTCTGCGTGGTGGTCTCCTCTATAGGTGCCGTGCCGTCTCACGTCGCCAATGGTTGGCCGGTAGCACACAGACAAACTAAGACCGCCGAACCCCGTCCAGTTACTAACTAACTCTTAACTCAACTTTGATAAGCTCCATTTACCACGATTTGACAACGGGAACTCAACATGAAGCGCAGGACACTGATCGCTACCGCATCGCTTGTGGCGGTGATTGTCGCAGTCGGGTTCGGCACCGACCGCGCCCTGGCGGCCGAGCCGCACCTGACGGGCATGCAAGTGATCGGCAGCGACGCGACCGCCCGCTACATGGCCCTCGGGGTCGGCAAGGCGGTTGTGATCGATCTGGTGGGAGACATCAAGGACGTGCTCGTTGCCAACCCCACCATCGCCGATGCCGTCATGCAGACTAATCACCGTGCCTACATCATTGGGAAGGGGGTTGGTCAGACCAACATCTATTTCTTCGATGCCGATCGTCGGCAGATCGGGGCGCTCGACGTTTCCGTCTCGACCGACCCGCGACCACTCGACATCTTGGGGCCACCCGTCGTGGTCAGCAATGTGATCACGGTCTATCTCGGTGCGACTAAAGGATACTCTATTAGCTGCACCCCCAGGTGCAAGCTGCCAACACCAACTCCGGAGACGGCACCGACACAGATTATAGAGACCCGCGCACGATGAGGCGGGCGTCTTTGCACCTTCATGCTGGATTGCCTTCCACGCAAGCTGGTACGCACTTCCGATATTGTCAAAGCGCTCCCCGCGGGCCTCGCGGGCGGTAGCTCGACCATTCGCATGGAGGCCATCATCGGCCCGTCTCCGGCTTCCACCTTTTTACCTTTACACCTTCGCTAGAACCGTTCGGCATTGAACGTTAGCCGCATCACTTGGAGCTACTACGATGCCGCGGTACGATTTAGACGTTCGCGCATTTCTTTGCCGGTTTTGAAAAACGGCGCTGACTTCTGCTCGACCGCGACATGAGCGCCGGTGCGCGGGTTGCGGCCGGTATGGGCCGGACGTTGCTTGACCGAAAAGGTCCCGAAGCCGCGCAATTCGACCCGGTCGCTCTTGGCCATGGCGTTGGTGATTTCGCCGAGGATCGCGTTGACGATGTTCTCAACGTCGCGCTGATAAAGGTGCGGATTGGCATTAGCAATATGCAGCACTAGCTCGGATTTAAGCATCTGGCGTCGCCCCTATAGTAGGTCCATTTGTCCGGTATCTGCGGCCTGCCGGGCAGCCTTTAGTACCTCAAGGCTCATCGGGATTTCAAGACGTGGCGTCTGGCACCCGCTCACCGTCCCACCTTTGAACCTTCACACCGGTCAAGGTGACACGGTGGCACCAAACGTCGTTGGGGCATGTATGAGGCTAATTGGCTGCCTTCTCAGTTGCCTACCTTGACGGCTTGACCACGAAGATTGGTCGGGGCAAGCTTGTGCTATGTGCCGGAGTTGGGGAGTATTTGCGATGATCAGGGGAGTATTCGCTATCAGCATCGCTGCCGCATTGGGGCTAGCAACATTGCCAGGTGAGGTCTCCGCAAAAGGATTTGGTTCGCACGCGTCTCACACATTTGTGTCGTCGGTCCGCCATCATCACCGCGCTTTCGGGTTCCGCCATCATCACCGCGCTTTCGGGTATATTCCGTATGGCGGCCTTGTCGTTTCAGATGATGCAATCGGCGTTGAGCCAGACAGTGGGGCGCCCGTGCTGCAGGTTAGTGGGGCGCCCCTGTTCCAGGTTGGTGGTGTAACCACACCGCCGAGGTGCATTCACAGTCGGGAAATTGTAACGGTACCCTCAGAAAAAGGTGGAACTCAGCAGATTACAATTACTAGATGTTAGAAAGAGCGGCGGCCGGCACGCGCTGAAAACGGGTCGGAGCAGCTTCTCCGTCTCGCAGGACCTATCAGTGTGGCAAGGTGACAAGGTAACAGCGAACGGCGCGCGAGAGCGTTTTACTCGTGACTCCCTGGAGCCGCACGAGCCGAGCGGAACAAGCGTCTCAGGCTTTCAGTTTTTAGTTTCGCTAAAATTCGTTCGGCATGTCCGCTCTTCCCCCAAAAGTAAACATTCGCTCACGCGATTGGCATGTCGGCTTTGTGCCAAATCCAGACATCAGCATCGACCAATTCTTGATCGGCAGGACAATCAAACCGGGGTGAACTCGCGCCGCTTCATTCGTTTGACTCTTATGCTCCGAAGACGAACCGGGTTCCCACGGCGGAGTGGATGACTTTGTCGCCCAGCTCATTACGGGCGAGGTCGTAAAACCGATCTCCGGAGCAATGGCCGGGGATCAAGTAATCCGGATTGATCTCCTTCATGGTCGCAAGGACCTGTCGGATGTAGTTGTCGTCGAGCGGCGGAACGATATGGAAGCCACCGATGACGGCATGCACCTTCTGGAGGCCGGACGCGACCTGCGCTTGCTTGATCGTATTGATGATACCGCGATGGCTGCAGGAGGTGAGAACTACGAGACCCTTGCCCTTGACGACGAAGTTGGTGCCGATCTCGTGCTCAAAATCGTCCGGAATGAAGGTACCGGTGTTCTTCGCCGGTGACATCTTGTCCGGGAAGCATCCGAAGCCGTTGACGATGCCGACCTTCTCCCTGGTCGGCTGTAACGGTTTCTCCGAGCTGACCTGCGCAATTTTCCCGGTGGTGAAGGCATGATCGGCGACGATGGCTGGCCCTTCGGCCATCATCAGCGAAAGGTTCGCGTCGATGATTGCCTTACGGTCGAGCGTGCCGTATTGCCCCAAAGCATTCTCTCGTGTGCAGAAGCAGTCTTCGCCGCCGACGAAGAACGGCAGATTTTTCTTGAGCTTGCCCTTGTTCGCCGAGAGAAAACCGACCATCCCGCCGAAATGATCGTAATGGCCGTGGCTCAGCACGAGCGCATCGAAAGTTGATGGGTCGATCTTGAGAATAGACATGTTGTTGAGGAGCGTTTCCGGCGTGTAGCCGAAATCGATCAGGATGTTGCGCAGCTCGTTGCCACGCCGTGATTCAGCATGCATGGAGAGCCCCCATTCGCCATTGAGGGCGGTGCTTGGCGGCGCATCAGGGGTCTGGTTGCCGCCCTTCCGCTCAATGGCCAAGCCCTCACGCTTTTCGGGCGGAACGAATTGGATGACTTGGTTATCCGTGACGATGCGAACGGCGAGCCGGTCGACCTCCGGAACCTGAGAGCCGAGCGCCTGGGCTTGCGCCGTTCGCGAAGTTCCGACCAGCGTGCCAATTAGTGCGGACACGAAGCCCGCGCCACCGGCGCAAAGCAATCCGCGTCTCGATATCGATGAGGCTCCGAGATGACAATTGCACGTGCCAAACAGCATATCGAAGTCCTCCCCTTTGTGAACAGAGAGAGATTTGGACTGCTTGCTAATTGATGAAAATTATAGCACTCAAAACATTGAACGTAAACGGCATGTTGGTCGGAGTAGGTGGCTCAGGGACCGAGGGGTAAAGTCCGTTCTAGGTCAAAATTGAAAGTAAAGACCACTGATCTTGATGCCCGCGTTTGTCCTAAAAGCAGCCATTGATCGGCGGCTCATGCGCGGCAGCATTGGCTATTAAAAGGTGAAGGGCTGTTACCGTCACGTAATTCGGCGTTCGGCACCCGCTCACGGTCCCACCTTTGCCTTCACACAGATCAGGGTGGCAAGGTCGCAGACAACAGCGTCGTGCAGCAATATTTACGTTAACTCCGAGTATTGCTCGCATTTTTCTATAAGAGAGGAACAATCCGGTTTGGCTCACGCTGCAATAAGTAGAAATAAAAAGTCATTGGTAAAGTCATTGGTTCGGCACTCAGTTCCCTTTTATCAGGCTCAATCAAATGGCCAACCTCGAAACAAGCATCCCCGGTCTCACCGTCCGAAGTTCTAAGGTTGGACATATTATGAGACAGGCATTTGCCGGGCTCGTCTACGTGGGGATTTTCGCGGCCTTTGCATCTGTCGTCTTCGTTGCTTGGCTGATCTCACTTGTCATCTGGTGATTACCGCGTTGGAAGTGACTATTTCGAGGGGGAGAGGTCGTCGTGAAAGTATGCCATCAGTGCGGAAGCAAATTTGGTCTCGTGCGGCATCATTATCTACGATACTCATTTTGCAGTCGCCAGTGCTTGCAATGCTTTAAACAACGGCTGGTCGAAGAGGTCTCGCTACGAAACGTATACGGCTGGTTCCGTCATTCGTCGTGATCGGCTGACGAGACTGGCACCTTCTCACCGGTCAAGGTGGCAAGGTAACAGCGAACGGCGCGCGAGAGCTTGTAAGCGTTTAGTGCGGATGCCGACTATCGATGCAGCTTTGGGGGTCAAGGCGGCAAGGTGATAGCGGACGACAGTGCGCGAGAGCGTGTAACCTTTTTACCAGTGACGCCGTGGGCCGAGCGGAACAATATTCTCAGGTTTTCACGTTTTTAGGTTCGCCAAAACTCTTTCGGCATGTCCGCTATGCCCGCGAAAGGCGGGCGCGTCGGACGGACGCTGCCGGGAAAGCAATTGTTGCGTCCGCCACGCCATATGCCGCGATAGAATTGATCCAAAATCCGGTTGCTCCAATTCTTCAAGACTATGTCCGTGATTAAACGCCTCAATCTCCTTCGGGCGTGCGTGAACCTTCATGTTGTCAGCGAATGTGCATAGGTACGCTGGCCGTGACCCCCAAAAAAAAGAAATGTCGGCTACGCCTGTGATTATACCTGGCGTGCCATCCTTGACTGGCCCGAAGTTGCGAACCGCCCGGACCTTGGTTCCCACTTGCAGAGGCAATCCCGGCTTCATTGCCAGTTCGGGCTGCAGCGGTGGCGCGAGGTTGCGAACCGCCTGGACCTTGGTTTCCACTTGCGGAGGCAATGCCGGCTTCACCGTTAGTGCGGGTTCTGGCGGTGGCGCGACGTTGCCAACCGGCTGGACCTTGGTCCCCACTTGCGGAGGCAATCCCGGCTTGACTGCCAGTGCGGGTTCCAGCGGTGGCGCGACGTTGCCAACCGGCTGGACCTTGGTTTCCACTTGCGGAGGCAATTCCGGCTTCACCGTTAGTGCGGGTTCTGGCGGTGGCGCGACGTTGCCAACCGGCTGGACCTTGGTCCCCACTTGCAGAGGCAATGCCGGCTTCACTGCCAGTTCGGGTTCTGGTGGTGGCGCGACGTTGCCAACCGCCTGGACCTTGGTCCCCACTTGCAGAGGCAATTCCGGCTTCACTGCCAGTTCGGGCTCCAGCGGTTCTCCGGGCCCGAGATTTCTCATCCGCTCAATCGCGCGCTGTCCGTCGCTACGGAGCTTGTAGGTCTCCCAAACACGGGTGATAACGTAGCCAGCGATGGTTAAAATGAGGGCTGCGCAACTGATTGCAACATACCAATTGGCGAGAAAACTATATCTCATGTACGCCACCTGCAGCTCGGTCCCGACTAGTCTCAACTTGTCGTCGACTTCGGTCGCGCCAGGGATCCCAAGGAGTTGGAGCACACCTTAGCGTTGCGGTTCCTAACTTTTGGTTGCCTCAGTTTGTACGCCCTAAATTGTTTTAAGTCGAAATGGCCTAACCAAGCTTTATGCGGCATGCTCTGCGTCGGCACGTAGATAGGTGCAGGATGCGCGAAGCCTGCTTTGATGGTTACTAAATCGCTCGCATTAACGCGATCATTCGATCATTCGAAATAGCAACTTAACGAGGGCGCGAGGGCGTGTAACCGTTTTTAGCCGTGACGCCCTGGACCGCACGAGCCGAGCGGA
>OCZT010001419.1_pt1 | contig 24828 bp, 22 predicted proteins | sample 1539031 | NCBI WGS metagenome assembly OCZT01 (sample SAMEA3539308, study PRJEB22396) | soil metagenome | biome: tundra; feature: field; material: soil | place: USA | collected 2010-05 | depth 0.15 m | reverse complement strand
AGCCTCATCGAAAAATTTCAAAAGGTCGGGGAAGTCCCGACAAAACTCATCGAAAAGACCGCGACCACAATAACCAAGTTAAATGCTGCGTCAGCGTTGCTCAGCTTCCTGCTTCAGCTAGCAGCGATGGAAATCGAACCACGACAGGTTCCGGCGCCGATGATACGTACAAAAGATACGAATCGCGGCAAAGACGGCGCGATCGAGTTGCAGCTTTACTCCGCACCCGGAAAAATCCCGAATGGAAATGAACTGGCGGCGTGCATGGGGAGTTTTGTTGCTAATATGATGGGCATTTCATTCAATTTTCCTCCGGAAGGTCCAATCGCAGGTGCGGAGATGACGGTTGAGGGCGGCGAGGGATTTCCCGATCTGGTGCTGTTCAATACCGAGGGGACAAACAGCATGCGCCGGTGGACGGATAAAAGCGGTGTCGCCGAGTACAAGCTGTTTGGTGCTCCGCAAAAACACAATATTCCCGACACGGCCAAACCCGTCGACAAAGAATTTTCCGTCTATGTCAGAGCCCAACCGGAAGAGGCCGGCCTCAATTCGATGCTAAACATATTCTTCGGTGGCTTTACGTTCGGCACCGCACCGAGCGCGGCCGGCGGCTTCGGCTCGGCAATCGACATTGCAAAGGGTTTCCAATACGACATGGGTGAGTACGTTTTCAACATAACGGACTGGGAAAAGCAGGGTTACCGGGTGAGTGGAAATGCCGGTGGCGATACGGTGATGTCCGGAGTTGCCTGTGATCTGGAAAAACCATTTACTGTTACCACAAATAACCCGTTCATAGCGCCATTCGAGTTTACTCCATCCTCTGCGAATGGCGGTTCATGGAAATTCGCCACCAAAAACGGAGTCATCGGAGGAGGAAACGGCGAATATGCGGTCGAAGGGCCCGATGGAGCAAAAACCGGCATCCAAATGAACGGGAACAGCAAGGGAACTGTCCGCAGTACAACGCTATTCGGCGGCGGAAACGTTCACCTAACGCTGACACCGTTAACTGGCAACGAGTGCGGCGGCGGATAATTCCGTCACATTCACCTAACTGAAATCGATACGAACGATTGCAAATAATAAGGAAAAAACTGTCATGATCAGAAAGAAATATATATTGATACCGCTCGTCGTCATAATTGTCATCATAAGCGTCGGAGCTCTGAGCTATTACCTTTTTTTGAGCAAAGTCAGCAGTGGTGAGATGGTATTTGCTCCAACGGAGGTTGGCACGCCAGAAGGGCCCAACGTAACCAAAAATATCGGGTCCGCAGGCGGGACGCCTTCAAGCCCGGACGGAAGGTTGACGCTCACCGTTCCTCAAAGCGCCTTGACGGAAACGGTTTCGTTTAGCATTCAGCCGATAACCAACAAATCTGAAGGTGGCCTCGGGCTCGCATATCGACTGGAACCGAATGGACAGACATTCGCGACTCCGGTCGAAATCACCTTTAAGTATACGAATGGCGATCTCGAGGGCACGGCGGCCGAGTTTCTTGGAGCTGCGTATCAGGACCGGGAGAGACGCTGGCACATCCTCAACTCGATACACGTCGATCAGCCCAGCGGGACGCTTACCGTCCACCAACCATTTTACGGACTGGGCATTCCTGAAAACACTTTACATCTTGCCGCAAAAGGCGACGCTTCGTGTGGGCGAATCGCTGGAAATGGAATTGCGGGGATGTGAACTGCGAAGTGGGTTTGGTGGTTGGCTTTATAGAAAGGATTCGACATGCTGGGTCAGAGATCGCGTTGAACACAATGATTGGCCCATTCGGGGTAATTGGTTTACCGACAATGGCTCAATAGACGAACCGAGCAAGATTCGTATTCGGTACACCGCTCCTCCAACAAAACCGAATCCGAATCCTGTAACAGTCAGTCTAACTTCCGACCCGGCAGGCGAGGAGTATAACATGCCTTCGCATAGAGTCATGTGGACATCTCAGATAACCATTATTGACCGGGGATACAGGGCGAGCGAACAGGTGGCAGGCTTTGTTTACTCCGGCGTGATTTGCAGCCTCGATAAGCCCTTCACGGTTAATGCCACTGGCTGGCGGACGGACGCCTTGGGTTTTATTCCTTCCAGCGCGACGGCCGGCACCTGGAGCTTCAACACTAAGTGGAATATAGCAACTTTTGAAGGCAGTGGTTCCTACACCATAGAAGGAGCCGATACTGACAAGCCCGGGATCCTTGTGCAAGGAAGCGGCAGCGGAACTATGCCGGCAGGTCGGGCTCAGAGCCCCAGCGGTACAGGGCACATTGACCTCGTTCCGCTCGAAACGGATGAGTGCCACTAGGCATGAGTCAGGAGCCGAGGACGGTATGATCGGAAGAGTTCTGCCACGGAAGGAAATTTTGCTTGAAAAGAAGGCACTAAATATTATGAAAGTTCTTACATTGTTTTATAAATTGAGTTTTTGCCTGTGCGTCGTAACGGTATTTTATCTGTTCGTTCCGCAGGCGATCTTTTGTCAAACGGAAACGTTTGACGTCATTCAATATACGCCGCCGAAAGGTTGGACTAAAACGCCAAAAGAAGGCGTGATGGTCTATAGCGATACTAACAAAACCACCAATGGCTTTTGTATTCTGACCGTTTACGCAAGCACGCCGAGCGCGGGGAGTCCGCAAAAAGACTTTGCAAATGAGTGGACGGAATTGATTGTCAAACCTTTCAAAGCAGACGTGAACCCGAAAACCGAAACACAGACCGTGGATGGATGGACATCTGTGGCGGGGGCCGCCCAGATTGAAATAGAGGGAGGTAAATCTTATGTGATCATGACGGTGTTAAGCGGTTACGGAAAAACAGCGAACGTTTACGCCCTTTTCAACGACCAATCATATCTGCCTCAACTCGATACTTTTATGGCAAGTATCAAAATGGACAAGACTCACGCCTCGGCCAATCCAGGTCCGACAATTCAAAACGATCCATTCCCGGATCAACCGGGTTATGCACCGCAGAAACCGTTGGCCGGCACGCTGAAACCGTCGATCACGATGGCGGATCTCGTGGGCAACTGGGATCAGGGCGCCGCCAGCGTACAAAGGTATATCGACTCGTACACGGGCGACTATTCGCACACGACCACAACATTTTACGGTGAGCAATACACGATCAAGTCGGACGGCACGTTCGCGTACAAATTTGTCGGGCGTTCCAGCAACATAACGGTCCGCGAATCGGATAGCGGCAGCGTCATTCTATCGGGCGGCTATATCACGATCAAGTTCAAGGGACGCGGGACGAAGAAATTTCAATTCATCGCGTTTATGACCCAGCCAAACGGTGCGGCCATTCTCTCGCTGGTTGGTGTCCACGACACTTTCCAGGGATACGACGCTGCGGGGATGCGTTTGGAGTGCGGTCACAGCCAGGGCTTCATTAGCTGTGTCGGCGGTGAACAATGGGCACGACTAGTTGCTAGACCAGTTAATTAACTCCTGAGGATCTCTGGGATGGAAATGTAATGATTGTTCAACTATTTTTTCAATTATTCACAACTAACTAAAAAAACTAGATCCAATTTCGTATCTCGCGGCCGTCCGTCAGCCCTTGTGAAATCGAGCAAAAACGTGTCTAATAATTGTTTGCTCTTGGGGAGCAAAATTCTTGGCCGAAAGGAGGTGAGCAAACAAAATGGCATATATTAATGTTAATTCAAACGAATCGATCGAATCAGCGCTGCGTCGCTTTAAACGGAAAGTGATCAGCGAAGAGATCATCAAAGATCTCAAGAAACACGCTCACTTCATACCACCGGGTCAAAAGGCAAAGCTCAAATCGGTTAACGCTCGCAAGCGCAACCGCCGCCGCTTTCGTCAACAGCGTCCAATGGGTGCCGGGAACCAGCGGCCACCGATGGGCCAGAATAGATAACTAAAAGTGAAAAAGTAAAAAAGTGAAAAGGTCAAAAAATGCCTTTTCACTTTTTTGTTGCTCAAATGGCGCAAAAAGATATACGCATTCTCATCACCAACGACGACGGGATCCATTCCGACGGGATATTAGCTTTGGAGGAAGGGCTTCGTTCAATCGGTGAGGTGTACGTAGTCGCACCCGAAATGGAAATGAGCGGTGCGGCGCACAGCTTGACGCTCGCGCGCCCCTTAAGGATCAGACAGATCGATGAGCGCCATTGGGCCGTGGACGGTACGCCTACCGATTGCGTGACGCTAGCCCTCAACCAGATACTTGCGCCGGACGTCCGGCCAACCATCTGCTGCTCGGGGATTAACCATGGCGCCAATCTTGGTGACGATGCGACGTATTCGGGAACTGTCGCCGGAGCATTGGAATCGACAATTCTCGGCGTACCCGGACTTGCCTTTAGCCTCGCTTCATATCGTGACCAGGATTTTACCGAAGCGGTAAAAGTTGCACGGCAGATAACCCAAAAGACCCTCGACGAGGGTTTGCCCAAATTCACCCTGCTGAATGTCAATATCCCGAAGGGGGTGCCCGCGGGGATTCGGATCACGCGACAGGGATTTAAAAGCGCACGGCCGGTGATCAGTGAACATATCGATCCTCGGGGCAAACCTTATTATTGGATCGGAGAGGTCCGCGAAGGGTTTCGGGCTAAGGGCGGTACGACCGATTTCGAAGCGATCGATGAGGGATTTGTATCCGTCACGCCAATGCGAAGCGATCTGACGAGCCATAGCGGCATGGAGCGTCTAAAGAGTTGGAATACATGAAACCGGCCGCAATCACCGACGAGATGTCTATGCAGCGGCTGCGGATGGTCGATCGGCTTCGGGACAACTACAAGATCGCGGACCAACAGGTGTTGGACGTCATGGCACGGCTGCCACGCCACCGTTTTGTCCCCGAGGCGATCAAGTCTCAGGCTTATAACGACAACGCACTGCCCATCTCGAGCGGACAAACGATCTCGCAGCCGTTTATCGTTGCGAGAATGACGGAACTGCTTGAGCTTACGGGCAAGGAGAAAGTTCTTGAGATCGGTTCGGGTTCAGGTTACCAGACAGCGATCCTTGCATCACTTGCACAAAGCGTGTTTGCGATAGAACGCTTGCCAAATCTTGCTGAGCTTGCTCGCCGGAGAATGCAGGAGCTCGCTATTAGCAATGTCACGATACGGACCGACGACGGCACAAATGGCTGGCAGGGACGCGCTCCTTATGATGCGATCCTTGTCGCTGCCGGCGGTCCCGATGTCCCGCAGCCTCTTATCGAGCAGCTCAAGATCGGCGGGAAACTAGTCATTCCCGTTGGCGAAGATAGGAAAAGTCAGATCCTCATACGCGTTACACGGCGTAACCGCGACGTACTAAGGGAAGATTTCGGTCCGTGCGCGTTCGTTCCCCTGATCGGGCAGCATGGTTGGTCTGCCTTGCGGTAATTGTTTCATATAATCCTCACGACCTTAGCGGCTTAGTACAAGATTTTTTAACACAAGGACGCAGAGAAGCAAAGGCCGCAAAGAATCGCAAAAGACATGGAATCTATTTTCGAGTTCTTATCTCAAGCTAAGGATTTCATCAATCCGAAATACCTGATCGACTACATGCTGGCCTTGCTCGGCGGGTATGTATATGTAGGTCTGTGGTTCGTAATCTTCTCGGAGACCGGTCTTGCGGTTGGCTTTTTCCTTCCCGGCGATTCGCTGCTTGTGGTCGCCGGCCTGTTCGCAACGGTGGGCAAACTGAACGTCGCTGCTGTTATGCTCGCTTTTTTTCTTGGTTCGGTGCTCGGCGACAGTACGGGTTATTGGACCGGACGCATAATGGGAAAGACTCTCTTTAATCGGGAAAGCTCACGTATCTTCAAACCAAGCCGCGTGCAGAAAGCACACGCTTTCTTTGAGAAGTATGGCCCTAAGACAGTGATCCTGGCCCGGTTTGTTCCGATCGTCCGGACATTCGCACCGCTGGTGATCGGAGCGGCTGAGATGTCCTATTCGCGGTATCTACCTTATAGCGTGATCGGTGCCTTTCTATGGATCCCGAGTATGGTGCTGGGCGGCTACTATCTAGGCGGCGTCATCGAAAGAGCGTTTGGGATCAAGCTCGAGGACCACATTGAAAAGGTGGTCCTCGTCGTCGTCGTCTTGTCTCTACTCCCGCCTATCATTGAGTTCGCGCGGCACAGGTTTGGCAAGCGGGGCGCTACATCACATTGACACCGCCGCGACGGTGGCCTACACTCGTACCTTGACTTATCGGGGCGTGGCTCAGCCTGGTAGAGCGCACGGTTCGGGACCGTGAGGTCGGAGGTTCAAATCCTCTCGCCCCGACCATTTATACTCTTTCGGCATAACGGACGATAGCGAAACTTCGCTGTTGTCCGTTTTCTATTTGTGAGACGTGTACCGCGACGACCAGCAAGACATTTACTGTGTAGGCTATGAGATCTGATACGTCGCGACGCTCGTCGGCGTTTCAAAACATCGCACCTTATAAACGCTCACGCGATCATCCGCGACGCGAGCGTTAAGGTATTCGAGGATGTATCGGGCAAGGTTTTCGGCCGAGGGGTTTAGCTCTTCGTCAAACGGTGGCAACTCGTTGATATTTCGATGGTCCAGATATTTGACGATCTCGTCAGCCGCGGCTTTCAACTCGACAAAATCTATTAGAAGGCCGATATTGTTCAGTTCTTCGCCGCGGGCATAGATCTCGATCTTGTAATTGTGACCGTGCAGGTTCTCGCATTTGCCCTTGTAGCCGCGCAATTGGTGCGCACTCGAGAAATTGCGTTCTATCATTACTTCGTAAAATGCAGGCATAAATTAGCACCAACGGTGCGACGGTAATCCAGCGTGTGGCAACGCCACAGGAAACTGAAAGGGCGGGACAACGGATCAATCCCAAACATATGCTTCATCATATTCCATTTCATGTTTGTCCAAAAGAACCCGAAATTCGTCCTTAAAAGTTCTTTTTCGATGATGCTCCTTTTGACCGAGTATGTATTGGGTAACCGCGTCCACAGCGGAGCTGCTAACGGAAAACGCACCGTAGCCCGCTTGCCAATGGAATTTCCAGTACGGTATGCCCTTGGTTTTTATCCATTTAGAGCTTTGCACCTTTATGGTCTCTACGAGATTCGCAATTGAAATGGTCCTGGAAAGGTTAAGCAATATGTGCAGATGATCTTCTACGCCACCGATGATCTTGGCGGGAGAAGAACATTCGTCATAAAGAACCTTGGCCATATACGGATAGAGTTCTGTCTGAATTGATTCGTCTATGAATGGCATGCGGTTCTTGGTTGAGAACACCAGATGGATAAACACCTTTGATAAAGATTGGGGCACTGAATCCTCCTATATCGTCTATTGTCTACGCCGCCGCGTTGCGGCCTGAAATCATTTCTTATTGTTACCTGCGGCGTTGCCGCAGGCTGTATTACAGCCGCACCTTTGGTGCTCAGAAATATGCCTTCCAGATCGATTATCGGAGGCTAAATTACCGACGAACCTTTGGCGTTGAACTCAAAGATATCTTCAACATCCTTAAGGTCACTCGTTATCCGCATCCGCGGCAAACTATTGAGGAAATCGCGGCCGTATCCTTTTGTGCGGAGGCGAGGATCAAGAATGGCGATCACTCCGCGGTCGGTGTTGCTGCGGATCAGGCGGCCAATTCCCTGTTTTAGTGCGATGACCGCTTGCGGGACGCTGTAATCATTGAATGAGCGTCCGCCGTTGTCGTCAATGAATTTTGCTCGTGCGGCGACGATCGGGTCCGACGGCACGGCAAACGGAAGTTTGTCAATGATCACGCATGAGAGCTGCTCGCCGCGAACGTCCACTCCCTGCCAGAAGCTCGAAGTAGCAAATAACACGGCATTGGGCGTTTCACGAAACCTGTCGAGCAGGCCCGCCTTAGACATCGTTCCCTGTAAGAAACACGGGTAACCCGTCCGCGAAGATACGAGCTCAAACAAGGCCGTCATCGACTGGTTGCTTGTACAGAGGACAAACGCATGACCACGAGTGACCTGCAGGATCTTGACTATCTCGGATGCCGCCACGGACGAGAACTCGGGGGCACGGGGGTCAGGCATCAACTTCGGCAAATAAAGGACCGACTGCTTCTCGTAATCAAATGACGATGGAGCGACGAGCGTGTTTGTCGACGCCGCTCCTAGTCCCAAACGGTCACGTATGAAGTTAAAGCTGCCGTTAGCCGAAAGCGTGGCCGACGTCAAAATGCACGACTCAACCTTGTCGAACAGCTTTTCCTGCAGCAGCAGCGAAACATCAACGGGCGAGGCCTGCAAAAAGATGCCGCGGCCGCGGCGTTCGAGCCAGTAAACGAAGTTGCGATCGGCGTGTTTGACAATGAAACTCAGGTCAAATCGTGTCTGCCGTATTCGTCTCACAACGCTTTCAGCTTCTGGGATCTTGTCGGAATATACATCGATGTTTGTCTCGAGGCGAAGCAATGAATCGTCCAACGCATGATACGCTTCGCCCAATGTTGTAGGCCTGCCTTCACCATCCGAGCTGTGATGGGCGAAGGCATCGACGGGAAGAGGAAATCTGCCATCCGATTCTCTCGCCTGTTTGAATCTGAACCAGAATTGCTCGGCAAAACCCGCAACACGCGCCGATGCTTTGATTATCCCGGCCATCGCGATCGCATCCGGGACCGGCAGCGTGTCGGCATCACGGACCAACTCGTCGATTTGGAAATTTGAGATCTGGAATCCGAAATAGTCCGCGGCAATGTCCTCTATCAGGTGTGCCTCATCAAAGATCACCGCACCGTAATCCGGGATCACTTTCCCAAACTGGTTGCCGCGAACGCTCAGATCGGCGAAGAACAAATGGTGATTGACTATCAGAATGTCCGCACTCTCGGCACCCGCTCGCATCCTGGTTATAAAACACGGCTCAAAATCGGGACACTTCTGCCCGATGCACGAATCGCTCTTAGCGTTTATCCGGCTCCAGAACGAAAGATTTTCGGGCAGATAGGTGAGTTCTGCGCGGTCACCTGTTCTTGTATCGTGTATCCAGGACGCGATCTCTTTGAAATGATCTATATCGTCCAAACCATCGAGGATCGGCTGGTGCTCAGATTTATTGATCTTATAAATGCAGGCATAGTTTGACCGGCCTTTCATATAGGCCGCCACAAACTTCTGCGGCAGTATTTTTTGCAGGAATGGAATGTCCTTTTCCATCAACTGCTCTTGCAGATTTTTGGTTCCGGTCGAGATAACGATCCGCTTGTGCCTGTGTAATGATTCCGTAATCGCGGGTATCAAATAGGCAAGCGTTTTACCGGTGCCTGTCCCGGCCTCGACGATCAGATGTTTCTTTTCTTTAAATGTTCGCTCGATCGCTTCCGCCATCTTGATCTGGCCTTCGCGGTACTCGTAATTTTCATGAAATTGTGAAACGAGACCGCCTTCGCCAAAGACTTTTTCGAGCAAACTACCGTCTGGTTGTTGAGGCTTGTGTGAGGCCATGTTTATTGATTTGAAGTGTCGTCTCTGTAATAATGACCGGTTGATATACTTCGGAGTGCGATCGTTAAGGCAGATTAGGCGAATACCAGCCAACTTACCCTTGGTCTTATCTATCTTAATCTCTTTCGATAGCGAATTCGAAGTCGCCTTGATTTGCTTTCCAGATCGATCTCGTAACTGTCCTACTGAGGCTATTTTTGATGTCGGTTCGTAAGTTCCTTACCGTGAGAAGCATGGTCGTCGTTCTGTCCTTTTTGGGACTTGTCGCGGCCGTATTCCTTCTTCCGCTCCAGGATCGATCAAGCGCCGCCTCGGGACTCTTTTCGAAAACTCAGAGTCATGCGGATGGCGTTTCCAACTACGACATTCGTATGGATGGTAATGCCCGTGAGAAGATCGCCTCGTATCGCTTATCCGCAGCAAGATCAGCAGACGATGTGGCAACCGTGCGTAGCCGGATGGCAAAAGGCGAACAGACCTTAAAGCAGCGTTTGGCCGGCGCAAAGGTAGAATATAATAACGACCTTGGTGTGGCGGAAGTGATATCGCCCGATGTCAGGCTATCTAAAACCTTTCTAACGAGGCCGTCCCGGGCAAAACACTCCGACATACTAAAAGGCTTTCTAAAGCAGAATATCGACCTGATCGGTGCCAGTGACTCGCAGGTGGATGATCTGGCACAGGCAGCGGATTACACCGATCCCGAAGGCGGTCTGTCTTTCGTTGAGCTAGACCAAACCATAAACAGCATCCCGGTATTTCGAGGCGAGGTAAAGGCGGGCTTTACAAAGACGGGTGAAATGATCCGCGTCATCAATAACTTCGCTCCGGGGCTCGATAATTCAATAGTTTCGACGGATTTCGGCGATTCGGCCAATGCCGTTTCGGCAGCCGCTCTATCGATCGGCGCCGATGTATCGAAGATGGACACCAGGAGGAACAACGCGGCTTCGACGGAGAGCAAGCAAACATTTGGCACCGGCGACTCGGCGACGACCGCGGAAAAGATCTACTTCCCGACCGAACCAGGCGCGGCGGTACCCGCTTGGCGTGTGCTCGTATGGCAGCCGGTTAACGCTTACTACGTTATCGTCGACGCACACGATGGGACCGTCCTCTGGCGAAAGAACATTACCGAAGATCAGACACAGCCGGCGACCTACAGCGTTTATACAAACCCGAACGCGATGATCAACGTCGCACACAGCCCCTTTCCGCTAATAACAATGCCGACATCGCCAAACGGGGCGCAGGGCACCGCCATTTCTCGAACACCGGTAACTCGTATTGGAAATGAGGCTCCCTATACGTTCGATAACCTCGGCTGGATCCCCGACGGAGTAACCATCACCGATGGCAATAACGTGCAAGCGGGTCTCGATCGCGACGGCACCGACGGCATCGATCCAAGTAGCGAAGCCTCGGCGGCCGATCGTAATTTCACGTTTTCCTTCAATCCGCTCGATCCCAACACCAACACAGGCGATGTCCCTCTTCCGAATCCGCAGACATATCCGGGAAATGCTTATCAGCAGGGTGCCGCTACACAGTTGTTTTATATCTGTAACTGGTATCATGATGAGACTTACCGCCTCGGATTCACCGAGGCTGCTCGAAACTTCCAAAATGTTAATTTTACAGGCCAGGGTGTCGGCGGCGATCGCGTACAGGCTGAAGCTCAGGATTCAATAGACACTAACAATGCAAACTTCTCGACCCCGGCTGACGGCGGCCGAGGGCGAATGCAGATGTACCTGTTCACTGGACCGACACCGAACCTTGACGGCAGTCTCGATGCCGACGTCGTCGTTCATGAGCATACCCACGGTTTGTCGAACCGGCTTCACGGCAACAGCGCCGGTCTGGTAAACGACATGTCGAGGAGTATGGGTGAAGGCTGGTCTGATTTTTATGCGTTAGCGATGCTTTCGCAGCCGTCGGACCCGATCGACGGTATTTATCCGGCGGCTGAGTATGCATCGTATTTAATCAGTACATCATTCGTGAACAACGGATATTACGGCATACGCCGTTTCCCGTATGCCATTAAGTCCGCCCTCGGATCAACCGGAAAGCCGCACAATCCGCTCACCTTTGCCGACATCGATTCTTCAAAGATCGATCTGTCGGACGGCGCGTTCCCGCCGAGATTTACTAAGACCGCTGACGAGGTACACGCCGGCGGCGAGATCTGGTGCAGCGCGCTTGTCGAGATCCGTGCTCGAATGATCTCGCGACTTGGCTGGGACGTGGGCAATCGCCTCGTTCTGCAGATCGTTACCGATGGGATGAAACTTGCGCCGCTGTCGCCGACGTTCTTAAGCGAGCGTGACGCGATCGTCGCGGCGGCAAACGCCGGAGGATCTGCGGCTGATGTTGCAGACGTTTGGGCGGGGTTTGCGACCCGCGGCATCGGCGCCAGCGCGAGTATTCAAAATGTGGGCGGCACGTCGATCGGTGGTACGGGGACGACGCGGGTGACCGAGGCGTTTGACCTGCCTAATCTCAACCAGTCCCCTGACATGACGATCACCGAGGTGACTGGCAACCATGATGGCTATTTCGATCCGGGAGAAAACCTCAAAATAACGATCCCGATAACCAACCTCACGGGTAATACGGCTACGGGCGTCACTCTACAGGTCATCGGAGGCGGCTCGGCTGATTATGGCGAGCTAGTTAGCGGAAACACGGCGAGCCGTGATGTTGCTTATACGGTGCCTTCAAATGCTGTTTGCGGCAGCGTGATCGAGTTAACGATCAATGTCGATAGCAGCCTTGGGCCGGTGAGTTTTACACGGACGTTTGCTGTTGGCCAGCCGTCGGTCACGTTCGCCGAGAACTTTGATGGCGTCATGCCGCCGGCAATACCGTCGGGATGGGTCGTATCGTCCAGCTACGGACCTATGACTTGGGTCTCCACATCCGCGAGTGCAGACAGCGATCCAAACTCGATGTTTGCCGCGGACCTTCCGAATTGCACGACCGGATGCGGGACGACGAACGGGGGCTCGACGGAACTGACGTCGCCGGTTCTTACAGTCAACGCAGCGGCTGCGACGGTTACATTCCGGCATAAATTCAATACCGAAGGAGGTTGGGATGGGGGCGTGCTCGAGATATATAACGGCACCGGTGGATGGCAGGATATCATCGCCGCTGGTGGCGCTTTCGTGCAAAATGGCTATAACGGTTCGATGGGTGTTAGCGCCCCAAATCCGCTAGGTGGACGTGCAGGCTGGACAGGCGATTCAGGCGGTTATGTTACGACGGTTGTTCGACTTCCGACCTTCACCTCTTTTCCCGCAAACGTGCAGCTTCGATGGCGATTTGGGGCGGACAGCAATGGCGCTCCGGCTGGTGGCGGATGGAACATCGATTCGATTCAATTCGCCGGAGATTTTGTTTGCACTACCGCCGCTCCGGTAACGTATGGTGATGTATCACCTCGGCCGGATGGGGACTCTCAGTTGCTGGCGTCGGACGTGATCATCGAACGTCAGTTCGTGGTTGGGATACAAACCCCGAATGCAAGCGAATTCTTGCGAGCGGATGTCGCGCCGCGTGCAACACATGGAGATGGTGTACTTACGGCGGGTGACACGATACAGGTGCGAAGATATGTCGCGGGGCTCGATCCGATCGAGCAAACGGCCGCAACGATCGAGGCACTTTCGCCATCGGTGGCCCGGGCAAACAAAGAAGCCTTGAATGTCGACTCACTTTTCACGCGGCGAACCGTTAGGGTAGTGCAGGCTGAGCAATCGCCGGCGGGCAAGATCGTGCTGAATGTCGAGATGGAAGGCCAGGGTGATGAAGCGGCAGTTGGCTTTACGCTGGGCTTTGATCCCGTAAAGTTGAAGAATCCTGTTGTTAGGCTCGGTTCGGGAATCTTCCCTGGAGTTGTCCTGACGTCAAACCCCGCAAAGAGTCAGGCCGGACAGCTTGCTGTCCTCGTAGATTCAAACAAAGCATTAGCTAGCGGATACATTGTGACAATTACTTTCGATGTAGTGGCAAGTGCCGCCGGTCAATCGACTAGTGTTACGTTTACAGACACTATTACAAAAGACTGCACCGCCGATGGCGATGGCAATTTACTTCCAACACGATTCGTTAGTGGTGTTGTGACTATTCTGAAGCGGCATCGTGCACGTTAGAAACTTGGCATTTATCTTATTAGTGTCTTTTTCATGTCCTTCGTGTATTTAGTGGTTTCAACGCACGTAACCACGAACGAACACGAAATAAACGAACACCCACACGAAAGAGTTTCATCAGCATAAACGCCCGTCCCGGACGGGTAGAAGAACTCCTTAGGAACGCCAATAGTCCTGCGTCCCAGGTTCGATTTTCCAAGTCTCAAGTCGAAGAAGTTCGGTCGATTATCTGACAAAGTGGGCCCACAATCTGACAAAGTGGGTCCATAATCTCGCAACTTGGGTCCATAATCTCGCAACTTGGGTCCATAATCTCGCAACTTGGGCCCATAATGTGACAACTTGGGACCATTCTATGAGAAAGTGGGCCCGTTTCGCGAGAAGACCAACCCATTCTGTGAGAATACGGTCCGTATTTTAGGAAAGTGGGGCTCGGAGCAAGACCACCGCTTAAAGAGGCCGTGTCAAAACTCAGTTTCTCATCAGTTGCCACTGGCTTTAGCCAGTGGATAGTGACAACATCAAACCTAGCTTCAGCCAAATTTTAGAAAAGCAATATTCCTTGGTGCTTCAGCAAAAATGGGGCTAAAGCCAAAAGACTTTTGGATGCACCTCAACCTCCAGCTAAAGCTGGAGGCAACTGAAACATCTCAATTCAAAAACCCTCTACATAGTATTGACATAGCCGCCTGAAGGCGGGACTCCAAACTATGACCGGCCTCCGAACGAAAAAAGCCGCCAGGCATTATCTGCCTGGCGGAACGGTAAGAAACGGTGGAGTTATGCGAAACAGCTATTGCTGATTCGGCGACTTTGGACTGGCCTCCGGCTTAGATGTGACCGGGCCTTGTAAGACAGCTGGTGTAGGAGTTTCGACCGTCGGGCCTGAATTCGATGGTGGATTTCCCATCGGTACCGGCTGCAGGATCGTTGTCGTACGCGGGGCGGGAGGCGCACTTGCGACATCGGGGCGGGTTATACGCGGCGTAATGAAGAACAGTATTTCGTTCGTGTTGCGCGTGACGCCTTTTCGTTTGAACAGATTGCCGAGGATCGGAACGCCGCCCAATCCCGGTGTGCGGTCCTGGCTGTTGCGTTCATCGTCGAAGAGTACGCCGCCAACGACCGTTGTACCGCCATCGGGTACGGTCACCTGGGTGGTCATTGACTGGGTATTTATCGCGGGTGCAATATTGCCGACGATCGTCGACGTCGAGCTGTTTTCGGCCACAATGTTCAGTATGACCGTGCCGAGGTCCGTGATCTGTGGGGTGATCGCAAGACGCAGGGGCACATCGATGTATGTTGTCGTCGCGATCGCGGCGCCGCCGATGGCGCTGCCTGGTTGTATGGTCGTGACCGGTATCTTCGTACCGCTTTTGATCTCGGCCGAGCGATTGTTGAGAGCAGTTACTCGAGGTGTTGCTATTACCTTTGCCTCGCCCTTCTGCTCACCAAGCGAGATCAGAGAACTTAACTGGGCCGTACCAAATATGCCGGTTGTCAGACCAATAACCGTGCTTGGGATCGTTGATGCCAAATTACCGTTACCAAATGTCAGCGGCAAGCCCTGGCCGGCAGGCAGTCCGTTAATGGTTGTTCCTCCGGTACTGGTACCTGACCCCCCGCTTGTAACGTTCGGCGGCAAACTTCCGGCCTGAATACCGCTTCCCCTCGCTCCATTGATCATCGCAAACAACTGCACACCGATATCCCGGCTGAAGTTACGTGTTGCAACCACAATGCGTGCCTCGATCTCAACTTGCGGTTCAGGTTGGTCGAGTAACGAGATGAGCTGCTTGATGGCGTCGATGTTTTGACGAACGTCGGTTATGATCAAGGTGTTTGTCCGGCCGTCGACCTCAACCGTTCCGCGACGTGAAAGCCGCTTTTTGACGATTCCTAAAATTCCCTGATCGGAATTTGTTCCCGAAACGCCACCGCCGCCGCCGCCCATGGCCGACGGACCGCCCATAGTCGAGGATGAGGCCCCTCCTGCTGAGGCTGTGCCGGTCGTAGTCTGGTTCGCACCGCCGGCGTCACCCTGCAAAGTGCCGTAGGCACGTGCGTAATTAAGCCTTACAAATTCTGTATAGAGCGCAGAGTTATCGAGCTGGTTATTGACCCGGGTCCGAAAGACCTCGCCCTCGCTAGCCAGCGTACCTGCATCGGCTATACGGATAATGTTGCCGTTCACCTGGGCCGCGAGCCCTTGCGACTGGAGGATCGAATCCAGCGCGACGTTCCATGGAACATCATTGACCTTGACGGTCACAGGAACGTCCTTGACCGACCTGTCAATGACGAAATTGATCCCGTATTGGTCGGTAATGTAGCTCAGGATCTCGCGAATATCCGCGTTGACCACATTGAGGTTGATCGGCTCACCGCGAAAACCGGGGTCGCCGTACATTTTCCCCTGCGACTGCGGCTCGACTTTTTGCGCGGCAACCGAAACTACAAGGCTGGCCGCGATGGCTATCGCAAAAATGGTTTTCTTAACCATTTTGCTTGGGTTGAAAAGAGAATTCATGTTTCCTCCGTTACTTATCGACGTCCATGTTTAAAGAAAGGACGATACAAAAAAAGTGTTATTTCGGACTGGTGGCGCTGGCGACCTTGACAGCAGGTTTCTTGTTTGTCTTCGTTGTCTTATCTTTTGCGGCGGGCTTGTCAGGCTGGCTGTTCATCTCATCCAATGGCGAGCGAAAATTGTAAGATGCCGGTTTCTTATTGGCCTTTTGATCTGTGGCAGCGGTTGTCGCCGGGGTTGTCGTGTTCGCCGGTGTCGCGGCGGGATTTGCCGGCGGCACATTGGATGCGACCTCAACGGGCTTCGCCTGCCTTTCGGCGGTCTGCGTCGGAGCGGTACCTTCGAGTTCCGATTTTTGGGTGAACTTCCTGAGCGGTTTGTTCTCAACAGATGCCACAAATTTACCTTCGCCGACCTTCGTGACCTTTCGGAATACGAGGCCGTTTTCTTCAATCGCTACAAGCTGGCCGTCGAAGAATTTTTCCCCGGGATAGATCGTGTATGAGAGCTTGATCGGGGTTGCTTCGACCATCGCCGCGTATCCGCGTGGGGTCTTGAAGATGCCGGTGACCGTCATCTCGTCGAGTGTGAGGACGCTGGTTACCTTTGGCATAGCGACCCCGCTTGTTCGTGCCGCTTCTCTAAGCCGTTTGAAATAATCGATTCGGGCTTCGATCGGCGGCGGTCCATAGTTCACCGGAACAGGCGCGGCCTTTACCGCCTTGGCGGTCGTCGGATTTTGTACTACCTTTTTCGGATTCGCCCAGTCGGCCTTTTTGAACGGATCGCGCTGAGCGTGAACCTGGAGCAATATACCGCCGGCAAGCAACATTGCGGCAGAGACCGCGGTGCGACAAGCGATGCGTTGTATCGTGACTTTGTTGATCATGGCTTTATGTGTTGAGTTTTGGGAGTCTCGTGTCTTTTGGTAAGGGCTTAGTGAGCGGCTGGTGCCGCCGCTGGCGGAGGTGCCGGTTGGCCGGATGTGGGCGCGGGGGGTGCGGGTGCACCTGGCGCCGGCGGTTGCCCCGGAGCCCCGGGCTGCGGTTTCGCATTTAGATCGGTCGGCGCGGCGTAGTAGGCCGTCAAAAGGAACTGTGCATGCAGCGTCCTGGCATCAGTCTGTTTATCAAGCTGGTTTATCTTGAAATCGGTGATCGACACGATCCGGGGCAGCTTTGCCATACTCTCGAAGAATGCCTTGAGATTATTGAAATTGCTGTCCACCTCGACTTCGACCGGTTTTGCCATAATGCCGTCCTGCGTCGTATCGTCCCGCGGTGAAAAACGCATGATGATCAACTTGCTGCCGCTGGCCGTGTCTTGCAGACCTTGTAGAACATTGGTGATCTCACGCTGTTCGGGCAGCAACACCTTGAGCTCTTCATACTCTTCGGATTTGCTTGCAAATAATGCGCGAAACTCGTTGATTCGCTGTGTCGCGACGCGAGCTGCTTCATTTTTCGATCGAAGCTGCGCTACCTGGTCGTCGATCTCAGCGGCCTCGGCACGCGTTCCACTCGTCCAGAAATACCAGACTCCCGAGTAGAGCAACGCGGCAACGCCGACGAGTACGATCAATTGGATGTGCCATCTTAGGTTCTTGATTTTGTCTAGCATGTTGATTTCCTTTTACAGCTCGCTATATACCGAACAGATCATTTAGAGGCAACCTGCACCGGACGTGGCGCTTGTGCGGCCGGGGCTGGAGCCGAAGCGTTATTCGGATTTGAATTGCCCGAGGCGGATGCCTTAGACGGTGTATACGAACAGCGGATAGTAAAGTTGACTATCGAAAGCTTTGGCGGATCCTTTGCCTCTCCGGCCTTCGGCGGCGACGGCGTCGAATTTGGGTCGGCTATATCAGTCCGGGACGTCTCGATATTGAGGTTCGAAAATAGACCGTTTGAAAACTCTAACGAGCGTCCAAATTGCGTAACCTGTGCTTCGTCGGGCGAATTCCCTTTCAGAATTAAACCTTCGCCGGACTGTTCGACGGCCTGAAGATAAAGACCCGGGGTCATCGTCACGCGTTCGCGCATGGCATCGAGAACGGCGCTCGGGCCCGCCTGTGACGAACGGAGCTTCTTAATAGCGTCAATGCGTGAGTCGATATTATTGATCTTTTGTTCCAGATCCTTTTGTTCATTCATCACGCTTTCGAGTTCAGTCGCGATCTGTTTTTGCTCGTTCAGCTGTCGCTCGGCTTCTGTCTTTGCCATCTGACTGCTGACGACATCCCATCCGACGAGGACCGCTAATAGCACAAAGACAACTGCCGACATCAGCACGAATCTCGAGGTTGCACTCGAGATCTTGCGGTCGACGGCCACGATTGCCCCATTTTGCCGATCGGTTACAGAATTAAGTAGATTGATCTTGATCATTTTATTGCACTCCCCTTACGGCCAACCCAACGGCTACGGCCATTTCAGGCACGATCTCACTGAGATAATCCGCGTCGAACTTTTTCGTATCGACCTTAATGTTTCGAAATGGATCAAGTATCTCAACCGGCAGTTCCAACCGGTGTGAAAGTTCCTGCACAAGTCCGACGAGTTTTGAACCGCCGCCCGATATCAAAATCTTTTGAACAACGGTTTCGTTGTCCTCGGTGGTCGCCCGGTAGAAATCGAATGTCTTTTGTATCTCCATCGCGACGATCTCGGTTACATTATTCATCAGGGGCTCGATCGATTTTTCCTCGATACCTTCGACCGCCTCGGCGACACCGCGTTTGACGGCTTCGGCCTGTTGGAAGTTAAGGCCGAGACTTCGCTGAAGAACATCCGTAAACTGGCTCCCGCCAACCGTTATGTCACGAGTAAAAAGCGAACGTGTGCCTTTGACGATGTTTACGTTCATCGTCGAGGCACCGATATTGAGCAAGGTTACGACCTCGTCTTCGCCAGGGTTGTAATTGACCTCGTAACAGTTTTGTAAGGCAAAGGTATCGACGTCGATGATCACCGGCGTTTTGCCGGCGAGCTGGATCGCCTGTTTTATGTTGTCGATACGCTCGCGTTTGCATGCAGCCAGAAGAACATGTGTCGAATCGGCTGTCTCGCCCGTGACCTGGTAATCCAGACTCACATCGGCGAGATCATATGGAATGTGTTCCTCGGCATGCCAGTCGATAGATTCCTCGAGTTCTTCGCGGCTCATCAGTGGAAGGACAATGTTTTTCAAAATGACCGAATGTCCACTGACGCCGGTGACGACCCTATCGGCGGTCACCTGGTGATTGATACAGACGCTCTGTATCACGTCGGACACGACGTTCAACTCCATGATCTGACCATCGATGATCGTATCGCTGGGCAAATTTTCGAAGCCGAGGCTAACGAGGCTGAGGTTGTTCAGCTTGCCTTGCAGCTCAACCATTTTGATCGAGCTCGAGCCGATATCGAGACCGGCCACACTTTTCTTTTTACCGAACATGATGGATTTTGTTGCTCCTTTAAGGGCGTCTTTTTGTTTATGGTTCAGTCAGAGGCGGTTCGCATCCGAAAAAAAAAGAGTTTCCAATTCTGAAGAATTGATTGCCACCAAAATGAATTCCGGAAAAGTTGGGCGTGAATCGACGGGGGCGGACTGTGAAGAAGTCGGGAAACCCGTTTTTTCGGATGTTTGGGTCCTAAGCGAGACCAAATGAACCAACGTATGTCATGAAAACTTTACCGTGCTCGGTGGCGATAGGTGTACGACTCTGCTTAGTCGGTACCTTTCAAAAGTACAAGAAGTGAAGAATATTTGTCAACAGGTTTTTTACTTGTTTAACGCAGAATGAAAGATATCAGGTCAGATTGAGATCGGATATCAGTCAGATTGAAAGAATAAGTCTGAAGGTTTATTCAAACAAGAGTTTCTCTGCCGGAGAATTTGGTCGCGGATTGACGCAGATGAACACGGATAAGAAACATATCTAAGTCTGTCTTTCTCTGATCTGCGTCATCTGCGTTCATCTGCGGCTAAAATTTCTTGCGAATAGTTTATTCAGATAAAAGCAGCTGCCAATAGCCAACATCGATCCAGCGTCCGAACTTGTAACCGACCTCGGCAAATTGCGCTACTTTCGTGAGACCGAACTTTTCGTGAAGGCTGACGCTGGCATCGTTCGGAAGCGAAATGCCGGCGATTATCGCGTGGTAATCAGCATTGCGTATGTCGGAGAACAACTTCTCATAAAGCTCGGTCGCGATGGCCAGCCGTTCAAAGCCCTGTTTGACGTACACCGATATCTCGATCGAATGCCGGTATGCGGCACGCGGGCGAAACGCCCGGCCGTACGTATAACCTATAATATCGCCGGCCAATTCGGCGATGAGAAATGGGTAACCCGCGCCGATGACATCAGTTAGCCGCCGTTCCATCTCACGTGAATCGATCGGCTCGAGCTCAAATGTCGCGTGTGAAGTGCGGATGTAATGATTGTAGATGTGGGTGATCTGCAGAGCGTCTGACAGCTCAGCGTTGCGTATGTTCATTCTTGAGCTCTGATCTTGCTATTGATTCGAGATGCACCTCGTCCGGGCCGTCAGCAAGCCGCAGCGAACGTGCATAAGTCCAAAACTGCGCCAGCGGTGTATCCTGCGAGACGCCCATCCCGCCATGCACCTGAATAGCCCGGTCGATGACATTACACGCCATTTGCGGGACCAGGGCCTTGATCATCGAGATTTCACGCCGCGCCGCCCGACTCCCGCCGCCATCCATTAACCAGGCTGTTTTGAGTACCAACAAACGTGCCTGATCGATAGCAATACGTGATTCCGCGATCCATTGTCGAACGATCCCTTGTTCGGCTATGGTTCGGCCAAAAGCGGTTCGTTGTTTGGCTCGCTCGCACATTAATTCGAGCGATCTTTCGGCCGCACCGATCAGACGCATGCAGTGATGTACGCGTCCGGGGCCCAATCGGCCCTGGGCGATCTCAAAGCCACGGCCTTCGCCCAGGAGGATATTACCGGTCGGTACGCGCACATTTGTAAACGTGATCACGGCATGGCCAATTGGTGCGTCGTCATAGCCATAAACGTTCAACATTCTCTCGACCTTAACACCCTCGGCGTCCATCGGTACGAGGACCATCGATTGCTGCAAATGCTTTGGCGCCGACTCGTCCGATTTGCCCATGAAGATCGAGAGCCTGCATCGCGGATCGCCGCCCCCGGTCGACCACCACTTGCGGCCGTTGAGAATATAATGGTCGCCGTCGCGTGCGATGGATGCTTGGATGTTGGTCGCGTCCGACGACGCAACATCGGGTTCGGTCATCGAGAAGCACGATCTGATCTCACCTTCTAGCAACAGCACGAGCCATTTGATCTTTTGATCGGGTGTGCCATAGAGGTGTAGGACCTCCATATTACCCGTATCGGGTGCCGAACAGTTAAAGACCTCCGACGCCCAGGCGACGCGCCCCATGATCTCAGCCAGCGGCGCGTACTCGACATTTTTTAGACCCGAGATATCCGGCAAAAAGAGATTCCACAGATCGTGCCCCTTTGCCTTTTGCTTCAGATCCTCGAGAAGCCGCGGGGGCTGCCATCGTGGTTCCGAGCCAACCTCATTGACGTACTGGTCCTCATTCGGATAAATGTGCTCATCCATGAAATCCATGAGACGCCGCCGTATTTCAAGAGTTTTCTCTGAGTACCCGAGATCCATGCCGCTTATTGTCTAACACAAGTCATTTCGGCTCAACCGTACTTTGCAGTTATTTATGTTTCACCAAAGAGGCAGATCGCGGGATAAAAATGTAACTTCGAGCGGCCTTGCATTTTGCTCTAACAGGCACAAATGATAAATAATCGTCACTTTATCGATCTAAGTCCCGGTACCGACCGGTGACGAAGACTTGAAGGGCTTTGATCTATGGTGGAAACAAAACCGGTTCGTGAAGGCGAAGAGATAGACGTATACCGGCTCCGAGTGTTTCTCTCTTCCGAGTTTGACCTTCCTGACATTAATATCGAGATCGAGCAGTTCCCTTCGGGTAGCTCTAACCTGACCTATCTTATTCGCACCGGCGACGCCGAGTTTGTTCTACGGCGGCCGCCGTTTGGCAACACTGTCAAAACGGCCCATGACATGGGCCGCGAGTTCAACATACTTTCAAAACTCTCGAAGGTTTTTGCACCGGCCCCAAAGCCCCTTCTCTTTTGTGAAGACAAGACGGTCATCGGATCTGAGTTCTATCTGATGCAGCGGCGGCAGGGCTTGATCATCCGCGGCCATTCGCCATCCCTGCTTGTGTCGTCAGAGGAGCTTCAGCAAGAAGTTTGTGAGAGCTTCGTCCGGAATCTAGCGGGTCTCCATTCGCTCGATCCAGTAGACGCTGGTCTGAGCGAATTAGGGAGACCTCAAGGGTATGTTCAGCGACAAGTCGAAGGGTGGTCAAAAAGGTACTTCGCGGCAAAGACGCATGAATTGCAGGAGATCGAGCAAGCAATAGAATGGCTAAATAAAAACATCCCGGCCGAGTCCGGTGCATGTATCATCCATAACGATTATAAATTTGACAACATCATGCTCGATCCGTCGGATCTCACCCGCGTAACCGCAGTCCTTGATTGGGAAATGGCGACGGTCGGTGACCCGCTAATGGATCTCGGTACGACACTCGGCTATTGGATGTCGGCCGACGCCGGCGATGAGATGTTGAATATGCCATTCAACCCGCGCGTTATGATGGAAAACATCAGCCGCACGCAGCTTGTCGAAATGTACGCGGCCGCTTCGGGACACGACGTTTCGAATATTCTCTACTATTATGTGTTCGGCACTCTAAAGATCGCCGTCATCGCCCAACAGATCTATGCAAGGTACCTAAAGGGCTTTACGGCGGATGAGCGTTTCGCTCATTTCGATCGATTCGTGCACATCCTCGGAACTATCGGGTGGTCCGCAATACAGAAAAGATCAATTTAAATGATCACCAGAATCACATCTTCGTTCGGAGTCCCGTTTTAGCTCTCCTCCTGCCTGAGGAGGAGTGTCGGCCGCTTCGGCTGACGAGGTGGTAGGAGGGCGGCTTTTACGTTACCCGCGAATCAACGCGAATTATACAAATGAGGTACTTACTTTTTCCCTTTTTCACATTTTCACTTTTACCCTTTGGAGTTCTCACCTCCCACATGTAAGAAAATCTCGCCGCAGATATACGCAGAATACGCAGATCTGATTCAATAACTGGTTTATCTGCGTTATCCGCGTTCATCTGCGGCTAAAATTCTTTTTGACTTGGGACTTTGGACTTGGGCTCCCCGCCTTGATTAGGCGGGGTGGCTGTCCCGACGCCTTTTGTCGGGACAGACGGGGCGGTAGATCTTCTTTTCACTCTTTCACTTTTTCACTTTTTCCGTTTTCCCTCTCCCGCGAATTCCAGGCCTTTTCCTTAAGACATTGGAACTTTTCCTTAAGACTTTCGGGTTTTTCCTTAAGACCGAGGTCCTATTCCTTAAGACTCTGGGCCTTTTCCTTAAGACTTTGGAACTTTTCCTTAAGACCTTGCGATTTTTCCTTAAGACTCTGAGACTTTGTCGACGGACCTCAGAACCGTCTCTTCAGGCTCCGCGGTTTGCCGAGTTACCGCTGGCGTCCCGCCTGCTCATGCTGTTTCTTAAACGAGAAACCAGAAACTACAAACTAGAAACTTCCTCGGACTTGGGAGCTGGGACCTGGGTCTTGGGACTTTTTTCGCTTCATCTAACAGAAATTTCATTTTTTTACCTAATAAAACATCTTTTTCACCTAATTTTGGGCCCGAATCGACGATCTCGGTCGTAAATTATCCAAATCTCTAAACTTTTCTGCCAGTTTTTGGCATTTCTCCCGAGAAATAGATCCTCCTTTTGCTGAAAGAGAAAGATTTTTAGCCAATAATCTAAATGTATTAGCTAAAAAAGTCTTTTTTTCACGGAGTATATTTCAATTACTGCCACCATAAGCCCTTTGATCCATGACACTTATAGGTGTTTCCGCCTTGGGACTTGGGAGCTGGGACTTGGGGCTTGGGACTTATTTAGGTTACGGTTATTTCGCCGAATCCGACGTGTGTTTACGACACGATCCTTACCGAGCTTGCGGTTGTGGGCTTCTCAAACGGCGTTAACGCCGGCCTCGGATCACGCAACACCCGCAGCGGTCATGCCGATCGAAAGGTCATAACAAGACCACTTGAATTATTGCAGTTGCTGCCACGCCTCAAGAAATTCTTGGCCGTCGTCGCGCATTGTACTGTAGCGAACCGTTTGGCGGTTACCTTTCGGGTTGCGGTAGAAGTAGTCTGAAATCTTTTCGGCAGGCACAAGAAACACAGTTGGCGCTACGGCGGGATCGCTGATCTTGTTGTTGAAGGTGACTAGAGCAATAATGTGATTTGCCGTGGTTGGTGATTTGAAATTATCCAATGGCCAATTAGTTCGGCTGGCCATGCCTTTCACATCGATAGTGAATAAGCGTCCACGCGATTCAACAACAATGTCTATGGCTTTACGATTTGCTAACGTTAGCGATGCGCTGAGTCCCAGCCGATGGAGAACGGAGAGCACATGAAACTCGGCCGCGAGATTTGTGTTGTAGCCACTTTGTACCGCCATTTAAAGCAGATCGGAAGAGCGTCGTGTAGGGAAGGAGTGTAGATCTCGGTGGTCGCC
>OCZT010001418.1_pt1 | contig 24829 bp, 16 predicted proteins | sample 1539031 | NCBI WGS metagenome assembly OCZT01 (sample SAMEA3539308, study PRJEB22396) | soil metagenome | biome: tundra; feature: field; material: soil | place: USA | collected 2010-05 | depth 0.15 m | reverse complement strand
GCTTTCAGGCAGAAATTCCACTTATCGTACTGTCCAGATTTCCGGGACCGGCTCAGCTCTCTATGATTTTTCGCCTGACCTTAGATGGTCGCAACTATCGAACATCCTTAGTGTTGGATTTGTTCCTATTACGTTAGACGGCTATGCGCTCGTTCAAAAACGTAGCCAGAGCGCTTCGGCCGAGCCCGGCAAAATAGCTAGTTTCGGCGAAAATATTCATCGATATTGGGATGAGGCACCTTTTAGCGATCTCGGCGTCCGCCTTCATTCATTGGATAACAAACGTTTGGCGGACCAAGGGCAGGTTCAGCCGGTAGACCACAACTATATTCCGCAGGGAGTACCGAGTCCATTATTGGCATTCCAACGGGGGGTCGCTGAAGAGCTTTCAAGACGAATATACGAACTCACTATGAGCGATCAAGCTAACTACAAATTTCTTGGTTTGCTTTTTGGGCTCCGACACTTTCGCCCCGCGTTATGCGGTATCGTGGAGTTAGGAGTTACCCTTTCAGAGGCCCAAAGGATTATTGGCGAGGACAGAGGTAAAGATCATTGGGAGCACAACAGAATAATACCGCTTGCTCTCGATCCCACAGCACCGGAGATCCAAGCTCAAATTGCGAACGACAAAAACTGGATCGACGTTGGGCTCGGCGCGCTAATTTTAGCAATCAAGTTTTGCAAATCGAGAAGCAAATCTTGACCGCGCGCAGATCATACTAGGTTTCTTAGAATCAGGGGACAATGCATTGCAGGTCAGAAGTGGCCTGTTTTATCGCTATCGCTATCACTATACCCCTGCCCCTCCAGGAGAGGGTAAGGCGGACGGCGTCGGCGATGTAAGGGACTGCTAAATCGCGTCCGGCTTTTTATTACCCTGCCCTGAAGGGGGAGGGTCGCCTGCTCGGCGATGCGTAGCATCGTCCGAGCGGGCGGGGTGGGGTGACGGTGGTCGCTTCAAACGCCGTCGATGTTTCATGGGTGCTGCTTCAGCATCGCGCGAGCCGTGCAGTTCGGTATAAATCCGTTCCAGCACCGCATTCAGATCGTCCGTAATCTCAGAATTCCAGAATCGGACGACTCTGTATCCCTCCTGTTCAAGCCAAAGTTGTCGTTGACGATCGCGCTGAGCGGTTTCGTCGTCGTTATGATGTCCGCCGTCGAGTTCGATAATAAAATGTGCAGCCGGACAAAAGAAGTCCACCACATAGGGGCCAATTGGCGCCTGGCGTCGGAAGTGTGTGCCGAGCACGGGAAATTCCTTCAGTGCGCGCCATAATGCACGCTCATGCGGCGTCGTACTGGCTCGTAATTTCTTGGCTGTTGCTCGACGGATAGATGTTGAGATCATATTCATCTCACTTCGGGATGGATCACCCCACCCCGCTCGCTCCGGGCGATGCTACGCATCGCCGAACGCGAGCGACCCTCCCCTGCAGGGGGGTAATTGGAGCGCACCCGCGAAGACGAAGCAAGAGACGAGTCAAACCGCGCTCGCGCCCTCGTGCTGAAAGCCGAGATAGCTCGCGGCCACGCGCTGATTGGCCGCGATATCCTTCGCCGCTCCATTCAGAATGAATTCGCCGAGCTCCATCACATAGGCGCGGTCGGCGATTTGCAGCGCGGCCTGCGCGTTCTGCTCGACCAGCAGCACCGACACGCCGGCGGCGCGCAACTCGCCGATGGTCCGGAAAATATCGGCGACGATGATCGGCGCCAGCCCGAGGCTCGGCTCGTCCAGCATCAACAGCCGCGGCGCGCCCATCAGGGCGCGGCCCATCGCCAGCATTTGCTGCTCGCCGCCCGACAGCGTCCCCGCCAGTTGCTTGCGCCTCTCCTTCAGCCGCGGAAACAGCGTGTAGACCCGCTCGAACGATCTTGCCGCGACAGCCCTTGCGATCCTGAATGCGCCGAGCTGCAGATTGTCCTCGACGTTCATGGTGACGAACAGCTCGCGATGCTCCGGCACCAGGCTGAGGCCGGCCGCGACGCGGTCCTCGATCTCAAGCCGCAGTACGTCCTCGCCGGCAAAGACCACGCGGCCTTTCAGCGGCAGGATTCCCATGATGGCATTCAACAGCGTGGTCTTGCCGGCGCCGTTGGCGCCGATGATGGTGACGATCTCGTTGTCACCGACATCGAGCGACACCGAGCGGACGGCCTCGACCTTGCCATAGGCGACGTGCGCATCGGACACCGACAGCAGCGCGCTCATGCGACGACTCCAAGATAGGCCCTGATCACCTCGGGATTGGTCTTGATCGCCTCCGGCGTGCCTTCGGCGATCTTGGTGCCGAAATCGAGCACCACGATGCGGTCGGCCAGATCCATCACGAATCCCATGTCGTGCTCCACCAGCAGCACCGACATGCCGCCGTCCCGCAGCTGACGCAGCAAGCCTGCGAGCTGTTGCTTCTCCATGTGCCGCAGTCCGGCAGCCGGCTCGTCGAGCAGCAGCAGGATCGGGTCGACGCACAGCGCGCGCGCGATCTCGACGATGCGCTGCTGGCCGAGCGACAGGCTGCCCGCCAGCTGGTCGATCTGGTCGGCGAGCCCGACGCGCGCGATCTGGCGCGCCGCTTCCGCCAGCAATTTGGCTTCGTCTGACCGGTCGAGGCGGAACATGCTGGAGATGGCACCGGCCTGGCCGCGCAGATGCGCGCCGATGGCGACGTTTTCCAGCACGCTCATGTCCAGCACCAGCTTGACATGCTGGAAGGTGCGGGCGATGCCGAGTCTTGCCACCTCTTGCGGCGGCGCGTTATCGATATTCCTGCCGAGCACGGAGATGCTGCCGCCCGACGAGGGGAGCACGCCGGTGATCAGGTTGAAGGTCGTGCTCTTGCCGGCGCCGTTCGGGCCGATCAGCGCCACGATCTCGCGGGCCTGGACGTCGAAAGAGACGTCATTGACGGCGATCACGCCGCCGAATTGCTTGCGTGCGTTGTCGATCTGCAGCAGCACGCCGGAAGCGGCCGCGGCGCGCGCGCGCGCGGGCAATGTCAGGGATGTATCGGGCCGCTTGCGGTTCAGGCTGAAAGGCAATCGCGCCATCAGCCAGGGCCAGACGCCGGTCGGCGCCAGCTGCAGCAGTGCCACCAGCAGGATGCCGAACACGATGGTCTCGAGCTGGCCTTCGCCGTGAAACAGATACGGCAGATAGCTCTGGAGAATCTCTTTCAGGATGACGACGATGGCGGCGCCGAGTACGCCGCCCCAGACATAGCCGGCGCCGCCGACGACCGCGATGAAGAGATATTCGATGCCGGCCTGCGCGCCGAACGGGGTGGGATTGGCGGCGCGCTGGAAATGCGCATAGAACCAGCCGGACAGGCCGGCCAGCACCGCCGCATAGATGAAAACCAGGAGTTTTGCGCGCGGCGTTTGCACGCCGAAGGCCTCGGCGGCGATGTGTCCGCGCCGCAGCGCGCGGATCGCGCGGCCGGTGCGCGAGTCCAGGAGGTTCATGGTGAGCAGCGCGCAGGTCACGACCGCGATCCAGATCGCGAAGTAGATCGTTTCGGGGTCGATCATCCGGAGCGAGCCGATCGTCAGCGGCGGGATGCCGGAGATGCCGTCGTTGCGGCCGAGGAATTCGAGCTTGCTGAACAGGTAGAACAGGCCGAGGCCCCAGGCGATGGTGCCGAGCGGCAGATAGTGTCCCGACAGCCGCACGGTGACGAGGCCGAGCGCCACCGCGGCGATGCCGCTGACCAGAAGCGATAGCGGCAGCGTCAGCCACGGCGACACGCCGTAGGCCGTCGTCAGTACCGCGGTGGTATAGGCGCCGAAGCCGCAAAACGCCGCCTGGCCGAATGACGTGAGACCGCCGACACCGGTCAGGAGCACGAGCCCCATCGCCACCAGCGCGGAAAGACCGATATTGTCCAGAAGCACGATCCAGAACGGCGGCATGCCCGGGATGAACGGAATCGCCGCCATGACCAGCGCGAACACGATGATGGGCAGCCGCTGCGTCATCGCGATCAATCCTTCTCTTCCTCGACCGCGGGCGCCTTAAGCGACCGCAGCACGAGGACCGGAAGAATCAGCGTGAAGACGATGACCTCCTTGAAATTGCTGGCATAGAACGAGGAAAAGGCTTCGACTAATCCGACCACCAGCGCCGCGATCGCGGTCAAGGGGTAGCTGACAAGACCGCCGATGATCGCGGCGATGAAGCCTTTCAGGCCGATCAGGAACCCGGTGTCGTAGTACAGCGTGGTGATAGGCACGATCAGGATTCCCGAGATCGCCCCGATCACGGAGGCCAGAAGGAATGCGATCTGTCCCGACCGCGTGGTTCTGATGCCGACAAGGCGCGCGCCCAGGCGATTGACGGCGGTGGCGCGCAGCGCCTTGCCGGTGAGCGTGTAGCCGAAAAACAGCCACAGGCCGACGATGAAGGCCACCGTAATGGCGTAGACGGCGATGCTCTGGCCGGTGAAGCGCAGCGGGCCGACGGTGAAGGCGGCATCCGAAATCGTCGGGCCGCGCTGGCCTTCGGCGCCGAAAAACACCAGGCCGAAGCCCTGCAGCGCGAGATGGCAGCCGACCGAGGCGATCAAGAGCACCAGCACCGAGGTGTGCGCGATCGGCTGAAACGCGATGCGATAGAGAAACAGTCCGATCGCCGCCACGATCAGGAGCGACAGCGCGATGTTGATGGCGATCGGGGTGTGGTGGCCGGCGAGCCAGGATGTCAGGGCGAAGATGACCGAAGGCAGCATGAGATTGACCGCGACCGCGCGCCCGACCAGCCGCAGCCGCAGCGATCTGCGGCCGGCGAAGATGTCGAGGCAGAACGCCACGACGCCCATCGCCACCGCCAGCCGCGCGGTGCCCGGCATCTGGCCTGAAGACAGCGAGGCATAGGTCAGCGCGCCGTAGGTGACGAACTCGCCCTGCGGAATCAGGATCACCCGCGTCACGGCGAACACCAGCACCAGCGCAAGGCCGAGCAGCGCATAGATCGCGCCGTTGGTAATGCCGTCCTGCACCAGGAACAGCATAATCGTCGTGTTCAAGACCGGGCGCTCCCCCTCACACCTCCGGCCGATCGCGACCTTCAGGAGCCGCCCGACCGTCCGATAACAGCAGTTGAAAAATGCTGCCGGTATTTGATATGATGGATAACAATTATCAAATATAATCTCAAGGCCTGGCCGGTTCTGGCCGGCTTCCAGCCTACCGGGATTGCGAGCATCGAGCGATGACTGTTTCCAAGACCGCCATGGTCGATGCCGCCAAGGCGCCCCGTGCCGTCCGCAAGGAGACCGAGGGTGCAGCGGAAAACACCGCGCTGCAGATGGGCGAATTGTCCGAGTTACTGGGCTATTCGCTCAAGCGTGCGCAACTGAAAATCTTCGAGGACTTTCTGCGCTGCGTCGCGCCGCTGCAACTGACCCCGGCGCAGTTCTCGGTTCTGCTGCTGCTCGACAAGAATCCGGGACGCAACCAGACCGAAATCGCCAATACGCTCGGCATCCTCAGACCGAATTTCGTGGCGATGCTCGATGGCCTGGAGAGCCGCGATCTGTGCACGCGGATACGTTCGACCAACGATCGCCGCTCCCACATCCTGATGCTGACCGACAAGGGCCGCGCGGTGCTGGCGCGCGCGAAGAAACTCGTCGCCGCCAAGCATGAAGCGCGTCTCAACGAGTTGCTGGGGCCCGCCAATCGCGCCGCGCTGCTTGCGATGCTGGCCACGATCGCGCGGGAGTTCTAGTACCATCGAGAACGAGGGGGCGATCAGGCCGCGACAATGCGGGCTGGAGCCTTTGGCGCCTCGCGTCCTGAAAGGAACAACCGCTCGATTTCGTGTACCGGAAGCGGCTTACTGAACAGGAATCCCTGCACCTCGGTACAGCCTTCGGAGGTAATCTTGTCGAGCTGTTCCCTGGTTTCCACGCCTTCGGCAGTGGCCGTCATGCCCATTCCATTGGCGAGCGCCGCGACCGCCCGCACGATGTTGAGTGAGCCGGTGTTTTCCGTGATGTCCTTTACGAACGATCGATCGATCTTGATCTTGTCGAACGGGAAACACTGAAGATAGGTAAGCGAGGAATAGCCGGTGCCGAAATCATCCATCGCGATCCCTACACCAAGCGCTCGCAACTGATGCAGGATGGCAAGCGTCGTTTCCTTGTCCTGCAGCAGGACGGTCTCGGTAATTTCGATCTCGAGCCGGGTTGCAGACAAGCCCGAGGCAGCGAGGGCGCCAACGATGACTTGCAACAGCCCGGGATTGCGGAACTGAATCGCCGAGATATTGACGGCAACATGGAGGTCTTCGGGCCAGCGGGCTGCAGTTGCGCAGGCTTGCCTGATGACCCATTCGCCGATCGGAACGATAAGACCGATGTCTTCCGCCAGCGGAATGAATGCGCCGGGAGCAACCACTCCCTGTTCCGGATGGTTCCAGCGAATCAGGGCCTCAAAACCGCTGACCTCGTTGCTCGCCAGATTTACCACGGGCTGGTAATAGAGTTCGAATTCCCCGGCAGGCAGCGCCTTGCGCAGGTCCTGTTCCAGGATGCGACGGGCCTGCATTTGCAGGTCCATCTCGGATTCGAAGAAGCGGAATGTGCCGCGCCCATCGCCCTTGGCCCGGTACAGCGCAAGGTCCGCATTCCGCAGCAGATCATCGGGGCTCGATCCGTCGCCCGGACCGACTGCAATGCCGACGCTGGCGCCGACGACAGCCTGACGGCCGTCAATGTCAAAGGGCTCGCTCATCGATTTTATGATGCGTTGCGCAAGAGCGGTCGCATCCGCGGGATCCGCGATGGCGACCTGCGCGATTGCGAATTCGTCACCCCCCATCCGCGCGATGGTGTCGCTCTCGCGAACCAGCCGGCGCAGCCGGTCCGCGACCATCTTCAGGAGCTTGTCGCCGGCAGGGTGACCCAGTGTGTCGTTCACGGCCTTGAATTGATCGAGATCGATGTGATGGATTGCCACGATTTCGTTGCGATGAACCCGGGTCAGCGCATCCTCAAGCCGCTCATTCAACAGCACGCGGTTGGCGAGATCGGTGAGGGCGTCGTGATGGGCCATGTGGGCGATCTTGGCCTCGGATCGCCGCTGCTCGGTGATATCCTCGTGTGTCGCAACCCAGCCGGAATCCGGCATCGGCCGATGCCGAATCTCGAAGGTGCGCCCGTTGCGTAGCTCGACAACACTGTCCGTGGGTTCTGCAGAAACAGCCACGTTGTCGCGCCATTTAAGGTATTCATCTGTGGACATCGCGGGGAAGCTGCCGACCTCAAAGCGCATATCGACAATTTCAGCCAAAGTGGTTCCGGGATGGATGCGGTCGCGCGAGAGGCCGTACATCTCCAGGTAACGATCGTTGCATACGATCAGCCGCCGTGCTCCGTCAAAGAAGCATAGTCCCTGCGACATGTTGTTGATCGCCGTATCGAATTGCAGATTTCGTGTCCGCAGCTTCTCTTCTTGCGCATCCTCGAGCTCGTGCTGCGTTTCCAGCCGGGCACTCAATTCGCGCTGCTCGGTGATGTCCTCATGCGTGGCCATCCCGCCGCCGTCCGCCATCGGACGAACCGTGTAGGCAATGACCCGGCCATCGGTAAATTCATGAATGCTGGTGGCCGGAATGACAGCATTTCCGACGCGCTCCCGAATGTACTCGTCTGGTTTCAAAAGGACCTTGAGTCCCAAATTCAGCCGGTGCTGGATAAGCTCGCTGATCGGAGTTCCAGGCTTTGCCTGCTCGGCGGCAAGCCCATAGATTTCCAGATATCGTCTGTTGCAGAATACGACCTCACGCTTCTTGTTGAAGACAATCAGTCCCAGCGACAGATTGTTGATAGCTTCCTCGAGAAGCGAGGTCGGGTGAGCCGGCTCCGGATCGATGGCACGCTCAACAGAATCCACCATTTGCGTTCCCCTGCCGCAATTTTGCGGCGCCCCGACAATAAGGCGCGCTATATTAGAGGCCCAAGTGGTGAACTGCGTGCTTGAGAGGACGGCATTTCCTGCAAGTTCCTTGGAATTCGCTCAACAAGACGTTAATGTTTTCCGCTCCCGGGGATCGGCTGGCAATGGTGGGCGCGGCCTCCTGAGGATGTCCCGAACGCAACTTCGTCGTTCCCCGATGTGCAGTGCACGTCCGTGGACGGCCTTGTCTCGGAAGGGCGTCGCCGATGATGCTGACCGGCAGGGCCGGGCGGTGCTGGCGCGCGAAGAAGCCCGTTCGCGCGAAGCATGAATCGCGTCTCAACGAGTGGCGCCGCGTTGATGAACGCCGCAGGCCAAGGATGAGTGTTCAATTTATTCATGCCCGCGCCAGATGCCGCGCAGAGCCCTGCCAGCCAAGTACGTCCTGTCGAACTAACGCGTTATTGACTTCAGTCGCAATCTGGCGCGGGTTAGACGGTCTTCCAGGTGGAAAGCAGTAGGTCGTCGCCGCTTTCATCAAGAGCGTTCCCCCGGTTTCGAAACGTTTCACGCCTCCGTGTCGCAGTTGTCGCCGCGGCGCGAGGACGGCTCTCGAATCCTGCTAAGAACTGCTTTCACGCCGGGCCGCCTTTCAAAAGATGGGGATTCAATATGCGTTTCGATTGGGAGCATTTGCAGAACTGGGCACCAGGGGTTGTTGGTGTCTCTGCGGCCATTTTATTGGTGGTTGTCGCCGCGAATTCCCCGACGCAGATCAATTCAAAGCCGGCTGAGGTGTCGCCGTCACAATCAGCCGCGCTGCCAGCCAAAGGCCAAACCGGCGCTGCGCCAATTCCTTCCCGACCGGCTGCGCCTCAAACATCTTCGGTCACGGAAAAAGCAGCGAAACCCCCTGCGCCACCGACGCCCGCTCCGGTCGTCACCACGGGCGAAGCGGCCAAGCCGGTGCCGATGCAAGATCACGCAATGGTCAAAGCTCAGGCCGAGCCGGTTGCGCCGGCCCCAGCCCCTTCGGTTCCCGAGAAAGCCCAACAAAACGCGGTCGCCGCCAACGCCGCAGGATTGCAGGGCGACGCCGTCGCAGGGCGCCAGGTCTTCAAGAAATGTCAGGCCTGCCATTCTCTGGAGCCGGGAAAAACCATCCTGGGTCCAAGCCTGGCCGGCATCGTCGGCCGCAAGTCGGCGGCCGATGCTGATTTCAGCTATTCTCCGGCAATGAAGCAGGCGGCTTTGACATGGGATCCGCCTACACTTGATGCCTATCTGGCGGAGCCCGCGAAAGTAGTTCCGGGTAATCGGATGCCATTTCCAGGCCTCAAGACCGATCACGACCGCAAAGACGTGATCGCATTCTTGGCAGCTCCCGCTGCCCCGGCTGGCGCGCCGCCCGCTGCGAAAGCCGAGGCGCCATCCGCTCCCGCGGCGGCCGCGCCGCAAGCCAAGTCAGGCAACGACGCCAACTATTTCACGGATGCGAAGTTCACATTGCGCACCGGAATCGCGGAAGGAAAGATGGTCTTTCTTGGAGTTGGCGGCTCCATCGACGGCAAAGCGAACCCGGTTCTGACCGCGGCCGAGGGACAAATCGTGCAGCTCACCTTGATCAATGGAGAGGGCACCGAACATGACATCGTATTTCCTGATCAAGACGCGAAATCGCCAAGGGTGAACGGCAAGGGCGCGAGCACGACGATTGTTTTCCGTGCGACAAAGTCCGGAGACTTCCTCTATTTCTGCAGTGTTCCCGGTCACCGACTGGCAGGTATGCAAGGTCAGTTTCTGGTAACGCCCTTAGCTGCGCCGCAGACGCTGGTCGAAGCCGACATTTCTCGCGAACCGACCGATCTGCCTCCACCGATCGGCAAGCGAGACCCAAAAACCGTCAGACTTGATCTGTTCACCGTTGAGCAGGAGGGCCGGCTCGCGGAAGCAACCACATTCGGTTACTGGACATTTAACGGCAAAGTGCCCGGACCATTCGTTCGCGTCCGCGTCGGCGATACCGTTGACGTTCATCTCAAGAACTCCGCCGACAGCAACATGATCCATTCCGTGGATTTTCATGCGGCCACGGGTCCCGGCGGGGGTGCTGCAGCGTTGCAAGTCGATCCGGGGGCCGAAAAATCGATGACCTTCAAGGCCCTCGTTCCGGGGCTCTATGTTTATCACTGCGCAACGCCCATGGTCGCCGAGCACATTGCAAACGGCATGTATGGATTGATCCTGGTCGAGCCCGAAGCGGGCCTTCCTCCGGTCGACCACGAGTTTTACGTCATGCAAGGGGAAATCTATACGGAGGCGGCGTTCGGCCAGCACGGAAGCCAGGAGTTTAGCGTCGAAAAGCTGTTGAATGAGCGACCCGAGTATTTCGTGTTCAACGGTTCGGTGGGCGCGATTTCGAAACTCCATCCTTTGCATGCCAAGGTCGGCGAAACAGTAAGACTTTTCTTCGGCGTGGGTGGTCCCAATTTCACGTCGTCTTTCCATGTGATCGGGGAGATATTCGACAAGGTATACAATCTTGGCAGTCTCACGACCGCGCCGCTGGAAGGGATTCAGACCGTCACGGTACCGCCCGGCGGTGCAGTGATTACTGAATTCAAGCTTCACGTCCCGGGAAACTACACGATCGTTGATCATGCGCTGGCCCGTGTAGAGAGAGGACTTGCCGGTCTCCTGATCGTCGAGGGCGCTCCCGATCCCGAGATTTACAACGGCACCGTGATGCCCGGCATGGGACATTGAGAGCCGCGGGGCCGGCGGCCGAGTACGTGACGTCGACGGCGGCAGATCGCGGATCGCGCGGCCGTCATTGCGAGGAGCAGTTGCGACGAAGCAATCCATGGCAGCGTCCGGAAAGAAATGGATTGCTCTCGCGGAGCCTGTCATCGGGCGCGCATTCGCGCGGCCCGTTGGCTGGCAATGACGCTGGATCGGGCTAAGCCTAATCCACCAGAATAACCCTGATATCGTTGACGTTGGTCAGCGTCGGCCCCGTGAGCAGGAGATCGCCGGTCGCCGCAAAAAAGGTCGTGGCGTCGTTGTTGTCGAGATAGGCCTTCGCGTCGAGGCCGAGCGATTGCATTTTCGCAAAAGTCGCATGGTCGATGATGGCCCCGGCGGGATCGGTCGCGCTGCCGGCGCCGCCGTCGGCGCCGTCGGTATCCGCCGCCAGCGCCGCAATGCGGGATGTGTTCCTGAGAAGGCCGGCCAGCGCCAGCGCATATTCCTGGTTGGGGCCGCCGCGCCCGTTGCCGCGCACGGTCACGGTGAGTTCGCCGCCCGACAGGATCGCAACGCGCCTGCCTTTCGCGCGCGCCTGCAACGCCAGTTGCGCGTGATTGGCAGCGACGCTGCGGGCCTCGCCTTCGAGGTCGGCGCCAAGATCGACGATCTCGTATCCGGCGTCTCTTGCCATCTGGATCGCGGCGTCGAGCGAAGCCTTCGGCCGCGCGATCAGTTCGAATTGCGCGCGGGCAAAGGCGGAATCGCCGGGCTTGCAGCTCTCGTTTTTGGGCTCAATGAGCGCGCGGCGGATGGCGTCGTCGACCTTGAGGCCATATTTTGCGACGATGGCGCGCGCATTCGCAAGCGTGGTCGGATCCGGCACCGTCGGCCCCGATGCGATGGCGGACGGTTCGTCGTGCGGCACGTCCGAGATCGCCAGCGTGACGATTTCCGCGCGGTGGCCGGCGCGCGCCAACCGGCCGCCCTTGATCCGCGACAGGTGCTTGCGAACGGTGTTGACCTCGCCGATCGGCGCGCCCGAGCGCAACAGCGCCCGGGTCAGCTGTTGTTTCTGTGCGAACGATACCCCGTCGACCGGCGCGATCCAGTTGGCGGAGCCGCCGCCCGACAGCAGTACCAGCAGGAGATCGTCGGCGCCGGCGTCCTGCGCCAGTCGCAGACTTTCCTCCGCGCCCTTCAGGCCCGCCTCGTCGGGAACCGGATGGCCGGCCTCGATCACCTTGATCCGCCGCGTCGGCACGCCATGGCCGTGGCGGGTGGTCGCGATGCCCGACAGCCGCGAGGGCGCGAGACCGAGTTCGTCGAGATAATGCCGCTCCGCCGCCGCGGCCATCGCCGCCGCCGCCTTGCCGGCGGCAAGACAGATCACGCGGCCGTTCGGCACCGGGCGCAGATGCCTTGAGAGCACGACGTCGGGATGCGCGGCGGCGACGGCGGCGTCGAAGATCGCGCGCAGGAGAGGGCGCCTGTTGGTCATCGCTTCACCGGAATCGAAATGGAAACATGCAATGCCGGTTATCCATCCGATTCCGGCAAAAGAAAACCCCCGCAGGGATGCTGCGGGGGTTTTGCGTGAGCCCGTAAGGGCCGATCAGAGAGAGACGGTGAGACGGTGAGGCGTCAGCCCCCGACGTCGCCGCTGACGATGTCGCCGAACAGCTCCCACTTCTCGCCCTTGAACTTCATCAGCTGAAGCTGGCTGATCGGAGCGAAATCGGTCGGGCTGGTATTGATCTTGATGCCGGGCAGCAGGACTTCGGTGCGAAAATCCCGCAGGCTCGCTGCCTGCTTCATGATGTTTTCGCGGGTCAGAGTGTCGCCGCACTTCTTGAGCACTTCAACGAGCGTTTGGGCGACGCCGTAGCCGACCACGACCGAGCCGTCGAGCTTGTTGCCCTCCGGAAAATCCTTGGCGAGGAAATCGAGGAATTGCTTCATGCCGGGGTCGTTATCCCACTGCGGATCGGAAACATCTTTCAGATACGCGGCGGAAATAATGTTCTGGGAATTTTCGTAGCCCGCAGGCTTGATCACGCTGCCGACCGACGCCGAGACGTTGTTGAGGATATGGAGCGGCTTCCACTCGACCTCGGCAACCTTCTTGATCGCCTGCGCCGCGAACTTCGGTGTGGCGATGTTGACGAAGATATCTGCGCCGGTCGATTTGAGCTTGACGATATGGTTATCGACGGTGGGTTCCGTGGTCTCGAAGCTTTCCTCGGCGATGATCATCGAGGCGGCCTTGGCGCCCAGGCCATCCTTCAGACCCTTGAGGTAGTCCTTGCCATAGTCGTCGTTCTGATAGAGCACCGCGATCTTGCCGTTCGGTTTCTCCTTGAGAATGTACTTGGCGTAGATCCGGCCCTCGCTCTGGTAGTTCGGCTGCCAGCCCATGGTCCAGGGAAAGTTCTTGGGATCGTTCCACTTGGTGGCGCCGGTGGCGACGAACAGCTGCGGCACCTTCTTCGAATTCATGTATTTCTGGATCGCCGAATTCGGCGGCGTGCCGAGCGAATTGAAGATAAACAGAACCTCGTCGCTCTCCACCAGCTTGCGCGCCTGCTCGACCGTCTTCGGCGGGCTGTAGCCGTCGTCATAGCTGATGAAATTGATCTTGCGGCCATTGATGCCGCCGGCATCGTTGATCTTCTTGAAGTAAGCGGCCTCGGTCTTGCCGATCACGCCGTAGGCGGAGGCAGGGCCGCTGTAGGGCATGATGTTGCCGATCTTGATTTCGGTGTCGGTGGCACCGGTGTCGTATTTTTTTTGAGCGAGCGCGCCGCTGCTCGACGCTGCGAGCAACACGAACGCAGCCGAGGCAATTGCGAGTCTGCTGGTGGCAACAGGCATTCCGGATCTCCCATTTTTGGATGTTTGCGTGCGTCATGTTCTTTTGTTGATTGAAAATTTCTCATGACGCGGAGGGAATTGAATACCATTTGGCGGCAGCCATCAAGAAAAAGCCCCTGTGCCGGGGGCACGGGGGCTGCTTCTTTAGTAGTCAGTCGGCCCGACCGGCGCGTGATCCGCCAAAGCGCGAGCGGTTTGGCGACAAGATCATGCGCCCGTTAACTATTTAGAGCGCGATCGCCCGACAAACGAAGGCGTTTGTCCGGCAAAACCGGCACCCACCTTGCTGGTCGCGCTCTGGCCGGTCGACCTGGTAATCTGTCAGCCGCCAACGTCGCCGTTGATGATCTCGCCGAACAGATCCCACTTCTCGCCCTTGAATTTCATCAGCTGAAGCTGGGAGATCGGGGCGAAGTCGGTAGCACTGGTGGAGACCTTGATGCCCGGCAGCAGGCCGCCGAGTTCGAGCCCCTTGATGCTGGCCGCCTGCTTCATGACGTTCTCGCGCGTGAGATTGTCGCCGCAGGCCTTCAGCACATGCACAAGGCCCTGCGCGACGGTGTAGCCGTACATCACCGAGGCGTCGACCCGGTTGCCTTCGGGGAAGTACTTGGTGAGGAACTCGTCGAAGGCCTTCATGCCGGCATCATTCTTCCACTGTGGATCGGAGGTATCCTTCAGATAGGCGGACGAGATGATGCCCTGCGCGTTGTCCGTGCCGGCGGGCTTGATCACGCTGCCGATCGAGGCAGAGACGTTGTTGAGGAAGTGAAGCGGCTTCCATTCGATTTCGGCGTTCTTCTTGATCGCCTGTGCCGCAAATTTCGGAGTGGTAACGTTGAAGAACACGTCGGCGCCGGTCGATTTCAGCTTGACGATGTGCGAGTCGATCGTCGGCTCGGTGGTCTCGTAGCTTTCCTCGGCGACGATCATCGAGGCGGCCTTGGCGCCGAGTCCGTCTTTCAAGCCCTTGACGTAGTCCTTGCCGTAATCGTCGTTCTGATAAAGTATCGCGATCTTGGCGTTGGGCAAATTCTTGAGAATATACTTGGCGTAGATCCGGGATTCGCTCTGGTAGTTGGGCTGCCAGCCGATGGTCCAGGGGAATTCCTTGGGGTCGTTCCACTTGGTGGCGCCGGTGGCGACGAACAGCTGCGGCACCTTTTTCATATTCATGTATTTCTGGATCGCCGAATTCGGCGGCGTGCCGAGCGAATTGAAGATAAACAGAACCTCGTCGCTCTCCACCAGCTTGCGCGCCTGCTCGACCGTCTTCGGCGGGCTGTAGCCATCGTCATAGCTGACGAAATTGATCTTGCGGCCGTTGATGCCGCCTTCGGCATTGATCTTCCTGAAGTAGGCATCTTCGGTCTTGCCGATCACGCCGTAAGCGGAAGCGGGACCGCTATAGGGCATGATGTTGCCGATCTTGATTTCGGTATCGGTGGCGCCGGTGTCGTATTTCTTTTGTGCGAGCGCACCGCTGCTGGTTGCGGCGAGCACCGCGAGGGCAGCCGAAAAGGCCCCCAATCGCAATTGGATAGCAGGCATTTTGATCTCCCTGATCTGGTTGAATGCGTCAATTTTTTTGATTGGAAGCGCTTTTTGGCTCCTGCCCGCATTGAATACCCTTCAAGGGTGGCCATCAAGAAAAAGCCCCCTGCGACCGGGGCGCAGGGGGCGTTATTTAGTCGAACGGCCTTGCGGGTATTCCGCGCCGCGAAATGGCCCCTAGTTGCTGAGCTCGCCGCTGATGATGTCGCCGAACAGGTCCCACTTCTCGCCCTTGAACCGCATCATCTGAAGCTGCTCGATCGGGGCGAAGTCGGTCGCGCTGGTGTTGATCTTGATGCCAGGCAGCAAGGTGTCGGGCGTAAAGTCCTTCAGGCTCGCCGCCTGCTTCATGACGTTTTCGCGGGTCAGGTTGTCGCCGCACATCTCGATGACCTTCACCATGGTCTGCGCCGCGCCGTAGCCGTACACGACGGAGCCATCAAGCTTGTTGCCTTCGGGAAAATACTTCTCGAGGAACGCGAAGAATTTCTTCATGCCGGGATCGTTGTCCCACTGCGAGTCTGCGCCGTCCTTGGCATAGGCGGCCGAGAGAATGCCCTGCGAATTCTCAAAGCCCGCCGGCTTGATCACGCTGCCGACGGAGGCCGAGACGTTGGAGACGATATGCAGCGGCTTCCATTCGATCTCGGCGAGCTTCTTGATCGCCTGCGCTGCGAACTTCGGGGTGGTGATGCTGATGAAAACATCGGCGCCGGTGGCCTTCAGCTTGACGATATGGTTATCGATCGTCGGCTCCGTGGTCTCGTAGCTTTCCTCGGCAATGATCATCGACGCCTTGGCGCCGAGCCCGTCCTTCAGGCCCTTGAGGTAGTCTTTGCCGAAATCGTCGTTCTGATAGAGGATCGAGATTTTTGCGCCCGGCTTCTCCTTCATCAGATACTTCGCGTAAATCCGTGCTTCGCTCTGATAGCTGGGCTGCCAGCCCATGGTCCACGGAAAATTCTTCGGATCGTTCCACTTGGTGGCGCCGGTTGCGACGAACAGCTGCGGGACCTTCTTTGCGTTCAGATATTTCTGGATCGCCGAGTTCGACGGCGTGCCCAGCGAATTGAAAACCAGCAATACCTCGTCGCTCTCCACCAGCTTGCGCGCCTGCTCGACGGCCTTCGGCGGGCTGTAGCCGTCGTCATAGGTGACGAAGTTGATCTTGCGGCCGTTGATGCCGCCCTCGGCGTTGATCTTCCTGAAGTAGGCCTCTTCGGTCTTGCCGATCACGCCGTAGGCGGAGGCGGGGCCGCTATAGGGCATGATGTTGCCGATCTTGATTTCGGTGTCGGTCGCACCGGTGTCGTATTTCTTTTGGGCGAGTGCGCTGCCGCTCATGGCAGCGAAAGCGATGACCGCCGTCGCGAGCGCGGCGATACGTAGTTCTTGTTTAGAAAGCATAATCTCTCCTCAGTTTTTCTTGAGTTTGCCGATCAGTTGCTGGGTAACAATCGCTACCTGCCTTGCGCCGTGCGGCACCAGGAAGATGACGAGGAACAGAAGTACGCCGAAGACGGCGCCGGAGAGGCCTTTCGAAATTCCCTCCGCGATGTTCGGCACGAAGATAATGAAGGCCGAACCCACGATCGATCCGGGCAACCAGCCCACGCCGCCGACGACCATGCCGAGAAACAAATTGATTGCCAGCGCGATGGTGTAACTGTCCGGCGCGACGAACTGCACGGCGATCGCGCCGAGGCCGCCGGCAACGCCGGTGATGCCGGCGCTGACGCCGAACGCCAGCGTCTTGTACAGCGCGACGTCGATGCCCATGGCGGACGCCGCGATTTCGTTGTCGCGGATTGCCATGAAGGCGCGGCCGGAGCGCGACCTCAGGAGATTGACGGAGAAAATATAGATCGCGATCGAGACCGCGAGCGTGAAATAATACAGCCACATGTCCTGCGACATCGGCAGGCCGAACGGCGCATCGGGCTTGGTAACGACCAGGCCCTGCACGCCGCCGGTCCAATACTCGAACACCCCGAGCTTCAACAGCTGCGGCATGGCGGTTGCCAATGCGAAGGTCGCCAGCGCCAGATAGACGCCGCTCAGACGCAGCGCGGGCTGGCCGAACAGAAAGCCAAAAGCGAAGCAGATGACGCCGGCGACCGGCAATGTCAGGGCGTAATTGACGCCGGCATGTTCAATCAGGATCGCCGAGGTGTAGGCGCCGACCGCGTAAAACGCGCTTTGGCCCAGCGAAAACTGGCCGCTGCCGCCGGTCAGAATGTTCAACGCCAGAACCGCGAGCGCGTAGATCAGCAGCATCGTCAGCTGGAAGATGATGAAGTTTTTCACGAACATGGGCGCGACGATCAGCAACGCCAGCATCGCCAGTGACGTTCCGTAGCCGAGCGTCATGGCCCTCTTGGGAACGGCCTCGACCGCCGGTGCTTCGGTGACGACTTCCTGAATTGCGCTCATGATCAAACTCGCTTCACGACGGGCCGGCCGAACAGGCCGGCGGGTTTGACGACCAGGACGGTGACGATCAGCGCCAGCGCGATCGGCAGTTTCAGTTCATTGCCGACGCCGGGGACATAGGTCCCGACGAGGTTTTCGAAGATGCCGACCAGGAAGCCGCCGATCACCGCGCCGAACGGACTGGTCAGGCCGCCGAGCACGGCGGCGGCGAATCCGTAGATCAGCACGCCCAACATCATGTTCGGCTCCAGAAACACCACCGGCGCAATCATCATGCCGGCAATGGACCCGATCGCCGCCGCCATACCCCAGCCGAGCGCGATCATCCAGCTGGTGTTGATGCCCACCAGCCGCGCCGATTCAGGCAACGACGCGGCCGCGCGCATGGCGAGGCCCATTCGCGTGAAGCGAAAGAAAAAGAAAAGCAGAAAGAGCAATACCAGCGTGACGGCGATCATGCCGGCCTGATGGGTGGAGATGAGCTGGCTGCCGAGAAACGGATGCGAGCCGAACGGCGTCGGATATTGCTTGATCGTAAAGTCCCAGATCAGGCCGGCGACGCTGTTGACGATCGCGTACAGCGCGATGAACCCGGCGACGTTGGTCAGGATCGGCGCTTTCGCCAGCGGCTTGAACAGCAGCCGCTCGATGGCGATGCCGGCGGCGAACGACAATGCCAGCGTGAGCACGAAGGCTCCCCAGTAGGGCACGCCCCATTGCATCAACTGCCAGGAGATGAAGGTCGAGAACATCGCCATTTCGCCCTGGGCGAAATTCAGATGATCGATCGCCTGGTAGATCATGACGACGGCGAGCGCCATGCAGGCATAGATCGCGCCGGTGGCGATGCCGGCCAGGATTTGATTGGTGAAAAGCTCCATGGCCGCGCTCCTCAATAGCCCAGATAGGATTTACGCACGTCTTCGTTATTCGCGATTTCGGCGGCACTGCCCGACATCACGATCCGTCCGGTTTCGATCACGTAGGCCCTGTCGGCGAGTTCCAGCGCCAGCTGCGCGTTCTGCTCCACCACCAGAATGGTGACCTTGTCATCGCGATTGATCTTGCCGAGTATCTTGAACAGGTCGCGCACGATCAGCGGCGCCAGGCCGAACGACGGCTCGTCCAGCAGCATCAGTCTCGGACGCAGCATCAGGGCGCGGGCGACCGCGAGCATCTGCTGCTCGCCGCCCGAAAGCGTGCCGGCCTGCTGCGTATGGCGGTCCTTCAGGACCGGAAAGTGATCGTACATGCGCTCAATGTCGGAAACCACGCCGGCCTTGTCCCTTCGCGTGATCGCGCCAAGCTGAAGGTTTTCTTCCACCGTCAGGGTCGTGAACGTGCCGCGGCCTTGCGGCACATGGGCGATGCCGAGGCGGACGATGTTTTCGGTCGAGCGGCCGGAGAGCGGGGCGCCGTCGAATTCGATCGCGCCGGTCGAGCGCACCATGTTGCAGATCGCGCGCAATGTGGTGGTCTTGCCGGCGCCGTTGGCGCCGAGCAGCGTGGTCACGCTTCCTTCATTGAGGGCAAACTCAAGGCCGTGGAGCGCCTGGACCTGGCCGTAATAGGCCTTGAGGTCCCTGATGTTGAGCATCGCCGTCATGAATCCTTGCTCCCCAGATAGGCTTTGATGACATCCGGGTCGGACTGCACCATAGCCGGCGTTCCCTCGGCGAGCTTGCGGCCGAAATTCAACGCGACCACATGGTCGGCGATCGACATCACCAGGCCCATGTGATGCTCGACCAGCAGGATGGTCACGTTGCGCTCGTCGCGAATCCGGCGGATCAGATCGCCGAGCACGTGGACTTCCTCGTGGTTGAGGCCGCCGGCGGGCTCGTCGAGCAGCAGGATCTTCGGATCGGCGGCCAGCGCGCGCGCCAGCTCCACACGTTTCTGGGTGCCGAACGGCAGGCCGGAAACCGTGACATGGGCGACGTCATCGAGATCGAGGTAGCTTACGATTTCATGGACGCGCTTGTTGAGTTCGGCCTCGCCGCGGCGGACCCAGGCCAGTTTCAGCGAGTCGCTGATAATGTCGCTGTTGGTGCAGGCATGGGTGCCGACCCGAACGTTGTCGAGCACCGAAAGATTGGGAAACAGCGCGACGTTCTGAAAGGTGCGGCCGATGCCGATTTCGGCGATCCGGTGCGGCGGGCGCGTCAGGATACTCTGGCCTTCCATCAGAATGTCGCCCGTGCTCGGCTGGTAGAGCCGGCTCAGGCAATTGAAGAGTGTCGTCTTGCCGGCGCCGTTCGGTCCGATCAGGCCGAGGATCTGGCCCTGATGCATGTCGAACGACACGCCATTCAGCGCGATGATGCCGCCGAACACGACGCTGACGTCGCGAACCGCAAGCAGGGGATATTGTCCCTGCGCGAATTGTGCCTGCGTCATCTGGTCCCGCCCGAACGTCGCGTCGGGCCGGAACGACCGTGCGAACGGGTTCGCCGGTCACAACGATGAAGGCTACCTGATCCCCTCGACCACACGTGCAACTTTCCCTCCTGCTTTCATCTTTTTGCTTTCTTCTTTTTTTGATTGCGGCGCCGCGCCGCCGAGCGCGGTTTCGATGTTCCTTACCATCGCCACGAGGCGAGGTCCAATATCGTTGCGCAGCCGATCTTCCGTGAAACGGAATGCGGGCGCACCACAATTAAACGCATAAGGACCGGTTCCGTCATTAAGCTTTAGTGCTACGCCGACCGCGTGCACGTCGTCCTGCCACTCGCCCGCCGAGATCGTAAAGCCATGCCGCTCAACCGTTTCGCCGGCGCGTTCGATGCCGTCGCGCATCCGGGGCCAGCGGCTGCCGTAGTGCTCGCGCAGTTCGCGCAACAAGGAGGCACGCTCGTCGCTCGGCAGTGCCCAGATATAGGCCCGGCCCATCGCGGTGGTTGCGATCGGGATTCGCGAACCGACGTCCAGTTGAACGCCCAGCGTGAGACCGTTGCGACTTTGCCCGAAGTAAATCATGCTGAGACGATCGCGGCCGCCGACTGCGACCGCGCCGCCGGTCTCGCGCATGACCTCCTCGCGGTAGGCCTCGGACAAATGCCGAACGCCGAGATTCGCAAGGGCGGCATAGCCGAGCGCCATGGCCGAGGGCGCCAGCTGATATTTCTCGAACCGCGGAACCGGTGTAAGGTAGCCCAGCTTGGTCAAGGTATAGGTCAGCCGCGAAACGGTCGGCTTTGGCAAGTTGGTACGGGCCGCGATCTCCTGATTGCCAAGAAGCCCGTCGTTGGGACGGAATGCGCGCAACACATCAAGGCCGCGGGAAAGCGCGACGACGAAGCTGCGATCGGTCGCCACTTTCTTGCCTGGACGTTTCATTGCCTGCTGCTGTGCGGACCTCGTTGACAAGGGACGTGCTTCAAAATAACCCTCCGTGTCAAGATGCGGAATTAAATTCCGCAGTGCGAAATTAGTTAAGAACAAGGCAGCCAGGGAGAATCTCGTGAACGAAGTGGTCAAGCTCGAGCGTCATGACGTGGTCGCCATCGTCACGGTCAACAATCCTCCGGTGAACGCGCTGAGCGCCGCCGTCCGCGGCGGCATTTTCGATTGCATCAAGAGCGCAATCGCCGATCCGGAAGTGAAGGCGATCGTTCTGACCTGCGGCGGCCGCACCTTTATCGCCGGCGCCGACATCACCGAATTCGGCAAGCCGCCGAAGCCCCCGGGTCTCCATGAGGTGCTGATCGAGATGGAGAACTCACCGAAGCCGATCATTGCCGCCATTCATGGCACGGCGCTGGGCGGCGGCCTCGAGGTCGCGCTGGCCTGCCACTTCCGGGTGGCGACGAAAGACGCAAGGCTCGGCCTGCCCGAGGTGAAACTCGGCCTGCTGCCGGGTGCCGGCGGCACCCAGCGCCTGCCGCGCGCGGTCGGTCCCGAACTCGCGGTCAAGATGATCGTCGGCGGCGATCCGATCAGCGCAGCGGAGGCGCTCAAGAACGGCCTGATCGAGGAAATCGTCGAAGGTCCTGCCGCCGGCGGCGAGGCCTTTGCCCGCAAGGTGCTGGCGGAGAAGCGTCCGTTGCGCAAGCTGCGCGACGACGACAGCAAGCTTGCGGCAGCGAAAGCCGACCGCTCGATCTTCACCAACGCGGTCGCGGCACTCACCAAGAAGGCGCGCGGGCTGGAAGCGCCGTTTGCCGCCGCCGACGCGGTCGGCGCCGCCATCGATCTGCCGTTCGACGAAGGCATGAAGAAGGAACGCGAGGGCTTCCTCAAGCTGATGTCCGGCGATCAGTCGAAGGCGCAGCGTTACGCCTTCTTCTCCGAGCGCGAGGCGGCCAAGGTCGCCGGCGTTCCCGACGGCACCAAGCCGCGCAATGTCGAGCGGGTCGCCATCATCGGCGCCGGCACCATGGGCGGCGGCATCGCGATGTCGTTCGCCAATGCCGGTATTCCCGTCACGCTGATCGAGACCGGCGAAGAGCAGCTCAAGCGCGGCATGGGCGTGATGCAGAAGAATTACGAGGCGACCGCGGCGCGCGGCGGCATTCCTGCGGACGCGCCCGCCAAGCGCATGGGCCTGATCAACGGCGTGGTCGGAATCGAGAACGTCAGGGATGCCGACCTGATTATCGAAGCCGTGTTCGAGACCATGGCGATCAAGAAAGAGGTGTTCGCCAAGCTCGATCAATACGCCAAGCCGGGCGCCGTGCTGGCCTCCAACACCTCCTATCTCAATATCGATGAAATCGCGAAAGTGACGAAACGTCCGCAGGACGTGCTGGGCATGCACTTCTTCAGCCCGGCCAACGTGATGAAGCTGTGCGAGATCGTGCGCGCGGAAAAGACCGCGCCGGATGCGCTGGTGACCGCAGTCGCGGTGGCGCGCCGCATCGCCAAGGTGCCGGCAGTGGTCGGGGTCTGCGACGGTTTTGTCGGCAATCGCATGCTGCATCAGCGCGGCAGGCAATCGGAGAAGCTGCTGTTCGAAGGCGCGCTGCCGCAGCAGGTTGACGCCGTGGTGACAAAATTCGGCATGCCGATGGGCCCGTTCGCGATGAGCGATCTCGCCGGCCTCGATATCGGCTGGCGCTCGCGCAAGGATCGCGGCATCAAGTCGGAAATTGCGGACGCGCTGTGCGAAGCCGGCCGCTTCGGCCAGAAGACCGGCAAGGGCTATTACAAATACGAGGGCGGATCGCGCGCGCCGCTGCCCGATCCGGAAGTGGAGAAGCTGATCGACGAGACCCTGCAGCGGCTCGGGCGCAAGCGCCGCGTGGTCGGCGACGACGAAATTCTCGAGCGCATGATGTATCCGATGATCAACGAAGGCGCGCGGATCCTGGAGGAAAAGATCGCGGCGCGGCCGAGCGATATCGATGTGATCTGGCTCTATGGTTATGGCTGGCCGATCTATCGCGGCGGCCCGATGTTCTATGCCGATCAGGTCGGCCTCAAGCACATCGCCGACCGGCTGTCGTTCTACGCCAGGGAGACCAGCGATCCCTCGCTCGAACCGGCGCCGCTGCTCAAGCGTCTGGCGGCCGAGGGCAAGACGTTCGCGTCGCTGGCACAGACGGCGAAAGCGGCTTGATGGCGATGAAACGGGTGTGCTCCGGCCTCAACGGGTCGTCCCTGCGAACGCAGGGACCCATACCGCGTAGACTCGCGTTTTGGCGCCGGGGCAGAAACCTTTTTTCAATATCGAGGCCAGGGGTTATGGGTCCCTGCGTTCGCAGGGACGACCTGCGGAGAGATGGTGCCGCGCTTGCCTTGCAGGAATGCCGATGACCCATCCCGGCGAACAGTTTTATCCGGAAGGCGTGCATTGGGACGATCCGATCGCGCAGGGAACGCTGCCTGATCTGCTGTCGAAGGCATCGGTGCAATACGGCGCGCGGCCGGCGCTCGAATTCCGCGATCGTCCGATCAGCTATGCCGAACTGGAAGCGATGGTCGAGGTGGCGGCGTCGGCGTTCCTGCGCGCCGGCTACGGCAAGAACAATTCGGTGGCGCTGTTCCTCGGCAATTCGCCGGATCATCCGGTGAACTTCTTCGGCGCGCTGAAGGCCGGCGCCCGCATCGTGCATCTCAGTCCGCTCGACGGCGAACGCGCGCTGTCCAACAAACTAAGCGACAGCGGCGCGCGCGTTCTCGTCACCAGCGATCTCGCGACATTGTTGCCGACGGCGCTGAAATTCCTGGAGAAGGGCCTGCTCGATCGACTGATCGTCTGCGAGGACGACAATTGGGGCGCGGTCGGAAATCCGCACACGCCGATCCCGGATAACCCCGCGATCGTCACCTTCAAACAGTTTGCAGAAGGCGCAAGCCGGCCGGCGCAGTGGCCAAAGGTCTCGGCCGATGACGTGGCGCTATTGCAATATACCGGCGGCACCACCGGACTCCCGAAGGGCGCCATGCTCAGCCATGGCAATCTGACGTCGGCGGTGTCGATCTATGATGTCTGGGGCAAGGCGTCGCGCGCCGGGCGCGACGGCATCGACCGCGTGATCTGCGTGCTGCCGCTGTTTCACATCTTCGCGCTGACGGTGATCCTGCTGCGCAGCCTTGAGCGCGGCGATCTGATTTCGCTGCACCAGCGCTTCGACGTCGAAGCCGTGATGCGCGACATCGAGGTCAGGCGGGCCACCGCGTTCCCCGGCGTGCCCACGATGTGGATCGCGATTGCAAGCCTTCCCGACCTCGAGAGCCGCGATCTGTCGTCGCTGGTCTATTGCGGATCGGGCGGCGCGCCGCTGCCGGTCGAGGTCGCCAGGATTTTCGAGCGCAAGACCAACATGAAGCTCAAGAGCGGCTGGGGCATGACCGAGACCTGTTCGCCCGGCACCGGCCATCTCCCGGAGGGACCGGAAAAGCCGGGCTCGATCGGGCTGATGCTGCCGGGCATCGAAATGGACGTGGTCGCGCTCGACGATCCCGCAAGAGTCCTGCCGCCGGGCGAAGTCGGCGAAATCCGCATCAAGGGGCCGAACGTCACCAAGGGCTACTGGAACAGGCCGCAGGAAACCGCCGAGGCCTTCGCCGGCGACCGTTTCCTGACCGGCGATATCGGCTACATGGACCAGGACGGCTATTTCTATCTGGTCGATCGCAAGAAGGACATGATCATCTCCGGCGGCTTCAACGTCTATCCGCAGATGATCGAGCAGGCGATGTACGAGCATCCCGCGGTGCACGAAGTGATCGTGATCGGGATTCCCGACGCTTACCGCGGCGAGGCGGCGAAGGCTTTTGTCAAATTGCGCGCCGGCGCCATGCCGTTCAGTCTGGACGAGTTGAAGGCATTCCTCACCGGCAAGCTTGGCAAGCATGAAATCCCGGCGGC
>OCZT010001417.1_pt1 | contig 24832 bp, 24 predicted proteins | sample 1539031 | NCBI WGS metagenome assembly OCZT01 (sample SAMEA3539308, study PRJEB22396) | soil metagenome | biome: tundra; feature: field; material: soil | place: USA | collected 2010-05 | depth 0.15 m | reverse complement strand
CTGTGGCTGATGACGTATTCGATGAGTTTGTCCTGCCAGGGTGCTGCGTTTCCGGTTTTATTCATGTATCGCCTCAAATTGATGCTTTGTTGCCAGCCATTCGTTAAATGAATTCACCGGACTTAGTCAATGCTTGCTTTGCCAACTTATTCACCGCGGTAAACCGCTCGTGCCGTGCACGTCTCCGCCACGACGACTTCGGTGAGCAGCGGCAATTTCGGCTTCAGCTTTTTCCAAATCCATGCCGCGATTTCTTCGCTCGTCGGATTTTCCAGGCCGGCAATGTCGTTCAGATAACGATGGTCGATCTTCTCCCAAATCGGCTTGAACACTGCCGTGATATCCGCGTAATCCATCAACCAGCCGAGCTTGGCGTCGCATTCGCCCGCCACGACGATTTCCACCTTGAAGCTGTGCCCGTGCAGTCGCCGGCACTTGTGCGCCTTCGGCAAACGCGGCAGCAAATGCGCCGCCTCGAATTGAAACGTCTTTCGTAATTCCATTTTCATAATTTATGAATCGTGATTCGTGAAACGTGAAAACGTGATTACGCATCACGCATCACGCATCACGTCTCCAAGTCCGTCCACGTCACCAAATTCCCCAGCGCCGGCCGGCCGTCGTGCCGCCAGGTCAGCGGCGGGTTTTGCATCCGGCCAAGCGGACACACCCGCGTCGCGCCCCAACGCGCCAGTTGCGCCGCCAGTTCCTCCAGTTTGTGCTCTGGCACCGCAAGGCCGACCGTCGAGACCTGGCCGCGTACCGTTTCGGCATTTTGTAACGCCTCCGCCAGATCCTTGACGCCCTTCACATAAATGAACCGGTTCAGGCACGACAGTTGAAACCTCGCGTCCGCCTCGTGAACCACCGTCCACGCCGTCGAATTCTTGCTGTGCCACATCTGTGTCTCCGGTGAATGCGCTGCGCGCACTTCGTAAATCCCCCGGCGCGAAGCAATGACCGCCGCGTGTTCCGTCGCCAGTTCGCCGCGCGGCTCGGTTTCTTCGCGCCGTTCCAGTTCGTCCGCGAGCATTTCCGCGAATTGTTCCGGCGACACGTCGCCGCCGGACTCGACGTAAATCACATGCGGTGAAAGACAGCCCAGTTGGTTCCAGGCAACCACGTCATCCGTGGTGCGCGACACGATTTGTCGGGTGTGAAAACCCGACAAAACCTCATGGGCCACGAAACCAAAACTCACGCGGTGGCCGTAGTCGAGAAAACGGGTTTTGACCGGCAACCGCGCACGTATCGCCGCCAGCGTCTCGTCACTGCCGGTCGCGGTGACACAATCGGACTCGGCGAACAATGCCGCCTCCAGTTCAACGTTGCCGCCGCGCCATTCGGCGATTTCCAGGCAGGCGCCCAGTTTTGCGTCCGCGTCGTAAATTGAGTGCGCAAACAAGCGGGGCAGAAACGCCGCAGCGTGCGCACATTTCACGAACTGCGCCGAACGCGTCAGCAGGCCGAGCACAATGCTCATCAGCGCCGGGTTCGGGAGATTGCCCGCCGCGATGTGCACCAGCAATTCCGGGCCGACGGCCAGTGCCGCACGATTTGATCCAGAACCAGAAACTCCGGCGACGGGGGCGTCGCCGCCACACGCGACAAACCGGTCGAGCCCCTGCGCGTCGCCCAATTCCTGCGCCAGCAGCGCATAAAAATTTTCCGGTGTGAACTGGTGGAAAAAATTGTCGAGTCCCTTTTGCAAGGTTGCCTGGGAAAAACCGGTTTTTCCCGGCCCGGATTCGAGCGCCCGCCGACGAAAGGCGTTGTCCGGTTTCAACCAGGCTTCCGCCACGTCACACAGCACCCCGACCAGGCTGGCCGTCGAACGCTGCGCCAGGTACTGCGCGCGATTGCGCTTCAGCGTCTGGCAGGCCTCCGTGACCATCGCCGGCGACAGCGTCGCCTCCGGCGGCAGATCGGCGAGAAAATAGTTTGGCAGATTCACTTTGCTTCTTCCGGCGGCAGCCCGTTGAGTTGTACTCTGATTTGTGAATAGAGTATGATTGTCCAATCCGGCAGTTTGACCGGTTTCGGCACCGATTTCCCCTTTCGAAAATCCACGGGCGCAATAATCAGAGTGACGTTCGGCAATCCCGTGTCCGCCGCCAGGACAAACAAATCCTCCGCGACTTCATCACCCATGGCCAGACATCCCACCGAGACCGAACTGCCGTGAATCATAATGTCACCGCCCAATTTGGTGCGTCCCTCCTTTTCCGCCTGCGAACGGTCAAACGCGTTTGGATAGCCAACCCGCAATGCCCCATGAAAACGACTGTTGGGATTGAGCGATTCAATCGGGTAAACGCCCTCCGGCACTTGTCCATCACCTTCCTGTAACTTTGGTCCTGGGATGCCGCTGGCCGCGAGGATGGGATACGAACGAATCCAATGGTATCGCCCTGACTTGTCGGCAGCATAAACCTGCAAAACCTGTTCGGTTTTCAAAGCGACGAGTTTCACACCGGCCGGCGGATAGGCGGTTTGCGCCTTGGCAAAATAGGGTTTCCACCTTCCCCGGGCCGTTTCGCCAAACTGATTGAGCCGCTCGGCAACCGTTTTGGCTTTGGTGAACTTCATCGCCACGGGAGAGATTGCCGCCCAAACGTAGGGTTTAAAAACATAGGCCAATCCCGCCAAAGCCAGCAGGCAAAAAAGAATGTAGATTCGTTTCATAAAATTTGTTTTCAAACCGTCATCAATGAACAGCCCCGGGGTTCGGCCAGTTGTGCGCGGCCAATCAATTCAAAATGTTCGTCGCGGCGAATGCCCAAATCTTCCGTTTGGATGGCCATGACGGAAAAGACATTCGCCAGATCAAACACGCGAATCAACCCGGTCTCGCCATCGACCACTTCGCAGCCGGTTTCGGGTGAAATAATCTGCACCCGTGCCCAGGGAGGAAATCGAAAAAACCGGTAGGGACGAGCTGCTGCTCGTCCCCAATCTTGGCCGCGCAGCAGCGCGGCCCTACCATCATACGCCTGTGAACTCAATTCGCTCATGCTGTATTCGCAGATGATGTGAGACGACGGTATGCCAAGCCTTTCGGTGATGAACTGGTGCAGTTCAGTCTTGGGCATCGAACGTGAACGGTTTTTGTAACCGCCGGTTTCCATCACCCGTGAACCGGCGGGCAAATCGAAACGCAGATTGTTTTCCGCCAGAAAATCCAGCAAATGGACGAAGGAAAATGCCGTGCCCAGCAACAGCAAGGGTCTGGCGTCTGGCGTCTGGGGTGGCGGCGACGCCCCGTCGCCCCCGGACGAAAGCGCGACAAATGCCGCATCAAAATCCAACATCCATGCACCGTCTGCGGCAAGTTTGCCGACGAACGCTGTTTCCGCCGCACCAAGTTTTTGCCGCACGGTCTCAAACATATGGACCAGCGAGGAATGCGGCGCTTGAACTGCTGGCGGTGTGAGAATGACCAATCGGAAATCTTCGTCACCACAACCGCAAGCTGAAGCTTGAACTCCAACGGGCGCAGCGGACGGTTGGAGTTCAAGCTTCAGCTTGTCCGCGAGCAAATGAGGTCGAAACCATGCCCACAACGACGCCTCATAAACGGCCAGCGATTCCGCATTGTGAAAATGGCGGCTGGGCTTTTGTTCCGTCGTGCCGCTGGAATGGAAAACCGTGGTGCGTTCCGCCGGCGCCAGACAGGTCAATTCCAATTCCTTGAACGCCGATGTCGGCACGGCCGGAATTCGCGTCCAATGTTCGACGACTCCCGGCGCAAGACCACGCGCTTCGCAGATTTTCCGGTAGGCGGCGTTGTAATTGAACTGGAGCGCGAAGAGCTCGAGCGCCAGCGAGTTAAAATCTCGGAGGGGCGAGTTACACGAGTCCCCATTATGGTTTCGGAGTTCGGAGTTCGGAGTTCGGAGTTCGCAGTCAGGGCCTCGTGGAACTCGGCCCTCCGAAAGAATGAACTCGCGCAAACGCGCGGCAAAATTTGAAAGCTCGGTTGTCATGCGGTTTTTGTTTGCCGGCTGGTTTTCCGCCACAGCCGATAGGCATTATAGCGCGAAATTGCGCTGCGGCAAGCGCGATTGCCACTTGGGCACATCTTGGCACTTGCCACCAATTTGGTAAGGCAAAGCTGCCGCTTTGCCCTGACCTCACCGCCAGCGAGCACAGCGATGCTGGCAGCAGGACGGGCAAGAACATCACTTCGCTTGTTCTTGCGGGAGTTTGGGCGGCGCGGCAGCGCCCGCCCTACCTTGATGGCAGTCAAGATACGCCCTTGCCGTTTCGTTCGCACACTGCGCAGGATTGCCAATGCCGCCTTTGTCCACCACACTGTTCCTACCGATGAACAAACGATTTTACATCACCACCGCCATTGATTACGTCAACGGCCAGCCGCATCTCGGCCATGCCTACGAGAAGATCGTGGCCGACGTCATCGCGCGGTCGCGTCGCAGCCTGGGGCAGGAAACCTTTTTCCTGACCGGGCTGGACGAACACGGCCAGAAGATCCAGCAGGCCGCGCAAGCCGAGGGCAAATCGCCGCAGGCTTACTGCGACGAACTGGCGGTGGACTGGAAGGCGTTTGCGAAGAAACTCGAACTGACCAACGACGATTTCGTCCGCACCACCGAGCCGCGCCACAAGGAAGTCGTCCAGGCCATCCTCACAAAACTCCACGCCGCCGGACAGTTTTACCGGAAGACTTACAAGGGTTTTTACTCGACCAAGGAGGAAACCTTTTTGACCGACAAGGACCGTCGGCCCGACGGCACGTTCGACCCGGCCTACGGCGAGGTCATCGAACTGGAGGAAAACAACTACTGGTTCAAACTGCGGGAGCAGCAGCAGTGGTTGATTGATTACCTCGAAAAAAATCCGTCGTTTGTCCAGCCTGATTACCGGCGCAACGAAGTGCTCGGCTTTCTCAAAAACAACGAACTCGAAGACCTGTGCATCACCCGTCCGGCGGCGCGTTTGAATTGGGGCATTCCCCTGCCCTTCGACAAAGACTTTGTCGCCTACGTCTGGTTCGACGCGCTGGTGAATTACATCAGCATCCCCGCCGCCCACGGCGATCCAACTGTCTTGTCCGCACTGAAAAACTCTCAACCTTCAACCCTCAACCCTCAACTCAGCCTCTGGCCCGCCGACATTCACGTCGTCGGCAAGGACATTGTTAAATTTCACGCGGTTTTCTGGCCGATCATGCTCAAGGCGATGGGCCTGCCGCTGCCGAAACAGATTCTCGTCCACGGCTGGTGGCAGAAGGACGGGGCGAAAATCAGCAAAAGCACCGGCAACATCGTTGACCCGGTCGCGGTCATTGACGAATGGGGTCTGGACGCCTTTCGTTTTTACGTCTTGCGCGAACTGGATATCGGCCCCGACGGCAACTGGACGGACGCCGGATTCAAGTCACGTTATCAGGCTGAACTGGCGAACGGTTTGGGCAATCTCATCAACCGCTCGCTCTCGATGCTCAAACGTTACCGCAACGGCGTCGTGCCGGCGAAGCATGACGAACTGGCCGCCGCGGCCGCGAAAGCCGCGGACGAGACGCGCGCCCTACTGAAACAAAACCAGCTTCAATCCGCTTTGCAAAGCATCTGGGGACTGGTCACCCGCGCCAATCAATACGTGGATCAGACCAAGCCGTTCAGCCTGGCCAAAGACCCGGCGCAGGCCAGACGGCTCGACGAAGTGCTCTACAACCTGACGGAAACCTGCCGGGTGCTGGCCGTTTTGCTGTGGTCGTTTTTGCCCGGCACGGCGGTGAAAATTTACGTGCAACTCGGTTTGACCGGCACACCGGACAAACTCGACGCCGCGACCTGGGGCGGTTTGTCCGCCGGCCACAAAATCGGCGAACCCGCGCCCCTGTTTCCGCGAAAGGAAGAGCGGTAGGGACGACCTGCCGGTCGTCCAAGCCGCGCAGCAGCGCGGCCCTACCAATACCACTAATGTCATTTGCAGGTGGCCTGTGTTCTGCTAGATTGCACTTATGAAAATGAACCCCGTCGTGAAGTTTTCACTGCCCGCCGTTTTGTTGCTTGCCATTACGCTCGTCACCGGCTGCGCCACAACAAAACCGGTTGATTGGAACAGCCGCGTTGGGCATTACATGTATAATCAGGCCATAAGCGAATTCGGCCTGCCGAACCGGCAGACCAAACTCAGTGATGGCAAAGTCGTGTCCAAATGGTTTGTCCAACCCCCGGTCGCTCCCCGCTTCAATAGCGGCATGACCTACTACGGCAGCAACCATGGCCTCGGCGCGGGCCAGGCCATCGGATCCGACCTCAACAACCAGATGCTGCAATTGACCTTCGGCACCAACGGCACGCTGATTGACTGGTCGAAGAATTACTGAAAAAGGCAGGGTGAGAACTTTGGCAGGGCGCGTCACTCCGTGCGCGCCGTCGGGCATGATTTTGAAAAAGCGGCGGGCAGGGGACTGACGCGCCCTACCGTCAGTGGAATACGACGGGAATTGGCATGATTCCCTAATTTAACGCCACCCCGCGGCGGACGTAGGTCGGGATGTCAAGGTCTTCGCCCTTGTGAATCGTCGGCTCGCTTTTGTCAAAACGTCCCTTGGAAATGATGGCCAGCGGCAACTGCGCCTGGCGCATTTTGGGACCGGTTTTCCGCGCACGAGTTCCGGCGTTTTTAGCCAAAATCTGTTCGCGCTGCTCAGGTGTCAATGACGGCGCCAGCGAAGCGCAACGCGGACCCGACCGCGCCATTATGCCACGCGGAGTCACTTGTTCAACTGAATCACCGGACGCCGCGAGGGGAGGCAATTCCATGGGAACCGGGCCTTGTTTTGCCGCAATCACCGTCACGGACAAACGGTTTTTCAGCGTTTCGTCCACTGCCGCGCCCATGATGATTTGCGCGCGTTCGCATTGACGGCTGATTTGTTCCATCACGCGATTCACCTCGGCCATTGCCAATTCCTTCCCGCCCATCAAGCTGACCAGCACCGCGCTGGATTCGGCCAGTGCCCGGCCTTCGTCGAGCAGCGGATGCGCAATCAATTTTTCGACGACCTCTCTCGCGCGCGCCGGGCCGGTGGCTTCAACGCAGGCGAACACACTTTCGGAATGGCGGTCGCGCAGCAACGCGCACAAATCGTCGAAATGAATCCGGATCAAACCCTTTCGCGTGAGCAAACGCCAGACGCCGCGCACACTTTCCACCAGCAGACCGTCGGTGATGCGGAACGTGTCGAGCACGCTGGTGTTTTCATCAATCAACTTGAACGTCTTCTGGCACGGCAGGCAGATGACGCCGTCGGCAACGGATTTGAGCTGGTCGAGTCCCGACTGTGCCTGCTGCTGGCGGCGGTTGCCCTCGCACGCGAACGGCAGCGTCACAAACGCAAGCACCAGCGCACCGGCTTCCTTCGCCGCGCGCGCGAGCACGGAGCTGATGCCGCTGCCCGCGCCGCCGCCCAGACCGGCCACCACAAACACGACATCCGCGCCGTCGCACGCGGTTTTGAGCGTGGCAAATTGTTCCTCGGCAATCGCACGGCCACGTTCCGGGTCGCCGCCAGTGCCCAGGCCGCGCAGCAATTTCGTTTCGAGTTGAATTTTGATGGCGGCGGACGACGCTGCAAGCGATGACGCGTCGGTGTTGACCGCCACAAAACCCGCGCCCGCAAAATCCCCACCGTTCAACGTGTCGAGCATGGCGACGCCGGCGCTGCCCACGCCGAAAATTTTCACCGCCGGAGCCTTGGCCGGCTCGAGAATTGCCGCTGAAGCTTGAACTTTGGTTTTCATAATGAATCGGGTTTATGAGCGGCGCAGCAAATTGCTGAGGGCGCCCTTGATTCCCTGCGCCAGAGACGATTTGCCCCCCCGTTTGCGGGTTTTGAACGAGCCGAATTTGACGAGGCCGATGGCGGTGACAAATTCCGGCTGGTCGAGCGCGGATTTCAGGCCGCTGACGGAATTGGTCTGCCCGAGCGACACCGGCATTTGCATCACCTGCTCGGCCAGCGCCGCGATTTGCGGGACGCGGGCACAACCGCCGCACAGAAAAATACCCGCGCGCAGATAATCGAAGAGTCCGGCCTGCTCCAAATCCTGCCCGACCAGCTGGAAGATTTCTTCGAGCCGCAGCGACATGATGCGGCGCAGATGTTCGACATTGACCGTTTTCAACGGCAGGCCGAGTTCGTTCGTAATGGTAATCGTCTGACCTTTGGTTTCCTCATCCACGAGCGCCGAGCCGAATTCAAGCTTGAGTTTTTCCGCGCGGCTCAATGGCACTTTCAGGCCGTAAGCCAGGTCGTTGGAAACATGATCTCCGCCAATCGCCAGAACGCCCGTGTGCCGGATGACGCCATTGGTGTAAACGACGTAGTCCGTCGTGCCACCGCCGATGTCAATGACCAGCGCGCCGAGTTCCTTTTGTTCGTTGGACAGCAGCGCGAGCGACGACGCCAGGCCGTTGAAAACAATTTCATCCACTTCCAGTTGCAAACCTTTGACGAGGCGGATGGCGTTTTGGAGATGGTTCGTGTTGCCGTGAACAACGTGGACATCCACCTCCAGCCGGGAACCGAGCATCCCGACGGGATTGGTCACCCCGTCCTGGCCGTCCACAAAAAAATGCTGGCGGATGGCGTGGACAACGTTGTTTTCCGTCGGCAAATTGATCGCCTTCGCGTTTTTAACCACGTCCTGCACGTCGTCTTCGGAAATTTCGCGGTCGGCGGAAACCACCGGATGCACGCCACGATTGTTGAAGCCGCGGATGTGCGCGCCGGTGACGCCGAGATAAACGTTCCGGATTTCCACATCGGCCATCTGCTCGGCTTCGACGATGGCGTTGCGCACGTCCTCCTCGGCCTGCGTGGTGTCCACGATCTCGCCCTTGCGCACGCCGCGTGAGCGCGCCTGGCCGAGACCGATGATGTTCAATCCCGCTCCCGCGGGATCGGCGTTTCGCTCGCCGACGACGGCGCAGACTTTGGACGTGCCGATTTCCAAACCGACGATGATGGATGAATCATCAAACATTTTTCCTCCGGGTATGTGCGGGGTTGACTGTCTTGGGCGATGCGGACGGCACAACGACAGTTTCCATCCAACGGACTGGAACGTTGTTGGAAACCGCCAGATTGAGCGACACTACCGCTTTGTTCATGCGCTGCCCCAAATCGTAAATTTCGCGCCAACGCCGCAATTGTTGCTCCAAATTGTTCAAACCGAAAGTAATTTCGCCGCCCTGCCCCGTCGTCACGACAACGACTCCCGGCAATGACACATTAATGCGTCGCAAATCCACCAGCCCGGCCATCGGCGAATGGTCAAAGGCGCCGATCAATTCCAGCGCCGCCTGCACCTGCGGCGATTCAACGCGATGCCCCGGCTGCAATTGAAACACATTCGGTCCCACAATCACCGGCAACTGGTCGCTCACCTGCGCCAGCGGGACCACGCACAATCGCGGGTCCAGCGGCAGCATCACATAGCCGTCCGCGTCGAGCTGAAACACCGCCACCGCGATGCCACCGGACGCATCGGCGCGCGGGATGTTCACTTGTGCCACCGGATCGCGCTCGGTCACGCTGATTTTCAACGTGCGCGGCAGGATGCGCTCGATGGAGACGGAACCGATCGTCGAAACCAGTTCCAGATTCCGCTTTACCGCCGTCAAATCGAGCGCAATCAAATTGTCGCCGAGTTTCACACCCGACCATCGGCGCAGTTGATCCGGCGCAATCATGCCGTCGGTTTTCACCTCAACGTGTTGAACCGCAAACTCGGAGTTTTCGTAAACGAATTTGTCCAACGCCCACTCGCCCGTGCGCCAGAGCAGATAAAGACCGAAAATCGTGCATACCGGCACTAGCAGTAAGATTAACGCCATTCGCACGCGCGTCGCGCGCACCTGGTCGGAACGCAGCTTTACGTCAAGCACGTGCCCGCGATGCAACCGCCGGTTTTTTTGTTCGCGCCTAAACCACATTTTTCAAATTTTAGCTTCGCCGAACATCCAACATCCAACATCGAATATTCATCGTCTCGCAACCTTCGACGTTCGATGTTCGATGTTCAGTGTTCAATGTTTCCGACCATTACGTTTCAACGCCAGGTCCACCATCCGCTGGCAAAGCTGCGCGTAATTCAGCCCCGCCGCCGCCGCCGCCTTCGGCAGCAAACTCGTCTCCGTCATCCCGGGCAGCGTGTTCACTTCCAGCACGACCGGCTCGCCGCTGGCGCGCACCATCACGTCCACGCGCGCATAATCACGACCGCCAACCGCCTGGAACGCTCCGAACGCCGCCGATTGAATGCACTTCGTCATCGCAGGATCAAAATCCGCCGGACAAAAATATTCCGTGCAGCCGGTCGTGTATTTGTTTTTGTAATCGTAACTGCCAGTTTTGGGCCGGACTTCCACAATTGGCAGCGGTTGGCCGGCCAAAATGCCCACCGTCGTCTCCCGACCGGCGATTTTTTCCTCGACCAAAACCTCCGAATCAAACTTCAACGCTTCCGCCAGCGCATTCTGCCAGTCTTCAACCCGCTCGACAAATTGCAATCCGACGCTCGACCCCTGCCGCACCGGCTTCACCACCAGCGGCGGCTGCCAGTTTTCCGGCCACGGAGTTTTTTCCGAATTCACGACCAAAAATTTTGCCGTCGGAACTCCGGCTTCGAGACAGCGTTTTTTCGTCAACACCTTGTCAAATGCGATGCGACTCGACTCGGCATCGCAGCCGGTGTAAAGCGCGCCGAGCTTTTCAAGCTGCCGTTGCACTGTGCCGTCTTCGCCGTAAGTTCCGTGAAGCGGCGCGAGGCACACGACATCTGTCTCCGGCGGCAAAACCCAGTCCGGCGTTTTCGGGTCAATTTCAAAAACTGTGTGGCCGAGCGAACGCAATGCCTTCACGACGCCGGCGCCGGAACGCAGCGATACTTCGCGTTCGGCGCTCGGCCCGCCCAGCATGACTGTGATGTGTAGTTTCCGTGGCATTGGCAATTTACGGCGTTGTATCCGGTGGGTCTGTTAGCACCCACCAAAAGTCGGCTGACATTTCAAAAGATTTTCGGGCAACCGGCAGTTTTGATATCAAATCAGCCGGCCATTCATAGATTTTTAATGCGGTCATTACCCCAGGAACAGACGGCAACCAATTAAGTCGCCCCCCGTCACAAGTACAACGCTCGATCGCTGCCACCAAACCAACAGAAAAAACATAGAAACAAATCATCACCGTAATGATGCACGATGAAATGACCACGCGATGATTACGAACATGTTTTGCCATTGGGTGTTTAGTCATTATTTATCAAAGCCATGCTTTTAGTCCTCTCCAATAATTTCGACTTCCGTGTGCAAATCAATTCCGCGCTCATCTTTTGCGCGCCGTTGCAAAATCGCAATCAATTCCAAAACGTCGCGTGCCGTTGCGTTGCCGTCGTTCACAATGAAATTTCCGTGCCCGGCGGAAACCACCGCCCCGCCGACACGCGTGCCTTTCAATCCCAGTTCGTCAATCAATTTGCCCGCCGGAATCGTGCCGGGATTTTTGAACAGGCAGCCGGCGCTTGGCGCGGCGGGCTGCGATTCCCAGCGCTTCTCACTGAACGCCTTCATGCGCTTCTCGATTTCCCCGCTCGGCGCGGGTCTGCATTTGAACACGACACCCAGCGCAATGTTCGTTTTCAAAGTGGCACAACTGCGATATTCAACCGACATTTTCTTCGGCGCGAGTTCGCGCACGTCGCCGGCGAAATCCATCAGGCGCACCGACTCGACGACATCGAATGTCGCACCGCCCATCGCGCCCGCGTTCATGCGCAACGCGCCGCCGACGCTGCCGGGAATGCCTTCGAGAAATTCCACGCCGCTCAAACCATTTCGCTTCGCCTCGACCGCGACATTTTTCAATTTTGCCCCCGCGCCGCAATGCAATCGTTCACCGGCAATTTCAATGCGGCTGAAACTCGCGTGCGCCAGGCAAATGATCATGCCGCGAAAGCCGCCGTCGCGCACGAGCAGGTTCGAGCCGCGGCCAATCACAAAAAACGGCAGGTTGCGCTCGCCGCAAAACTTCAGCACGCCCGCCAAATCGTCCTCCGACGCCGGTTCGACATACACGTCCGCCGGACCGCCAACGCGCAAGGTCGTGTGCTTTGCCAGCGATTCATTACGGCGAATCATCGTCGCGCGCGAAACGTGTTCAGCGAGTTCGTCGGCAATATGTGTTCCGGCTTTCATCGGTCGTTCCAAAATGGAATCGGTCAGGGTCATGCGCCCAGTGACACCGCCTGCTTCGTGGACTTATCGGCGCAACCGCAGGAACAAGTTGACGGGTGCGATTGCCCGGCAACCTCTTTCCGGCATCGGGCGACGGCTTCCAACATGATTTCCGCGATTTGCTCCGCTGCTTTGGGCGCGTGCCATTGCGCCAGCGCGGTTTGAATTTTCGCGCGGGCGGCCGGGTCTTCAACCAATTCACACAGCAAAGCGGCGACTTTTGCCTGCGTCGCGTTTTTTTGTTCGAGCAATCGCGCCGCACCGGTCGTTTCAAAAGCCTGCGCGTTGTAAAATTGATGATTACCCGCCGCTGCGGGAAACGGCACGAGCAACGACGGCAAGCGCATGGCGGCAATTTCAGCGAGTGACGACGCGCCGGCACGGCTCACGGCAACGGTCGCCGCGCCGAGAGCCAAATCCATTTCCGCAAGAAAGGGTTTTACGACGGCCTTGAATCCGCGCGCGGCGTAGGCTTGCTTCACTTTTTCCGCGTCGTTCGGGCCGGTGAGATGCAACCATTGCCAGGCTGCGGCGCGGTTGCCGAGCGACGGAAGCGCGGACACAATCATGTCGTTAATGCCGCTCGCACCCTGACTGCCGCCCATGACGAGCACGACCGGTCGCGGGTTGGGTGTCCCGCCTTCAGGCGGCTCAAAAGTTCCGCCTGAAGGCGGGACACCGAACAATTTTGCGCGACACGCAGCGGAATCGCCCGGCTGAAATTGCGGACGGACGGGCGTGCCGGTCATTGTCACTTTGCGGGCGCGAAGGCGCGCAGCCGCCGACGGAAAACCGACAAACGCCTCGTCCACGAAGCGCGCAAGAAAACGGTTGGCCCGGCCGGGGATGGTGTTGGATTCGTGCAAAAATGTCCGGGCGCCGAATTTTCCGGCCGCCAGCACCGGCGGTGCGCTGGTGAATCCGCCCATGGCGAGCACGGCGTGCGGCGGACGCGATTTGAATAATTTTCGCGACGCGCGCCACGATTGCCAGAAGCTGCGCGCAAACGAAAGGTAGTTGCGATTTTGCAACGCGACGGCGGGCAGCGTGACGATTTCCATGCCGCGCGCGGATTTCACGGCTTCCTGGTCCACGTCCTTTGGCGAAACCAGCAGGGCCACGGCGCAGCCGCGTTTCTGAAGTTGTTCCGCCACCGCCAGACCCGGAAACAGATGCCCGCCCGTGCCGCCGCAGGCGATGGCGACGAAGGGCGTGTTGGCTCCGGGTGAAGTCATGTGGCTTTGGCGGCGAATGGATTTTCGTCAATTACCGCGGCCGTTGCCCGAACCTTTTCCCGCGCGGGCGCATGACGGGCGATGCTGAACAACAGACCAACGCACGTGAGCATGGCCAGCAGGTTCGAGCCGCCGTAGCTGATGAATGGCAGGGGCAGGCCTTTGTTCGGCAGCGCGCTGGTGACGACGCCGATGTTGATGGCGGCCTGAAGGCTGATTAAAAACGTGACCCCTGCCGCCAGCAAACTGCCAAACGGGTCGCGCGCACGGAGCGCAATGTAAATTCCGCAAATGGCGATGACGACAAACGCAAGCACGACGAGCAGCGTCGCGATCAAACCGAGTTCTTCGCCGATGATTGAAAAAATAAAATCGGTGTGATCTTCCGGAACGAAACCGAGCTTTTGTCGTCCGTTGCCGAGGCCAAGGCCGTTCCAGCCGCCGGAGCCAAGAGCAATCATGGCCTGATACGCCTGATAACCGACGCCGTCCTTGTGCTGTTCCATGTCCCACCAACCGAAAATACGCCGCAGGCGCATCGGGTCGTGCAGAATGGAAACTGCCAGGCCGGCCGCACCGAGCAGAACGGGCGGAACAATATATTTCAAACGGACACCGGCGATGAGCAGCATCGTGCCGCTGACGGCGGCGAGCAGGATGGTTGTACCGCGATCCGGTTCAACGAAGACCAAACCGAGCATCAACACAATGAGCGCGCCGGGAAAAATGATGCCGCGTTTCCAGGTCTGCATCTGCCGCTGGTAACGGTCGCCATACCACGCGAGCATGATGATCAGCGCGATTTTTCCGAGCTCGGACGGTTGAAAGCGCATGCCGTGGAAATCGAACCAGCGGCGCGCACCATTAATTTTTCTGCCGATGTGCGGGGCGAGCACCAGCAGGAGCAAAACCACGGCGAGGATGAAAATCGGCCAGGCGAATTTTTTGAGCCATTGATAATCGAGGGCGGTCGCCGTCACGCAGAGGACGAAGCCGAACGCGCACCAGATGAGTTGCATCATCAGGTAGTGCGCACCGACTTGCGTCACACTCGAGCTGTAGAGCATCACCAGCCCCAGCGCCAGCAGGGCGGCGACGCAAAACGCCAAAGTTGTGACGGCGACTTTCATTTCAATGCCTCAAAATCCCGCCCGGCGGGACCAGCCGCTATCAATCCGGTGTTTATTGGCCGGGCGTGCCGGCTGGCGCGGGCGCTGTATCCGGCGACGGCATGGGCGCGGGCGCAATAACTGGAGCCGCAGCTTCAGCCCTCGCCGGAATCTTCAGCTTCTGCCCGACTTTGATGTGGTCCGTGGTCAGCTTGTTTTCGGCTCTAATCGCCTTGATGGTTGTGCCGTGCGCTTTCGCAACCCTGGTCAGCGAATCGCCGGATTTCACCGTGTAAGTTTCTTCGCCCGTGCCTGAACCGGTCGAGGTCAAGCCACCCGTCATCCCGGATGCAGCCGCGCCGCCGGCTGACGCCGGAATTGAAAGTTTTTGTCCGACTTTCAACTTGGTCGGTTCAATGCCCGGGTTTGCGGCCTGAATCGCCTTGACGCTCACGCCATTTTTCTTGGCAATCTTTGCAAACGTATCGCCCTTGACCACGACGTATTCCGTCCCGGCGACTGCATACACAGGAGGCGGCACCACGACCGGGGCAACCACCGGCGGATTGGAAGCTTCCATGGACGGCGTATTCGTATCCATGACCACCGTGTTCGTGTCAACCGGCGGCGGCTCTTCGCTGATCTGTTCGCGTTTGCAGCCCTGAATGAGCATTGCGGTCAGGCCGACGACTCCAACCAGGAGCACGCAGAACACGCCGAGTTTCATGTGCGAACGGCGTTTGCTTTGCTGCTCCAACAAGGAGCCTTGGGGTACAAATGGATTAGGATTATTCATTGATTTGGCGCTGATTGCGTCCTTTCTTCGAGGTTGGTTGATTTTTTTCGCAGCGAAATTTTCCCTCGGCAAATTCCACGGCGCGTTAAATTCATTTTGTTCATTGGCGACGGGCTGAAGGCATCGCAAAATTTCAAACCGGCTGGTGAAACGAACACTCCGCCGGCTATTGCGCGTCTGGCCACTTCCGGCAAAGTTATTAACAGCCAGAGGCCGCTTGTGCAAGGAGCAAAGCGACCGGTCAAAACTTCATTATGGTCCAATGTCAGCGTCATTTCTACCTCAGTTTCAGCGTCGCCAGGGCGACGACCGCAAACAGCACGCACAAAATGTAAAATCGCATCACCACCTGTGACTCGTACCAGCCCTTTTTCTCGAAATGATGGTGCAGCGGCGCCATCAAAAAAATCCGCCGGCCGGTGCCGTAAAACTTTCGCGTGAAGCGAAACCAGCCGGTTTGCAAAATCACCGAAACGGCTTCCAGCACGAACACGCCACCCGCAATCATCAACACGAACGGCTGATGAATCAGCACCGCGATGATGCCGAACGCACCCCCGAGTGCGAGCGACCCGGTGTCGCCCATGAACACCTGCGCCGGATGGCAGTTGAACCACAAAAAACCAAGGCCCGCGCCGATCATCGCCGCGCAGAACACCGTTAATTCGCCCGCGCCGGGCACATAGGGAATTTGCAAATAGCCCGCCGCCTTGATGTTGCCCGCCACGTACGTGAACACGAGAAACACAAATGCCACAATCAGCGTGCAGCCAATCGCCAGACCGTCGAGGCCGTCCGTCAAATTCACCGCATTCGAGCTGCCGACAATCGCCAGCACTACCACCAGCAAACCGATCAAGCCGGCGCCCGTTGCCACCGGGTATTTGCAAAACGGAACCATGATCTCCGAAACCAGTTTGCTCGTCGAAGGTGTCATCCACAAATAGACGCCAATAAAAGTTGCCAGCGCGAATTGCGCCACCAGCTTGACGCGCGGCGGAGTGCCGCCGCCGGTTTGCTGGATGATTTTTGCGTAATCGTCGTAAAATCCCAGCCCCGACAGCACCAGCACCGAGAGCAGCGTCAGCAGCACCAGCTTGTTGTCCAATTGCGTCCACAGCAGGGTGGAAATAAACAACACCGCCACAATCAAAAGGCCACCCATCGTCGGCGTTCCTTTTTTGCTCAAAACCCGCGCGGCCAGACCGCCGGCCTCCTCGGCCTTGTCCGCATAGTCCTGGCCGAATTTCAAACCCTTCAACCAGTGAATGATTTTCGGACCGAGCCACCAGCTCAACATCAGCGCCGTGACCGCCGCGCCCGCGCTCCGCACCGTGATGTAACGAAACAGCCGCAAGGCCGAGAAGTAGTCCGCCCAGGGCGTTCCCTTCGACCAATCGAGCAACTGCTGGCTCAAATAATAAAACATTGTTCCGGTTCACGACTTTTCCGACTTTAGCGTCCCGGCAATGCGCTCCAGACGCGATGCCCGCGACGCCTTCAACAAAACCACATCGCCCGCCTTCAAAAAATTCTTTACCGCCTTCACCGCCGCTTCCACGTCCGCAAACTCAATCACTCGGTTCAATCCCGCTTCGCGCGCTGCGTGCGCCGTGACCGGCGCCATTTTGCCGATGGCAAACATTTGCCCGATGCCGAGTTCCGCCGCGCGGCGTCCGACCTCCGCGTGCGCCGCTTCGCTGTGCGCGCCCAGCTCGTTCATGTCGCCGAGCACCGCCACGCGCCGGCCCTGCAACGGCAGATCGCAAAGCGTTTCGAGCGCCGCGAGCGTCGAATCCGCGTTCGCGTTGTAAGTATCGTCGAGCACACGCACGCCGCCCGCCTCCCAAAATTGCAAACGCATCTTCGCCGGTTTGCATTCGGCCAGGCCGTCCCGCACCGCGGGACGGCCCAAGCCTAGTTCCTCACTGACCGCAACCGCAAACAAAGCGTTCGTCACCTGATGCCGCCCCAATAAATTGATTCGATACTCGCCGCTGAATTCAGCCTTCGGCGCGTCCACGCGAAAGGTCACGCCGTTCTTGTCCAGGCGAATCGAACGCGCCTGCCAGTCGTTTTTTTCACCGAGTCCGACACGCACGACCGTCGCGCGCGTGCGCCGGATGATCTGCTCCGTCCATTCGCTGTCACCGTTGACAAAGAGCTTGCCGTCCGCCGGCAACAATTCCGCGAGCCAGCCTTCTTCCTGCGCCACGCCCGCCAGGTCGCCAAAAAATTCCAAATGCTCGCGGCCAATGTTCGTCAGCACGCCGTATTTCGGCTGAATCATTTTCACCAGCGGCGCGAGTTCGCCCGGATGATTCGTGCCCGCTTCGAGTACCGCGGTCTGGTGCGAATTTTCCAGGCGCAACAACGTCAGCGGCACGCCGATGTCATTGTTGAAACTCGCCTCGCTCCAAACCGTTGCCAGCGTTTGCCGCAACGCCGACGCGATCAATTCCTTTGTTGTCGTCTTGCCGTTGGAGCCGCCGACGGCGACAATCGGCAAATCAAATCCCCGCCGATACGCCGCGGCGAATTTTCCGAGCGCCGCGCGCGTGTTGTCCACGACGAGCACCGCGCATTCCGGCAATGGCGCGGGAACTTTTTTTTGCTCCACGACCACGGCGGCAACGCCTTTGGCCGCGACTTCGTTCAAAAAGTCGTGGCCGTCAAAGCGCTCGCCCTTGATGGCGAAAAACAAGTCGCCCGCCTGCGCGTGGCGCGAATCAGTGCCTGCGCGCTGAACGAGTGTTCCCGCCGACCCGCGCCTGAGTTCGGCGGCGCAGGCATCGGCGACAAATTTCAAAGAACGTGTTTCCACTGCAAATGGTTCCCCGTTGGTTCACGGACCCCGCGCACCCGCCGGTGTCCGTGAGGCGCCAGCCGCCACGAGCGGCGGTGACGATGCTGGCGGTTGTAAATTTTTGTCCGCCGGAATGTTCAAATAACTTGCGCAGCGTTCGGCGATTTCCTTGAAGACCGGCCCGCAAACCTGACCGCCGTAATAACCTTCCTTCGGCTCGTCCATCACGACTGAAATGCAAAGCTCCGGGTTGTCGGCCGGGAAAAATCCGACGAACGAAGCATAGAATTTATGTTCGGCGTAGGCGCCATTCTCGACTTTTTGCGCCGTGCCGGTCTTGCCCGCGCCGGTGTAATCTTTCATCGCCGCGCCGGGCGCCGTGCCGTCCGGCGTCACGACGGTTTTGAGCGCCTCGACCATTAATTTATCCGTGGATTCGCCGACAACCTGCCGCACGCGCTGCGGCGCGTATTGCTGCACCACGTTCCCATTGCGGTCTTCGAGACGATTCACCAGCATCGGCCGCATGAGCCAGCCGTTGTTTGCCAGCGCGCTCATGGCCATGATCATTTGCAACCGCGTCACCGCGACCCCTTGTCCCATCGGAATTTGCGCGATGGAAACTTTGCTCCAATCTTTCACCGGATACAAAAGTCCCCTGGCTTCGCCCGGCAGCGAAATGCCCGTGCGCTGGCCAAAACCAAAATCCCGCGCGTAATCGTAAAGCCGGCCCTCACCCAGGCGGATGCCGATCTTCGCTGCGCCGATGTTCGACGATTTCGTGATGATGCTTTCGGTGGTAAGAATTCCAAACGGTTCGTGGTCGTGCAAAACCCGGCCCGCAAAGGCAAAATGCCCCTGCTCGCAATCAAACGTGTCAGCCCAGTGCACGGCGCCTTCGTTCAACGCCCCGGATACGACGACGATCTTGAACGTCGAGCCGGGCTCCATCACGTCGCTGATGACACGATTGCGGCGCGCATCAGCGGACGAAGCGCCGGGATTGTTCGGATCAAAATTCGGCAGCGTCACCATCGCCAGAATCTCACCCGTGCGCGGACGCGTGACGACGGCGGTGATGCTGATGGGCGTGTGTTTTTGCAGCGCGTCGGCCAGTGAAGTTTCCACGATGTGCTGAATCGCCGCGTCAATGGTGAGAACCACGTTCAAGCCGTCGCGCGCCTGCACATCTTCATCGCGCAACGCGACCAGCTCGCGTTTCTGACGATCCGTTTGCGTCACACGCCAGCCCGCCACGCCGCTCAACGCCGAATTCAAAACCAGTTCCACGCCGTCGCGCCCGACCGTTCGCGAAACGCGGTTGCTGCCATTTTCCGTTCCCACGAAACCGAGCGCGTGCGCCGCCAGCGAGCCGTTCGGATACACGCGCAATTGATCGTCCACCGGATCGGTAAAAATCGCGCTCGTGCGCAAATCCCGGAAAAATGCGCGGCCGGCCCGGGACAATTTTTTCTCGTCCACGCCGAATGAAAGGTTGGTCATCGTCATCTGGATTTTCTGCCACGTTTCATCCGCCACCTTGTGTTGAAGCACGACGTAACGGTTCGTGACCGTTTCTCCCTTTTGATTTTTCACCAGGCGGGGAAGCAGGCGCTGATACAAATCGCCTTCGCTCATTTGCAGCAGCGGTGCGAGCTGGCGGGCGACAACGGCCTGCCGAGTGCCAATCAAGACCGGATCGGCGCAAACCGTTTTCACAAAAATGCTCGTGGCGAGCAAATTGCCATGCGCGTCGAGAATGTCGCCGCGGCGCGGCGCCCGCCAAAACTCACGCTGTGTGTTTTGCTGCGCCTTGGCGGCCAGTTCGTCGTGACGCAACACCTGCAAATCCACGAGCCGGTAACCCAGCCCGGCGAATGCCAGGCCAAGCAGCCCCAACAGTGTCAGCACCCGTTTCAATTGCAGCCGTTTTGTCATCGCAAAAAAGGCCAGCCGCCCGTGGCGATCGGTTCCTCACCCGACGGCGTCACGAGCGGCGGCCAAAATTTTCATGTTATTGGGTCATTGCGCCGGCGGGTCTTTCCGCGAACTGGCGCGTCAAACTTTTATTTTCCGGCGGCGCGGACGCAGGTTCCGCCAGCCGCAAAACCTGCATCGGTTGTGCCGGCGCCAGACCGAGATTCAGTTCGCGGGCGCGGCGATCCAGCATCGTCGGCGACCGCAGAATCGAGAGCTGGTCGCTGAGCTTCTGGTTGTCGTTTTGCAGCCGTTTCAGGCGGATTTCGCGCTGTCCTCTCTGTTGGCCGAGCTGGTATATCTGGTTTTTTTGCCAGACGAAACCCACCGCCGCCCCGGCGATCAGCAGGCACAAAAATAGCGCCTTCAACGCCGGCCCAAACCGGATTGCTGCCGACTGATTTTTTCGATTTTTTGCCATCTAAATTTTCTCCAGCACCCGCAATTGCGCGCTGCGGCTGCGCGGATTGTCGTTCAACTCATCCGCGCCGGGCTTGATTGCCTTGCGCGTCACCCATTTCAACTCCGGGACGCGCGGCCGGCGCAATTCCGGCACGTCCACCCCGCCGCTGAACGTGTAATCGCACGTCCGTTCCCGGCCAAATTCCTTCACCACCCGGTCCTCCAGCGAATGAAACGTGATGACCGCCAGCCTTCCGCCCGGCTTTAAAATTTTCACCGCCGCTTCCAACCCGTGTTTCAAAGAACCCATTTCGTCGTTCACCGCGATCCGTAGCGCCTGAAAAATTTTCGTCGCCGGATGCGCCTTTTTCCCGCGGCGCGGACTGAGCCGTTCGATCAATTCCGCCAGTTGCCGCGTCGTCTCAAACCTTCGGCGTTCACGGTCATGCACCATCGCCCTCGCAAACCGCCGCGACTCGCGTTCGTCGCCAAATTCCCAAAAAATCTTTGCCAGTTCTTCCGCGCCTGCACCGTTCACCAAATCCGCCGCCGTCAGCGTCTGCCGCGTGTCCATCCGCATATCCAGCGGGCCGTCGTGCTGAAAACTGAATCCGCGTTCGGGCGAATCCAGTTGCGGCGAACTCACGCCCAGGTCCAGCAGCACACCGTCGCAACCCGCCGCCGGAATCCATCCGGCCATTTCGTCAAAATTTCCGCGCCGGATCTCAAAACGTCCGGCAAACTTTTCCGCAAGCCGTCTTTTCGCGGCTTCAATCGCGGCGCCATCGCGATCGCACCCAAACAGCCATCCAGTCGGTGAACTCGCGGCCAATATGCTCTCTGCGTGCCCAGCCCCACCGAGCGTCCCGTCGGCGTAACGTCCGCCCGGGTTCGGCTTTAGCGCGTTCAGCACCTCCGCCGCCATCACTGTTTTGTGAACGAAATCCAGCACTGCGCATCGGTTTGCCGTTTGTTTAATCCGCCGTTGCGTGAAACATCCGCTCGGCCAGAAATTCCCAGGATTTTTCCGGAGGCGGCAGTACCGGCACGGCCGTTTTGTCCGCCGTGCGCGATTTAATCGGCACCACTTCCACGTCGGCATCGCTGAGGTCGTTATGCACGACTTTCACGCTGTCCAGCGAAAGTTCGGACTGCACCGGACATGGGGCGCTTGGCGCCGCCGGGGCCGAACCGCGCCACATCGAAATCGGATTCAATTTGCTTGCCCAGGTTGTCGCGCGCACCGGACCCGGCGTCCAGACCGACAGTTTTTGTGTTTTGGCCGCAACGGGCGTGACAGCTTTTTTGATTGGGGCGGCGATGGTTTCCGCTTCCGGTTCCGCTGGTTCCGCCTCGTCCGGCGACTTGAATGGATTTTGCGCCAAACCGAATTTTGGCAGATAAACGTGTTTGTTGGCGCGATACGAAATTTCCTCGCGTCCGTTGACGATGCTTTTTCCGGCAACCAATAATTTTGCAAGATTCATAATTACTCCATCAGCTTGAAGGCTTCGTGCGCCAACACGGCGTCGGAAGCCTTGACCTTTTCGTAACTCTGCGGATTCCAAATCTCGAAGCGATCCAGCAACCCGACCAGCATTGCTTCGTCCTTGATGCCCGCCGCGCGCGCCATTCCTTCCGGCAGGCAAATCCGTCCCGCCTTGTCCACGCTCACCTGCACCGACTCGCTGCCGATGAAACGTTTCAAAACCACTTTGTTCGGGTCGCCGTTGGACATCGCGTCAATGGCTTTCACCATCTTCGCCATTTCCGCCGGCGGCAAAACACGCAAACACGGACCCTCTTTCGCCTTCGGCCAAAGCATCAGTGTCAGTTCCGTGCCCGGCTTTTCAGGCCGCCACTTGGCCGGGATTTGAACGCGCCGCTTCTCATCCACTCCATGACGATAGAGTGAATTGTAATAAGTCGGCTCTTTGTTCACCGCGGCCCTCATATATCCACCATACTGACCCCAAACTGCCTTTTTCCCCACAACGACCCACTTTTATCCACTTTACCCCACTTCATGTCAATAAAAATTTTGTGATTTATTCAAAAGTTATTCACAACCAAAAAAGCTGGGGTTAAAGGCTTTAAATTGAAATCTTATGGCATGACGGCTTGAAACTTGAAACCTTAAACTTGAAACTCGCAACGTGCGAACCGCTGATTTCAATTTTGACCTGCCGCCCGGACTGATCGCGCAACATCCCGCGCCTCAGCGTGATGAATCACGGCTCCTGGTCTTGCATCGCACCAACGGAAACATCGAACATCGTCACTTTCGGGATTTGCCGGGGGGTTTTCGCGCGGGCGACGTGCTGGTTCTCAACAATTCACGCGTGATTCCAGCCCGGCTTCGCGGCGCGAATGCCCGGACCGGCGGCAAATTTGAAGTTCTGTTGCTTGAAGAAAACGCGACCAACGACTGGTGGGTCATGCTGCGCCCCGGCAAAAGCGCACGCGTCGGAACGCAAATCGTATTTCATAACAACCGCCAAATGACCTCGATTCGCGCCACCGTCGTGGAAGTGAACGATGAGGGGCACCGGCGACTGCAATTTTCCGATACGCCGGACATCAGCCACGAATTGGATCGGCTGGGCGAAGTTCCGCTGCCACCCTACATCACCCGCGCCAATCCGGATGAAATGGGCGAAGACAAAGAGCGTTATCAAACCATTTATGCCAGGACCGACGGTTCGGTCGCAGCACCAACCGCCGGTTTGCATTTCACCGGGAAATTACTTGATGAAATTCGCGCGCGCGGCGTGACCATTTGCTTTGTCACGCTGCACGTCGGACCCGGCACGTTTGCACCGGTGAAAACCGAAACGCTGGCCGCGCACAAAATGCATGAAGAACGATTCGAGCTTGGCGAAGAGACCGCGCACGCCGTAAACGAGGCCAAAAGCACCGGTCGCCGCGTCTTCGCCGTCGGCACGACGACCGTGCGTGTGCTTGAAAGCATTGCCGCCAACAACAACGGAAAACTCAATGTTTACAAGGGTCGGACGCACATTTTCATTTATCCGCCGTTTCAATTTCAAATCGTGGACGCGCTGTTGACAAACTTCCACCTGCCCTGCTCCACATTGCTGATGCTGGTCAGCGCGTTTGCCGCGCCGGGTGAAACGCGCGGACGCGAAATGGTTTTATCCGCCTACGCCGGGGCGATCCGCAAACGTTACCGCTTCTTCAGTTACGGCGATGCGATGCTCCTTTTGTGAATTCAAACCAAAAAACTCAAAATTCAAAGCTGCCGTTCGTTTTGGTGAACATGGCGATGACAGCGGACGGAAAAATTGCGACGGCGAATCGCGTGGTGTCGTCGTTCGGCAGCGTGCGCGACCATGAGCATTTGCTGGAGTTGCGGGCGACGGCAGACGCGGTGATGGCCGGGGCGCGCACGGTGGATTCGGCGGCCATTAACTTGGGACCAGGTCCGGCCAAATTTCGGCGCTTGCGGCTTAAAAACGGGCTGGCCGGGTATAATTTGCGCGTCATTGTGAGCGGCAGCGGTTCGCTCAATCCCGCCGCGGAAATTTTCCAACACCGTTTCTCGCCTATCATCATCCTCACCACCGGGCGGACATCGAAAGCCCGACTGCGCCAACTGCGGGCCTTGGCGGACGAAGTAAAGGTTTGCGGCCGGCAGGAAATCAATTTCCGCGAGGCATTTTGCTGGTTGCGCGGGAAATGGGGTGTCAAACGTCTGCTGGTCGAAGGCGGCGGCGGATTGAATGACGCCTTGTTCCGGGCCGGTTTGGTGGACGAACTGCATCTCACGATCTGCCCGAAAATTTTCGGCGGGCGCAATGCCCCTGCTATCGCTGATGGCAGAGGTTTCCGCCGATTGGCGGAAGCCCTACCCCTTCAAATCAAATCATTTAAGCGCATCGGAAACGAGGTTTTTGCCGTATTCCGGCGGGTGACGCGAAGGTGAGTAACGTCCATGTTATTCACAAGGCGGACTGCTGGCTGTAACTGGTTCGTTACGGGGGCTGAACGCAAATATTGCCAATTTTAACCCGGTTGAACGATAAAGGAAACCGGACTGGCTTTGACCCGTCCTGCTGCTTGTCTCTCGACACGATCTTTTGATTTCGCAGCTTATCCCAATTCCCGAGACAATCGGTGCAATGGGTAGGGCGGGCAGTCCTCTGCCCGCCGCTCGTCCGCACAACGATTGCGGCGCGCACGGAGTGACGCGCCCTACCCATGTGCCGAATCCGCC
>OCZT010001416.1_pt1 | contig 24840 bp, 20 predicted proteins | sample 1539031 | NCBI WGS metagenome assembly OCZT01 (sample SAMEA3539308, study PRJEB22396) | soil metagenome | biome: tundra; feature: field; material: soil | place: USA | collected 2010-05 | depth 0.15 m | reverse complement strand
CATAAGAGGCATAATTTGTTCAACCAGAAGATTATTACTTTCGGCACGGTTCTTTAAAGTTGCCAGCAAAATACCAGCCTGATTTTCAGGAAGCGCCCGGATTTCTTTAGGCTGAATTTTTCCGTTTTCGTCCCGAATTTTATAGTGAGTATCCTTATCGACTTCTTCAGCGATTTGCTTAAGTTCATCGCGATCAAAAAAGTTTTGCATCAAATATAAAATTTCAGTAGTGTAGGAGTTTTGACTATCCCGAGGCCGAACAGTAGGCGCTGGCGGAATAGTTGCTTCATCTGCTTTACGAAGCTCTCCGTGTAATTGAGTTTCTTCAGTAGATGTTTCTACAGAATCTTCTGTCGTTCTTTTTCTAAATCCAATTCCCTCCAAGGCATCGGTTAAAGCAGGTGGAACCGCAGGAGCAGGCTTAATTCGACTCTTAGGTGAAGCCGTCGTACGCTGAACCGAAGAAGGCGAAGGTTTGCTTGCAACGCTCTCTACGGGAGTTTCAAGGGTTTGCTGAGAAGTTACAGGTTCTTCCTTCTTTACGGCTTCAGGAGCGCTTACAGAAGCAGTAGAGGGCGATTCCTCTATAGGTTCAGCTAATTCTTCTTCGTCTGGAACTCGCTGAGGTGTATCCAACAATCCTTCTGGCAACGGCTCTTCTTCTACCTCATCTATTGACGGAGCAGAAGAGTCTTCCTCCATCACAAAATCGTCAGAAACTTGTTGTTTTTGACGTAGTGGTGGTCGTCGAATATCGACTTTTGTCGGAGAGAATGGTGCTGGAGCAAACTGTGCCGGAGATGGTTCTGCCACAGGCATAGGTGGCTTATAGATCGGTCGAGAGACCGAAGGTGGTTCAGTAGCTAATATCGGAGAAGACGGCGCATTACCTGTTAGCGGAGGTCCCGCAGGCTGTGGAGCCGTAGGAGGTTTTCCGGTCCCACCTTCTTCATCCTCGTCTATATCTTGAGTAAAGAGCCAGCTGGTTTTAGTTGCATCAATGGCAGCATCCACCAAGGCTCGTTTCTTTGCCATCTTAGACATAGAATTATCGTTAGCCCAGGGCTCACGCTCCGCCTTAATAGTGTCCTGGTGGATTATACGCGGATCTCCTTCTGCATAAGTGACTCCACAGCCACCAATTTTACTCCAGCAATACCATCCCTTACCTTCAATTTGGTTATGCCTAAGAGTTGCGGCTGAACAAATTGGGCACCTCCGAAGTTGTTCAATATATCTTAGTCTTGGCTCCAGGGAGTTGCAGCCTCCAATGCCAACACCACGCATATATCCTTCTTCGTCGTACACGCGACAAATAACACGATATCGAATGCGAGGATCTGTTTCAAGACGGCCTTTGATAACTTCTAATGAGCTAAAATCAAATTCTTTATGTAACCTGTAGTGTTGGAGCAGGATTTCTGCCCCAGCTTTCCATAAAGAAACTTTTAGACGTTGATTAATAACTTGAGGCCCCGGGAAGGCAGGAGCAATAGTTCCATAATCAATTCCTTCGCGAAGTGAATCAAAGATTTTTTGAGCACGTTCACGTGCTCGTTCACTTCGAAAAATCTCAGCCTCAAACTCACCATCATCAAAGCGTTCAATTGGCAAATAGGCAGGCACGGGAGAAATCTGGCTATCTTCCCAGTGATTTATCCGTCGATTATTACCCTTTTCGTTCATTCTTTCAAATCCAGGCGCACCTTAGATTCTCCTTTGTAAGATCGTATTTACGAAATACCAATAGCGCTACTGGAACAATAGTAGCATTTCTAGCTCACACACGCAAAGAAAATCAGTCCCATTTCCAAGAGCTAAATAAGTGCTCTAAATCATCAAAAGCTAAGAGATGTGCCTTTTTATCTGCCGCTATTCTTACGAAGTACAAATCCTCGCCATGATGAATTATTGCTTCGCGTGTAAAAACATCCACTACCCCAGATAATTCGTCGGTTTCTTTTTTACGATGGTAGCTAAAAACTCCCATTCTGGCCCCATCCACCTTTCCGCCTCCTAGATCATAAACATTTGTTTTAAAGCCCTCGCTAACATTTTTCATAGATCTGTATATTCCATCTTTAAACTCTGCTCCGCTCACCTCGGTTTCTGAAATCCCCGCATTTACCTTATGCACTATCATTTGGGCAGATCCACTTCCTCCGTCATTGCCCCACACTAAAGATAAATCAATTTTGAAATCCTCGTCATCATTCTCTGGATTTTCTTTATCCCATCCTTTAGGTACATCAACCGTATACCCAGAACCACCGACTTTCATTCTATTCCCATCGCCAGGATTGCAAAATAGAATTGAATCCAGTAACCGCCTCTTTAGAAATTTCTGGATCTGAACCCATAACCCAAAAATACATCATATCCTTTCCTAAAAAGGCTCCCGATTTAAAGAAAAGTTCTTTTGTTCCAAATCTAACCTGATAACTAAACGCAAATCCATCTTGACCATCTACATCCCAAAGTTCTTCATCAAAAGCTTCAACTTTATACGAGAATTCTCCATCTACTTTTTCAGAGTACATCTCTTCCACTTCTGTAATAGTGGTCTCTATAAAATCTGTATCAATTTCTTTGGTGGTAGGTTCCCTCATCATTATATCTAATTGAGCAAACTGTTCGCCAATCTGAGTACCCACAATCAGATCGTGTGTAATTGGAACTTCTGGCATAACGCTCTCCGGAGCATATTCTTCTACACGCCAGCCTGCAGGGAGTTCAAGGCTATATCCATTCCCTGCAATTCGCTCCTTAATCATTATCGCTCCTAAGAAATTTTATCTGTATACACCATAACAAAAAAACATAAATTTGTATGCTCCCAAAAGAAACATCACAATAGACAATAGCGCTATCCTTTTGTGTTTTTCTTGCTCACAAAGGGTTTCTTTTTGAGTTCTATAAATGGAATAATAGTTCTATCTCCACCCGGGTCAGCCGTAAAATATAAATTAACTTTCTGATTCAAAAGCTCAGAAAAGGTTTCCTCTATCGCTCGACGAATTTCTCTTTCCCGCATTCGAGCAGCAATGTTTTTATGTTTCATTACAATCACAATATCGTTCTCCTGTTCAACAAACCCTATGATTCCCGAAGACATTCCTGCCCTAGCCTGAACTTCGTTTTTTTGCTGTAAAATATCAATTAATTCAGCCCACACTTTTTGCAAATCTGCGGCTATTACTTTAGGCGGTTCCTTAGTTTCTTCTGGAATTACCTCAACCAGCGGGACAATTGGCGATGGAACAATTTTCTGAACTTTACTTTCAGATAAGGCAATAGCTTTTTTCTTTTTAGTTTTTTCAGCAATAATTTTTCGCCCTTCCCACGCCAAGTGTAAAGCCGAAGTTTCCAAAATCGACCTCGCTTCTGAACTTTGGCGCATTTCCAATAAACATTTAGTCCATATTTCTGCGGAGATCGTAAGGAAATCATTCCCTAAAATGGATGAGAGTGTTTTTATTTTTTGAGTAAATTCAGAATCAAAAAAGAATTCTTCCCCTTCAGAATTCCCCATATTCAACAACATGCCTTGGCGCGAAAAGTCAGAAAGAGTTGAAGCCATAAATTGCATGCTCGCTCCTTTACCATTTGCACGCTCAATTATACGTAATGCACTTGCAGCGTCCCCTTTATAGCAAGAGTGCAATATCCCGGCCAACATTTCCGGTTCAACCAATCCAAGACTTTGACGTACTCCCGTTTCAGTCAAAGACGTTCCATACGATCCTAATTTTTCTAAAGAGACAATTGCGTCTCGAAGTGAACCCTGGGCCATTTGAGCAATAATGTGCAAAGCTCCAAGCTCGGATTGAATTTTTTCTTGAGTGCAGATATAAAGCAATCGTCCGCGTATAGCATTTACCCCTATACGTTCAAAATTTATCTTTTCACATTCTGCAACAATGAGTTCTGGAATATCTTCTGCTTTTTTAGAACACAAAATAAATACGGCATGATCTGAGGGTTCTCGGAGCAGTTTAAGTAATGCGTCACTTGCTATCTCGTCAAGCCGTTCAGCTTCATCAATAATATAGATTTTCTTGCGCAGCTGTGTTGGAACAGAGTACAACCTTTCCTTAATACCTTTGATATCAGCAGAAGCTCTATTACTCGCTCCATCAATTTCAACAATATCCAAAGATGCTCCTTCTGATATTAGCTTGCAATTTCCACAAATATTACAGCAGTCTGTTCCAGAGTCGTCTACACAATTAATAGCCTTCGCCATAATCCTAGCTACACTTGTTTTTCCATTTCCCCCAATTCCACTAAAAAGATAAGCAGAGTGAATCGAGCGTTTTTTGATTTCTTCGACTAATAGCGCTACAATTTTTTCTTGACCAGCTACAGAACTAAAGTTTTTTGGATAATAAAGGCTATAAAGATTGCTCATGTTTATTAAGGATAAGCGAAACAGAGAATTTTAGTTGTTTTTCAAGCCATTCTATTTCTGCTCTGTTTTAAATACTAAATTAAATATGTGCACATTTATCGGACGATTTTGTTTATAGAGTTATTGGCTCTTGTCCAGGAGTTTCAATATAAACAATTTCTTCTGGTTCATATAAACTGGCTTCCATCACCAACCTCTCTAGAGTTAATGATTTCAAATCTTCCTCTCCCATCCCTACGTTCGGATCATCTTTAAGAACTTGCAATAATTTTTCTGCAGACTCAAAACTAGCCTTAAAAGATATCTGCACACTGCCAGGTTCCGGCCAGGTTTCATCCAACCGCTGTCCAGGCAATCTTCGATATTCAAATCCGAGTTCGTCAGGAGAATCGCCCTGAACGTGTGCGGCAAATATTTTTTCTGCATCTGGCATTTTCAGAATTTCACTGTCTGAAAAACCTAAATTTTCTAACGTTTGATACATTAAAACATCGTCAGTAATGGCGGCAGTAAAATCAACTTCTATCTCTGGCATTTCTATCTCCTTCTCTTATTTTAGAATTATAACATTTTTTAAGAGCACTAAGAGTTATCAAATTTATGGGTTTTGCGTTTGCGAATCAGGAGTAATAATCCCTATCTCGGTCAATGGCCAAATTTTCACCATTGCCTTTCCTAAAAATCGAGATCGATCTTGGGGGCCTAAATTTCTAGAATCATCTGAATGGTTACGATTATCTCCCATCAAAAAGTATTTTCCCTCTTGCATCACTGCACTCTGCCCAGTATTCCAAGTTGTCTCTTCCGTCCATTTTTCTGATAAATAATCTTCGTTCAGTTTTTGATCATCCAGCCAAACTTCACCATTTAAAATTTTTAGTTTATCCCCAGGGACCGCAATAACTCTTTTGACCAAATTATTCGTACTTCCTGATAATGGTTCGAAAATAACAACATCGCCTCGATGTGCATCAAAAGTTTTTAGCGAAACCAAAAGATCACCACTTTGAAGCGTCGGATACATACTACTGCCATCAACAGCAACAGCCCCGATAAAATAATTAAGAACAACAAACAAAAGTAAAGCTAATCCCGTAAAAAGTAATAGTTCCCTTAATTTATAAGACATTTATGAACACCATTCAAAAGGCTCGTTTATTCGAGATAATCGCGCAATATTTTAGAGCGGCTGGGATGGCGAAGTTTGCGCAAGGACTTAGCTTCAATCTGTCTAATGCGTTCACGAGTTACCCCAAAGCGCTTACCAACCTCTTCCAACGTCCTTTGATGTCCGTCAATTAGTCCAAACCTCAACTGTAAAACTCTACGTTCACGTGGCGTTAAACTATCCAGTACATCCTCCATTTCTTTTCTAAGCATGGTTATATTTGCAGCTTCTGAGGGTGTAATAATTTCTTTATCTTCGACAAAATCTCCCAAATGAGAATCCTCTTCTCCAATAGGTGTTTCCAAAGAAACGGGATCTTGACTGATTTTATTAATCTCCCGAACTTTTTCTGCAGAAATTCCCATTACCTCCGCTATCTCTTCTTCCTTTGGTTCTCTTCCCAGTTCTTGAAGAAGGCGACGGCTGGTGCGAACTAATTTATTGATGGTTTCAACCATATGCACAGGAATACGAATAGTACGCGCCTGATCAGCTATTGCTCTTGTAATTGCCTGTCTAATCCACCAGGTAGCATAGGTTGAAAACTTAAATCCTTTAGTGTGATCGAATTTTTCGACCGCTCTAATTAGTCCCATATTTCCTTCTTGAATTAGATCCAAAAGGCTTACCCCACGACCTATGTATTTTTTAGCAATAGAAACAACCAGTCGGAGATTTCCTTCAATTAACCGTTTTTTAGCCGTATCGCTCCCCTCTAAAATTCCTTTTGCGTATTCAATTTCTTGCTCACCATTTAAAAGTGGTACCCTTCCAATTTCTTTCAAGTACATTTTGACCGGATCGTCAATATGTGAACCTTCAATATGCTCAATTTTATTGATGGCTTCATCATCGGTTTCATCATTAGCAAGCTCTTCAACCTCATCCGAAACATTAATTCCCATATCTCTAAATGCTTCGTAAACCTGAAAGAACTGCTCTGCATTAATCTCTATATCAACAAAGGCATTCATAATGTCATCTGTTCGCAATAAACCACCATCTTTCCCTTTGCGAACTAGAGACTCCGCAATCTCAGTTAAACGTTCTTCATCTCGCTGTTCATCTGGAACGTTCGCAATCAAAACCTCTAGAATGTCAGCCAAGTCTAAGTGCACTTCGCTTTCTAGTTCTACATCTCCGGGCAAGTTTGGATCAAGATTTGAAACTTTGGCTCCAACCTTTTTTCGAGAATCATTCTTTTTCTTCATTGTTCCGACCAATCGCACACCTCTCGTCCTAAATCCAAATGGCAAGGTAAGAACGTTTATATCTCGAAAATCCTAAATATGCAACGTCTATTGCCAAATCAGATAAATAATAGCGGACTTTTCTCAAAATAGCATTTATTTCATAATTTAGATAAAGAAGAATCCTTAAAAGGATCGCCGTTGATCCCCGTTGATATGACTAGTTTTATTATAGAAGTTTTATTTGGATTTGATGAGTCATCGCCATATTCCATCTCTTCAGATTGATGAGTGATTGGATTATAGGCCTCTAATACTCCATCTTGGCCTCGTATTACCCAACCACTTGACTTAAGGACTTTCAAATAGTTATCTACAAAAGTTGGAGGGTTTAGAGGACAATCTCCTTGAATATCATAACTAACTGCCGAAGAATTTACTGCTCTAGTTTTTGATCCAAAAACCAAGTCAAAATGATCGCACACATAAAATTCAGAAGGGATATTTTTCAACAAACTAGCAGTGTTTGGTATAGAAAAGAGAGAAGGAAACGTTCCTCGATAAACTAAAATTGCTCCGGCTATCATGAATGTAGACACCAAAAACAATATAGCTACTGGATTGGAGGGGTTTTTAAGCAAATTTTTAATTTTATTCATTTCCTCTGTGCTAAGCGACAGAGATATTAATACTGGTCCTGTTTTCGTTTGCCAATTATGGCAAGAAATCAAGTATTTATCAAGCGAAGTTCAGTTCAAAGGAAGTAGAACGGGTTCTAGATTTAATGTTTCAACTCCTGTCGGGCGTCTTAATCCATATCCTTGCCCCATAACGCACCCTATTTTAACTAAAGCATTCCAGCAAATTTCACTCTCAATTCCTTCGGCAATTACTTTTAAACCTAAATCTTGAGCCAAATGCAAAATCCACTTTACAATTGCTCCATCTTCAGCCATCTCTCCAACATTTTGTATAAGATGTTTATCTACCTTTATCCTATCAACAGGTAAATTTCTTAATTGGCTAAGACAAGAATGACCAGTTCCAAAATCATCCAAACTTGTTTCAACTCCAATATTTCTTAGGGCGTGTAACGTAAATGCCGCATGCTCATGAGCCTGAGCCATGGCCGTTTCTACAATTTCTAACTCAAGAAAACGAGCAGGTAATTTATATTTATTCAAAAGACCTTCGACAAGATCAACCATTCCGCCTGTATCGTATAAGCTTAGAGGAGAAATATTTACCCCAACGACTATCTCTCGTCCTTCATCCTGCCAAATCTTAGCCTGAGAAATGCTTTTTTCCATAACCCACTGCGTAAGTTCGTTTATTACCCCCGTTTCTTCTGCTAAAGGTATAAAAAGATCAGGCGCTAAAAGTCCTCTTACCGGATGATTCCAACGAACCAACGCTTCTACTCCACAAATAACACCTGTTTTCAAATCTACCTGTGGTTGAAAATGCAATACTAATTGATTTAGATCAATCCCGGCTCTCAAGTCCTCTCTTGTTAGAGGGCGATCATAGAGAGAGGAATCTTGTTCACCCGAGTAAATCATTACAGAGCTTTTTTGATAACGGGCATTTGCTAGAGCTATTTCTGCCATATCCAACAACCCAGTAGCACTTGAATCATGTTCAGGGAAAGAAGCTATCCCGATAATACTTTGGGGGAGTTTTTCAGAAATTCCAGGAAATGCAAAAGATTCAAGTTTTTGACTCAGTTCCAAACCGATAGTATAAGCAATGGCGGGGGTGCTATTTCTTATTATTACCGCAAATTCTTCGAAGTCTACCCGGGCTACTGTATCTACTCCCCTAAACCGAGTCCTCAAAATACGACCAATTTCGGCTATCATCCGGCTACGATGACTGCGAGTTCCCGAATAATTTCCTTGCTTAAGCTGAGATATATCTATAGACAATAAAGACAAAATATCAGAACGTCGCCGAGCATCTTCTAATTCTCTTTCTAAAATTATCAACAATGCGTCTCTATTAGGCAATCCAGTAAGTGAATCCAAATGCTCAATGAGAGAAGAACCATCTTGTCCTAGCGACACCCCCAAATCTCGAACAAACAAATGGGCAATAATTTTATTTTTTTGAGCTAAGAAAGTTCTTTGAATAGCTAATTTAGATCCATCTTTTCTCACAATGATTCCTTGACCATCTACTCGTTCAGACTGTTCAGTTACCCCTAAAGTCGCAAAAGGAATCGCCTTTGCTACATCTTCCGAAGAATAAAGTACAGAATAGTTTTTTCCAATAATTTCTTCAGAACTATAACCGGTAATATTTTCCGCTCCAGAGTTCCATGATCGAATAACTCCTTTTAGGTCGAGAATGATCATTCCACACTGTTCATCCGCCTCGACCAATTCCTTATAAATTGAGTTTTCATAGTCTTTTTCGTTTTTAGTTACAGATTTTCGTTTTTCCAGATCTAAACTGCTCAAGACCTCTCCTCTAACCTCATGCATCTAATATTTCAGGACCTTTTCAATGTAACAGTGGTGAAACAGGACCTATATCTAGATTAGCAGAACCAACATAGCTAACCTGTATCAGTTTGTGCTGACTTAGTTACAGCTACTTTTAAGGAGTTTTATTTTTGCCCGGTTTTGTTTGGAAAAACTCTCTAATACTTTGGGCTAAAAATTTAACATCATTCCATAATTCTTCAGCAACCAATCTAAATGCTTCTTTTAGTGAATATTCATTATCCTTATCTATATGTACAATCCACAGTAAAAACGAAGTAAGACGATATTTAAAAGAACCAGGAGCAGGTAAATCACTGCGTCTAACCAAGGTAGGTTCGCTTTCCTGCGTTTCTGCCTCCAAAGAGTTAAAGTCTTGGTAGGAATTGGGGGAATATTCTCCCATTTCTACAGGAAGCGGAGATGGCTCAACTTCTTCCATAAGTGGAGATTCCTTCTGGCGTTCAACAAAATCAGGAGTTGTTGAATTAAAGTTCTCTCTTGCTGGAAAGGCAACTGTTTCCAAAATAGACTGAGGGCTATAGGAAGGAGAGCTATCTGGACTTATCGCAGGTGGCGGCACCATTCTAGTTCCCAATTCTTTTTCTTCTGGATGTCGCATTAAACCAGATGTACTGGCAGGGGCTCCCCTTAGACCCGGTAGCGGTTTTGCCACTTCGGCCTCCCCTGAAATTAAGGAACTCAGTTTGCTGTCTAATCCTAAGTGAAATACAGGTTGTTCTTTTGGCCATCCTTCCCAAATTTCAACCTTTCCTTCTTGTAAGGCCGCAGCTCTAATTAAAGCTTCTTTTCCTAAAACTCCTTCACCAGAAGCACTAAATGGTCCCGTTTTATCCATTAGTATTTCAATCCGAGAAGATCCATACAGAAAAACCAAAGTTCCACGCTCCTTTTTTTCGGCAACATCGGCCAAAACCCTTAATCCGGGCTGGCTTGGCGAAAGCTTTAAAACGCTTTCGGGTTTAGGTTCGCTTGGTGCTACCTTTTTCTTTTTTCGTCCTAACATCTATCAAGTATAACCTCTAACTCCTTAATACGAGTACCTTCTAGCATAACTTAATGGTATCCACCTAACATTTACTGCTCTTGACAAAAAGCCAAAATTTTAAATATTTACTTTTAATCATAGTTTTTTTGAATACAATTTGCGTCTAGCATTTTCTATTTATTGACAGTGCCATCAAAAAACTATAGCGTAAGACTGTAAAGCAACCAATTGGTGTAAGACATCGTGAAAAATAAAGAGCAACTCAGACGACTTGACCGCCTTTTAAATGTGATTGAAGATTTTATAGTAACTCGTGATCCAAAAGTCCCAACTGAGGTCATAAAAGCACTTAGGGCTGAAGGAGTACCTGCCAGATTATGGCATACTCCTCTTGAGCTTCAAGATTTAGTTTTCATTGTTCAAGAACCGCTTCTTGATATCCCCGAAGAAGAAAGAGAATACTCTAAACCTAAGCCAAAGAAAGCTTTTGTGTCGCAGGCGGGTTAACCTAAATTTTTAGAAATCTTCTTTCTTATTTATGGGAAGAAGATGTAAACTGTCGAATTAAGCCTGTGGACTCCTCGCATTGTTCATTCTAGCTGTCGCTTCATTAGCTTCTTTAGCAAGCTCAGCGGTAACGATAGCCTTAACTCGTTCGCGTTCTTTCAGAGAAGTTTTAACCAAAAGAAATCGTTCAATATATGCATTAACCGTTGTCAGAATTTCCATGAGCTGGAACTCACCAAAGGACATAATCACATTAGCTGTAGGTGAACCATTTGGCTGAACAATTCCCTTTCCGATAATTGCGCCAGGGCCGTTTGATATTTTCATAAAGTAAGGTTGGCGACGTTTTTCCGTCTTGCCATCTTTAGTTACACTTTCAGCATAAGTCAACTGCATAATCCGGCTTTCAACTCTGGGTGGATTTCCTTTAACAGTGCTACCTTTCATACGTAAATATCCAGTTTCCGTTTTACTTCCTGGCGTATAGGGGAAAACCTGAGAAAATCTTTTCCCTCCAAAACTAACCATTTGTGCTAGCACACGTATTTCCGAAGTTGAGACAAAAGCATAAGCTTCTTCGTAAGCTAATTTATTTTGGAGGTCGTATTTAGCCAATTTAATTCTAACTTTATCCAACTCCAAGTTATCATAAATATTAAGATGGTTTTTGGATGTAGTTATTCCTAAAATTTCACGAGCAAACTTATTTTCAGTTGGGTTCACAGCGTCACTCATCTAAATAGCCTCCGTTTATTACAGAAAGTATCATAGCATAAATAAGGAAGGTTGAGCAAAGTTTTATCAAAAAGAACCAAAATATTAGTTTTGGTATTATGATATTTAAATGGAATTCTTCAAAAGTAAAGCGAAGTCTACGCCGCCTCCTCCGATCAGTTCCGTGGAGTCTCCTTCTCCGTTTTCTCCACCAGAATTGGTAAATCCTTCTATTGTTTGTGAAGAGGCTAACTGTAAGAATTTTAATACTTTTAGCTGTTCTTATGTAGATCGCAAAAACAACAAATGTGTAAGTAACTGGTGCCCGGAACACTCAGTAGAGATTAAGGGTAAAAAATACTGCAGGAGACATTCGGGAATTATGCAACCTTTAAGCGAGGAACTTTTAGAGTTAACTCCTACCCCCGATCTGGATTCTCGTGCAGCTTCATTAGTCGAGTGGACTGCCAATTTTTTCTCTGATGATATTGAGACTTTTTTAACAAACTTTAAAGGAGATAACCCTGAGTTACATTTAGCCCAAACTGCACTAAGCCTAACTCAGTATGGCTCGCCTAGAAAACGAGGATGGCTCAGAACCTGGCAACTAGCTAGCGAGTTGGGCCCTTACTTCAAAGTATCTATGTTAGTCGAAGAAGATGATGACACCATACTTCTCGTAAAAGTAAATGGAGAAGAAGTAGCCAAAGTGGTCCCTCCCTGGATCCATACTTCAGACATAAGTGACGAAAAGCGAGAAGAATTTAAAGCCTCTATCATTAAGTTGCTTCAAGAAAAAGCCAACTCATTCAATCCAAATTTTTTAGCTTAAACTCCGAACCCTTCTACCTTAGGAGAAGGTTTAATTTTATTTTTTTCAATTTCCCTTTGTTTCTCTGCTCTTTGTTGAGCCATATCTGTCCAATCTTTGATTCCTTCTATTTTTGGCGGGGCAAGACGTTTAACTTTATCTCCATACATTTCCATAACCCTGGCACAGGCTTGATTGCCAGGATCATCCGAATCTGTGGCCATGTAAATTTTTTCTACCGTTTGCAATCGATCAATTACCGCATTGTTAAAAGTTCCTCCTAAAGCACTGGCCTTGGTCCCTTTAAGTTCTTCAAATGCTATCGCGTCAAACGGAGCTTCTGTAATAATCACCCTTTGAGTATTTAGAACAGATTCATTATATACACCTTGGGTAAAACTTCCTTGAAGTGTACCAGTTTTACGATGACGACCATCTTTATGAATATTAGAAAGAATACTACGTCCATATAAACAGCTAAGTTTATCTTTCCAGGTAAAGGGTAGGATGATGCGATTCCACATAGTGTCTCGGCCATCGTCTCTAACTAGAGCTAATTGCTTCAACAAATCTATCGGTAATCCGGCCTCTTGAAGCAATGAACCACCAGGACAAAACCCAACGATCTCAGGATGTATTCCTCGACTTACTAAATATCCTCTTGCTTTAAAGTTCTTCTTATATTCTTCTTGGTAAATCTCAAAAACCCTCTCTAATACCTGCGAAATATCATCTGGAATTACTTTGATGACTTTCGGGCTAGTCTTATAAGTTGAACTTTGATATAAGGCGGCGTTTTTAGCTTCCAAAATTCCCTTTCTAATAGGTCCAGATTCACCACAACTCCAACAGTGATATACACCTCTAATCTTTTCTTTCAATGTTTCTTCATTAGTTGCTTGAACGGGAAAGGGGTTAATAGTGATGCTAAATGCAGTAGAATCCGGACTCCCACCATGAAATGGACAGCGGCAAGCAAGATTTTGAGGAATCACTATCTTGCCTTCGGAATCTCTATATAGTTCTCCTTTATCATCACGCGAAAGCAGATCTACAAAAGAAATATGCCTTTCTATAGTATCCATACTTTCATGTTACATAATCCAAAAGCACTAGAGTGAATTTAAAAAGGAGCGTCTGGATGAGTGGGGTCTAATGGTTCCCTTTGTTCCTGTTGTTCTTCCATTGCTGCAACACTACCTGGTCCACTAGGTGGTGCTGCCAGCTCAATAATCGTGGGCGCAGAAGAAGGTACCGGTAAAGGTATAGGAGTTTCTTCTTTACCCGCTGGTTCAATTCCAGCAGAAGCGTTCTCCATTTGGGCTCGCTGGGCAGCAGGACCGCTTACTCTTTCTCCAAAATGAACTTCGTCAGCAGATATAAAGGCTCGTTTTTGCTTAATTCCGTCCTTTTCGAATTCTTGATATTTAAGTCTTCCCTCCACCACGCATTGACTTCCTTTATCTAGATGTTTTGCCACAGCCTCCGCTAGCTTACTATTCTCTCCTTTTGCAAAAACAATAACGCTATGCCAATCTGCATCTCCTCCAGCATTGTTTGTTGCCATACGAAATGTCGCATAGAACTTACCGTCTCTACTGGTCTTGAGTTCAGGCTTCTCTGCTAATCTTCCAAATAAATGTACTACGTTCACAATGTTTCCTTCATGCTCTTAACCTCAGTATAACAGATTCAATAATTTTGGTCCAATTTAGACAAAATTATTGAACTATGTGGATGGTCATATCTTGGCCAAAATATGGATCTTGGTAGGTTATGCTTTCTCCAGAAGAAGTAGGTTCTGAAACTATATATCCCGTGATCGAATATGCCCCCTGATTAGCACCCGAGAGTTCTTTACTTGGTAATGTTGCGCTAACACCATTGTATTGAATACAAAATACTACAGTTTCACTTGATTTCACCGTTACCACATTGGTTTGCCCACCTGTTGTGTATTGCGGAAGAGGCTCTGCAGAATAATAAATTGGCAAACGCATCAATCTTGGGTTATCGCTACTTAATGCAGGGACACCTGTAGAAGAGTCCCCATCTGGGCGACTACAATCCTGACTCGCCCATTTAGAACCAGCTGTACTTGCCTGGGTAATTCTATCATTCATCGCCTGCCAAATAAGATCGTCATTAATAACGCTTGGTGAAGTAGGCTGCCATGTCCAAACATCATTAACTATTGTTGGTGGAGTGCTTTGACAGTAATTTGGCGCTCCAGCCGTACAAGCTCCTCCACCGAACATCACTACCACTCCTGGACTTCCTTGTGAGTTGTCATAAACCATTCCTGCAGATCGTGTCGGTGGCGGCGAATTAGCTGGAGCCTGCGGAGCAATCGTTGTTGACCCAGAATAAGAATTAGTATCATTACATATTCTTTGGCTTGTGGGGCTAGGACAAGTTGGTGCTGGAGATTGGTTACCTCCACCAAAGAATAATAAAGTACTACTCGGAATACTATTATAGGCTAGCATGAAGTTGGTTCTAGCCCCAACTGAATTACCTGTTATCGTTTGGGGACCAGACCATGTATTAGTTGTACCATTCCATACATACATATCACTCAAAAATCCCGTAGTTCCATTATCTCCGCCATATAACACAATACCGCCAGCTACTCCATAAGCAAATCCCGCTTCCCATCGAGGCGGTGGAGCCGTTGTACAAGCAGGTTGGGCTCCAGCACACATCTGAGTCCAACCACTTCCATTCCATTTCCATGTATTTCCTCTATAGGCATACGCTGCATTTAAGCCGCCAAATAAAATAACATTTGAATTTCCCGTATCATAAGCCATAGAAGGAAACCATAGTGGTTCTGGACATCCTGAATTACATGGATACCCAGAACTTCCAGTTGGATCCTTTTCAACCCATCCCGCTGTGCTAGTCCATGTCCACGTATCGTTGAGAAATTTAGATGTGCTGCTCTGATATCCTCCAAAAAGCACCAACGAATTAGTTGCAGCGTCATAAACCATTCCGGCATTAGAGCGTGCTGGTGGATATAAGCTTCCTGGTCCAGAACAGCTGCCATGAGCAGAAGAACAGGCTACAGGTGTAATTTGTGTCCAGGTTCCAGAGCCATTTACTGATGATAATTTATACTGCCACATATCTTGTAAATCTGTATAAGTTGCCGAAAAACCTCCAAAAATAACACTTGCGCTTATTGCGGGTTCGCCATCATAAGCCATCGCTGGATAAGATCGTGGCACAGGATACGATGGTCCACAACTTGTTCCTGCACATTGATGAGACCATCCTCCAGTAGTTCCACCTACTATATAGCTCAGGGCTCCATAATAGGCATAACTGCTAGAACAAGTCGATGGTGGTGGGCTGCTAGGATTAGTAGGATTGGTGGGAGGACAGTTAAGTATCGGTTGTTGCAGTCCCGTTTTGGCAGTAGATGAATCCATCGTGCAATCAGGAGTGTTAGGGGTAGCTGTCGGACAAGACGGATTGTTATGCATAACATAGTATTGAATTATTGGAGCTGTATTAAATGGAGCTGCATATGTAGATGCAGGAGTAAAAGCTCCCTCATATTCGGGCCTCAATTGTACCTGCCCAATATTTGGCGACGGCCACGAACTAGGAGTAGTTTTTGGTCGGCAATCAGGAATAGAGGGATAGTAAATACCATCACCTGGATTAGGATAGCATTGTGCCGCTCCACTACCATAAGAACTATTTCGTGGAATATTAAAGGTAGGCCCTGAATAATTAATCAGGATGACGGGACCTTCTTTCGTAGACCCCTGTGGAGGTCCCATTGCAGCCGTTGACCCGCCAGAAACAGTACTAGTATGAACTCCAAACAAGTTCAAGAAGTAAGTTGGTATTCCGGCACTGGTCATGGTTACTTGAACTTCTCGCACATCCGCAGGTCCAGGACAACCTGTACCTGTCCCGCTATTTATACAAGCATCGGTATTGGGAGAAGAAGTACAGGTTAAAGTTGAAGTACAGGTTGACGGAACCGTTTGGCCACCATTTAATTTCACGTTATGTACATCCATAAAGTCCAATTCAACACTTAGGTTAGGATACCCATTTTGAACTAACGTGCGATCAGCTGCCTTTTGGGCTTCCGCTTCCGCATTCTGCACGCCAGCCAATCCATTTGGATAGGTTGCTGAACCAGTACAGGTAGTTGAGGTTGCCGTAAGACAACCTTTGTATTCAACCTCATAATAAGCCCACGTTCCAGCAATAGACGCTAAATCTGAGGCGTTCTGCAATTTTCGATGCTCTACATAAAGATGACCTCCATCAACCACCAGTCCCATAAAACCCACAAAAGCAACAAACCCAAAGGCAAAAATTATTGCCACTTGACCTTTTTGGATGCCTTTCTGTTTGATTTTTTGGAACAACTTTATCTTGCTTTTAGTAAACACGAGAAATCCTTTTTCGACAGAGCAGAGTATCCAAAACTTCATACTTCTAATTCTAGCAGCAGTTATACACTTTATAGTTTACCTTATCTAAAATTGCTTAAATACTAGATATACTTCATTATTGCTTTGCCTGTACGCCATTGTTACAAATTTGAACGTTTTTGCGTCTATTTATTGTTCTATAAGAGTAGCGTCTCCGGTCTTCATGGTATAGCTCGATCCTCCCGGCAACAACCGTTGGATAATTAAAGTTTGCGATGCCCAAAGGACACTCACGGTTATTTGAATACTGTCTCCTGGATATGGCTGAGCACAACTGGAACGAGGACAAGCGATAGGTCCACAGGTACCATCTGATGCTACTGGAACATAAGATCCACCTCCAGAAGCATATGGCCAACACCCTATTATTCCGGCCCCTGCACCATCGAGATAAACAATAGAAATATCTGAACCTCGAATAGTAACAATAGATCTAGCTCCCTGGTCTATTACTTTTTGTCGAATATTGATAGCATCATTCCAGTGCAAACCTCCGTAACGAGCTGCTTCTCTAGCTCCATTAGCCATGGCTAGATATGCAATAAATATTCTGCCAAAATCCACAAGTCCAAGCACAAGTAAGATAAACAAAGGAAAGATAAGAGCAAATTCTACAGCGGACTGCCCCTTCTTTTGTCGTGCTGGTTTGTAAACGTTTCTAATTTTTATAAGCATTTCAAGGAGTCATGGTCTTGAGTGCTAATAATACCGCTGGTCCCATCAGCATTATGAAAATTGTAGGGAAAATACATCCAATCATCGGAAATAGCATTTTTAGGGGTGCTTGACCTGCTTTAATTTCGGCACGTTCTTTAGCTTTTCTACGAATATCCTCGCCCTGTCGTCTTAATACTTGAGAGATGGGAACTCCTAATTTTTCGGATTGCAATAAAGCCGAAATAAAGCTGCCAAATTCTTCGATTTGTATTCTATCCGCTAATGCCTGAAGTGCTTCACCACGCGGTCTTCCTAGACGTACTTCACGCATAATTGCTCCAATTTCGTCAATCAGGGGCCCCGTCATTTCCCCAGAATCTACTAGATGCATTAAGGAGGCATCAAATCCTAAACCCGCATCTGCACATACCGATAATAAATCTAATGTGTCAGGTAATTGTTTAGAAACTAGCTCTCTACGATTCGAAACCTGTTGTCTCAGCCACAGATCGGGAAATACGTATCCAAGAGTTCCCGACACCAATGCAGCTAAAGGAGCTCCAATAAATACAGGAAGATCAAAAGGTTTAATTTGTATTATTAGATAAAAACCATAACTAGCTATCAGCACTAATATTCCAAGAACAGCCTTACTAGCCAGAAATCCTTCTATCGATAATCCATAGGGTCTTCCTGCCACAATCAGCTTTTCAGAAATGTTTTTCCTCCTAGCATCATGCGTTCTTTGTCCCATCGCTTTTCCAATTCGTTGTCCCAGTGGTCGCAACAGACGATTGGAAAAAGAATCCTCTAGAAGGAGTTCCTCCTGATTTTTTGCTCCCGTTATTTGTGCCAACTCTTTTTCGCGTTCTGTAATTAGATGAGTCGCCATATCAGTTAAACGCGTGCCCATTCCTTTTCTATTCTGTAAAAGAATATAAGAGCCGTAAAAGAACATAAAAATTCCAATAAAGAGAGCTACCGCTAATAAAATTTCCATTTTTACGCCTTCCTAAATTTCAATACTAGTAATCTTTTTAATTAGAAAAAACCCTATTGTCATCATAACTCCAGCCAGCCCAATAAACGCATATCCCAAAACATTGCTAAACATCGGTAACATGTAACTAGGTGCAATTCCCACCAAAATTCCAGTTAGTGCAAAAGGAAGTCCCAAGATAATATATCCCGAAGCTTGAGCCTGTGCCGTAAGACTTTTAACAGTTCCTTGCAATTTAATTCTTTCGCGCATTGTGCCTGTAATAACTTCCAAAATATCCGCCAAGCTACCTCCTGTTTTTTGTTGAATTTGTACAGCAATAACCATCATTTGGAAGTCTCTACTTTCCAGGCGATCCGCAACCCTTTTTAAAGCCTCTCCTAACTGCAATCCCAATTCCATGTCGCGTTTAATTCTTATAAATTCTGCACTAATAGGATCTGGCATAGTACTTATAACCGAATCAATCGCCTGAAGTACGCTCTGTCCACCGTGTAAGGCGTTAGTCATCGAGGCCATAGTATTAGGTAACTGTTTACCCAACGCTGATTTTCTTTGACCTCTTCTGAACCGAACAAATAATCCCGGCAAAAAATATGACAGTACTCCCAAAACTATAGAAACAATAAGGTTTTTATTAATAAGAAACAAAAGTAAAAACATGCCAACAGGAAAAACCATCCTAAATCCATACCACTCACCAACTCGCATATTAATATTAGCTTTCGAAAGAGATTCTTGGACTTTTTGCGAGCGAGAGGGTTTTTCTGCTCTAGAGCCTAATCTTTGAAGAACTCCTCGAATTCCCGGGGGATATATTTCAGGTAAAACGCCTTCCATTTCCTGCATTTTTATCATGGCTTTTTGCTCATACCACTTTGGTGTCACATAGCTCGCAGAGCTACGTTTTAGTGCAAAGCTAACGAAAACCATAAAGATACCAATCCCCATAAGGATTGCGACCAGTAATTGAGTCGTCATTTAATTTCCTCCCTGGTTATGTACAGTTTTGGAACGCAACCTCTAGTGGATACCAAATGTTGCATTAAACTCTTCCTTCCCAACCGGAGGCACCGTCCCTTCAGGAGTACTATAATCTTCGCGGCTTCTCAATACAAATTTGTATTGAGAGTTAGTAAATAAATAGCTTAGTTGCTCTGCTTCTTGTATAGGCACAAAGACAACCCAAACCCCATTAGCAGCAGGAGCAGTAGCGCCAGTAGCACTTCCCCCAGCAGGAGCGCCTGCTAGCTGAATTATAAGATCTGTAAATGTGGTATGGATTTCTCCTGGTCTTTGGCCCGGCAAAGAACTAGCCAAGATATCTATATGATCTCCAGATTGAATGAATCCTGCAACATTCTGCAAATCTCCTCCAGAAGGAATAGCGATTGCCACATCTCCCTTAGGAATACTCAAAATAGGTTTCCCCAAAACAGGATTATTTAAAGTTGTACCTATCATTCCAGTAGTAATTGGACTCAAAGGTGCAATCTTAGTTGTAGTATAAACCGGATGTTTAGGATCCGATATTTGGCCGATAGAACTGAACCAGTCGTTCTTGCCTGAGGCCGTATCTACAGGAACCTGATCGCTAAAGTATTTTACAATCTGAACATCACTCGCGACAATTAAATGATTAGGAAGCATGCCATTTGGACCTGCCACAACAACGTCTACTGTTCTTTGCGGAGTGGGCGTCTGTCCAGGATGCCCAAGAAGAACATAGACCAAAAAAGCGGCTAAAGCCGCAATAACTATTCCTCCAATTAAGAATAGTTTAGGATCTTTGCTTTTGCCTGTCGGTGTGGGAGCTTTGTCAATCAAGGTGTTGCCTCAGAAATCTTACTTAAGTACCATAACAGATGGTACTTGAATTGGATAACTATTTCGTGACATTCAATAAACAATACTTTTTGAAGATTAATGTTTCGAACCACGCTTAAACAGTCCTCCCTCTTTAGTGTTTTTTTTGAAACTGCCTTTGGAAGAACCAGGCCTATCTAGCACTGCCACCATCAATTCTTTTATTGCAGCAGTTGCTTTAGATTTTGGTTGCCCTATAACAAAAGGACGTCCTGCATCAATAGAGTCGCCAACTATTTTTGGTTCATGAGGTATAACCGTTGCAATTTTTCTTCCTAGATTTTTCTCAATTTCTTCTTGTTTAAAGTTAGAATCCTTTTCAGTCCGATTAAGAACCACCAAAAGACGCTCTGGTTCAATCTGTAACATTCTAGTCATAATTAAAACGTGTTGAGTATCTTTAATTGCAAGATAATTGGAGTTCGTAACCAAAATTATCTTTGCAGCCTGTTCCATCGCATCTATAACACTATCTCCAAAATATCTTCCCCCATCTATAACTATATAGTCAAATTCTGAGCGCATCATTTTTAAAATTCTTGCAACCTGGACATGGCCAATATCATCAGCTAATTCTGGTTTGGCCGGAGCAGAAAGAACACTCACATTATTACTTCCAGTCCACAGCACTGCTCTAAGAAAATCTAAATCCATATCGTCACGTTTAAGATCCACTATAGTTCCTCTCTCATGAGGTTGTCCCATGAGAGAAGAAATATCTCCAAATTGTAAATCTAAATCAATAATTGCAACTTTAGCTCCTAAATCCAAAGAAAGAGCACAGGCTAAATTTGCCGCAATTACGCTACGTCCAACGCCACCTTTTCCGGAATAAACCATGATCAGACGTCCCAATTTACCTGCTTGTCCTGTGCCCGGAGGAGCTACTGATGGTTTATAAGGAACCGAACTCACTTCAGGAAGTTTAGTTTCAAAATCAGGAAGAAGCGGTCTTGCTATGGTCAGTTCTTCAGGAGTAACGACCGTTTCTGGCCAGGCAACCTCGTTTACATCAACAGGAATCTCTGGCTCTAACAAATCTGGTTCTTGATCAAATATATCTATATCATCTGGTAAATCTAAAGCTTGTTCTTTCCACGGTGAGAAATCTTCAATTTCTACAGGAAGGGCTTTTGGTTCCTCTTCTTCAGCTTTTTCTGGTTCAATTACAGATAATTCGGTAGAAGACCCATTCTCATCCTTTTCTACAATAACGGGCTCTTTCAGTATAAGAGTAAAGGACGTAGGGCCAGTCTCTATTTTTTCGATTCCCGTTTGAAGGTTTACTGTTTCTTCCTTTTCTTCAGGCAATAATTGCTCTTTGTTTCCTGCAATTTCCTCTTCGGCAACAATTCCAGGTTCTGACAGATCCGGTGGCTCGGTTTTTTCTCCTGAAAAAGTTATTTCTTCTATTGTTGGTTCCTCTAGGGTTTCTAGGCGTATTTCCGGAAGTGGGGTCTCGTCTGTTATTGGTATATCTAGCGACTCAGGCAGTACCGTTTCATCGGGTAAATCCAGTGGCTCGGATTGTTCTCCTGGAAAAGTTGCTTCTTCTATTGTTGGTGCCTCTATGGTTTCTAGGCGTATTTCCGGAAGTGGGGTCTCGTCTGTTATTGGTATATCTAGCGACTCAGGCAGTACCGTTTCATCGGGTAAATCCAGTGGCTCGGATTGTTCTCCTGGAAAAGTTGCTTCTTCTATTGTTGGTGCCTCTATGGTTTCTAGCCATACTTCCGGAAGTGGGGTCTCGTCTGTTATTGGTATATCTAGCGGCTCAGGTAGTACCGTTTCATCAAGTAAATCCAATGCCTCTGGTAGCCCCCCTACATCCATCTGATGTGGTTCTTCCTCTTCGGTTTCAGTTTTTACATCTTCGATAAGCGGAGGTAAAAACTCATGCACTAATTCCGGTCCCGTGTCTGCTTTAAATAATTCTGGTAATTCAGCTTCCGGTTCGGAAATGGAATCTTCTGTTATCGGAGGTAAGATCCAATCATCTGTCTCTTTAGGTTCTAGAGACTCTACCCGTTCCAGTTCTTGATTAGGCACTTCAATCTCTGCTGTTAGAACCGAGTTCTCTGTATCAATTTCCTCTGGTTTAGTTAAATTTAATGTGGATAACGGTTCAATAACATCCTCGGTTTCCGTTGGAGGCAAAGCCCAATTCCAATCTTCTGATGCTCCTTCTAATTTCTGTAAATCTAAGAGAGTTGTCTCCAGTTTAGTAGCATCTGCTTCTTCTATTGGATAGCGGTCTTCCATATCAGACTTTATAGTTTCTTCTGTTTCTTGAACATCTAAAGTTTCTATTGGGAGATGAGACTCAATTTCTAGAGGATCAAACCAATAATTTTTGGGTTCCTCTGCTTTTTCGGGAATTTCTTCCGTTTTTTCTTCGGAAGAATCAATATCACGAGCTTGAAATGAAGTCAGCCCCTCGAAATTTTGAGGGCTCACCTTTTCTGGTTTCGCTGTTTCTAAGTCCTGGGGTTCATTCTCATCTTCGATATCTTCGTTTGGCATAAACGTGCTTTCAGCAGGAGTAGAAGAAAGCCATTCTTCCGAAAGTGTTTTTTCATCTTTGGCTGCTTTCTCTTCATCGTCTAAAATATCACTCGACATTAAGTTTGAAGTAAGTTCATCTACGAATTCCCTCTCGTCAGTACCTAAGTCAGCGTAAGGCAGTTCGTACTCATACGTTCCTACAGTCTCTTGAAACGATCCGGGGGACGGCTCATGAGATGGGTCAAATGTCTCTAGTTTTTCTTTGTCTTCCAAAGAATCCACAACTGTTTCCGAGGGCTCTTTTTCAGGTGTTGCTTCTTCAATAATATCTCCCCAGAAATCTCTTTTTATATCCAGGACTTCTTCTTCTGATTTATTGAAAGTTTCTTTAGCTCCTTCTTCCGCTGACCATCCTGGAGCGGCAATTATAGTAGGCATCGCTGGTAAGACGTCCTTAGATTTCCATTCCGGAGAATCCCAACCCGATCGAGACGAAGATGATTCTATAGGTGCGTCCGGCTCTGTCAGTCGTTTCCCTTCGTTTGCCTTCTTTTTTTTAGTATCCACTTCCTCTAATCCATCTTGAGAATCCTTTTTAAACCTCCCAAACAAAAACCCAAATAAGCCTCGTTTCTTTTGTTTTGGAGGTTCTTCTTCTTTTTCTTCTGCTGTTTTTATTTCTACTTCTGCCTTTAACTGCACCAAACCTTCTTCTAGAGTTTTAGCCGCATTTTCCATAGTAGGCTCAGGTTTTGAAACCAGTTCCGGTTCCTTCTCAAGAATTGGTTCTAAGGATAGTGCAGGAAACGCTATAATTGCTTCAGATACTTCTTGCAAATCTTCACTATCCACTTTAGATTCATCCTTAGTTTGAGTCCAAAAATCTACTGGTTCTGATATTTTTTCTGGCAGAAGTTCTTCATCAACGAGTTCAAAAACTTCAGTTTTTTCATCGGGAGGTAAAGCAAAGTCAATATCCGGCAAAATCTCAGAGTCAACTTTCTTGTCAGTAGATTCTTTTACAGCAAGTTCTTCTGATTCCTTTACAAGATGAGCTGTTAGTTCTCCTCCCACACCTAAGCGGTCTTGTTCAGCCAGAGGTATATCGCGAAGCTCGCGCCTAAAGTCTTCCTCAGTTTTTATTGTCTCTTCTTCTTCTGGTTCTTCGTTGCTAAATTTATCCATAAAAATCTTCGGCGCTTCCTTTTCAGCAGTAATTTCAAAAGGCCTATCTGTCTCAGAGGGGATTTCAACCTTCTCTTCCCCTTGCTCTTCATCGCTTTCTTGTTCTTTCGAGAAAACTACTCCTAAATCGTCAATTTGTTCTTTTGCCAAATTAAAAGTCAAAGGCTCAGAATCTGATTCAAGTTTTTTTTCTCCTAAGGAAAAAGACGGAAGCTCTGGACTTAAATACTTATCACTGCGCGAACGTCCAGGATTCATAAGAAAAACTCTGCGAATATTTGCCACCAGTTGTTGTGAGTCTATAGGCTTGACTACAAAGTCGCGTGCTCCGGCTAAATGAGAAGCCTTATCCATCGTATTATCTTCTCTATCAGAGAGTACAATAATCGCAACTTCCGGAAGCAATCTTGCCAATTGTTCGGTTAATCCAATTCCGCCTACTCCAGGCAATTCACATTCTATCAAGATGATATCGGGATTAATTTCTAGAGCTTTATCCTTTGCAGTACTGGCATCTTCGGCTATTCCAACGACTCTGACATCAGGTCTGGGTTCAAGCATTGCTTTTAATGACTGCAATCGTCCTTTATCATCATCGACGATTAAAACCTTAATCGGTTCAGCATTATATTCCGGCATCGGAGTAAGCGGAATTTTATCTTCACTCATATCCGCTTACTGCCTTTGTATTCCACTAAAATTTCCACAAGAAAGCTCAATTGCATTATTATAAAATAACAGACACTCCCTTGCTTAGCTACTCTGAATGAAGAACTCTAAAATTTAGTTCTGCCATCGATCTTCTTGAAGATCCGTTCCTAGACTTTTTAAAAAACAAAAAACAAAATAAAGTATGACTAAAGACAAT
>OCZT010001415.1_pt1 | contig 24852 bp, 17 predicted proteins | sample 1539031 | NCBI WGS metagenome assembly OCZT01 (sample SAMEA3539308, study PRJEB22396) | soil metagenome | biome: tundra; feature: field; material: soil | place: USA | collected 2010-05 | depth 0.15 m | reverse complement strand
GGATAATGGAGTTGCTTTTATTACTTCCATGATTTTATTTATTGATTTTTATTATAGCGATTTTCCCGCCATACAAGTTTAAATCATTCAGTTCTGTTGAATTTCCTCTTATAACCTTCCCACCTAATTTATTGGCATTTCCGATTTCAGAGTAAGAAATGGCCTTTCCATTCAGCTTTAGTGGAATCCTTATTGATACTTTTTCAACCCTGGTGTCTTTAACATTTCCGCTGACATCTGAACTACGCTCACCTTTAACATCTGTTTGAAGCCATGCTACAACTATAATGCTGCCATCCGTATTTTGGAAACAATGAACCTGGCTATCAGAATTCTCTTTCTTATCAATCTTGATTTTGTTGTCAATACTCTTATTCTTTTGAAAAAATAATTTGTTGAAGAAAGATATAGCGGACATTGCTGGTTTTGGTTTATGTTCCGTTGTTACAATGCCAAGAAATTTATTATTAACATCGCCAATTACTACAGTAACTGGCACAAGGTCTGCAATTCTGTACCACGCTGCATTTGCAACTTTGCCAGTAGCATTAATTAAAGACAAAGTTTTAAATAATTCTACTGCCTGATATTCCGGTGTATGTTCATAATTGTAATAAGCTTTATATGAATTTGAAACGTAAGCATCCTTACGAAAATTACTATAGCCAATTTCTGCTGTCCAGAGGGATTGACCATTTCCATATTTTTTAATTATATCGGAAAGAGTGTTAATATAACCAGTAATACTTTCAATTGGTTCGCCGCTCCAGGTCTCGCTGTAATCATGGCAATTCACAACATCAACATATTTGCTAATGTTATAATCACGAAAAAGCCTGAGAGTAAAATCTGTATGATGAGCGAGCCCCGCTAAAACAACAATTGCTGACGGGTCTGCTTTGCGAACCGCTTCTGAACCAATCTTGGTAAGTTTTGCTAAATCTTCAGCAGTACCTGCAAAGAATTCTTTTATATCTGGCTCATTCCAAAGCTCCCATGAATGGATATATTTTTTGTAATGGTTAACAAGAGCAGTAACAGTATTCCCAAATTCAGTGTAATCTATTGGTACGGAGGTCCAAAAATTAGTTGAGTCACCTGTAGCGTTCCATCTAGGAGTATAACAAATATACGGAATCAAAGTTATATCGTTTTGGTGAGCGGTCTCAACAAAATAATCCCAGAACAAATAATCAAATTTCCCTTTCTCATATTCAATTGCACCCCACTGAAAAGCGATGCGTAATATTTTACTCCCTGATTTTTTAAGAACATCCATATCCTTATCGATTTTTGCATGAGTCGTACTTCCTTCCGGATAATCTTCACATAGGGCAACATTCATATGGTATAATTCTAAATCCTGAGGTCTCAATAATTGCGTATAATTCTTATTTATTGACTGAGAAAATCCACTTGTCATTAATAGGCAAGCAATTAGGTAGGATAGAGCCGATTTTTTCAGGATCATTAATAATCTCCTTATTTTAGGTTTTATAATTACAACTCTTAATTAGTAGTTATATTTTAATTTCATTATTCCAGAAATCTTTGCGCCAATAATATTTCTTCAGCTCCTCTTTTTCATTTGAAGGAAGAATATTTCCATCACTTGCTTTAGTATTTAAATCTGCCTGTTGAACATTCCTAATCCCCGGAATTACAGTACTCACCGCAGAATGGCTTAAAGCAAACCTCAAAGCATATTCAGCCATAGGCATACCCGGGTGATTATTATCTTTAACTTCCTTAATCTCATTTACTTTCTTTACAACCGCTTTAAGATTGTTCCCCCTGAAATAATGTGCTCTAACATCCCCTTCCGTAAAAACAGTTTGTTCAGTAAATTTCCCCGTTAATGATCCTTCATCAAAAGGAACCCTTACCACAACTGCTTTATTCAATCTCTCACAAACAGGAAATAAATTAAATTGTGGATATTGTTCGAATATATTGTATATAACCTGAACACTGTCGACTTTCTCCAAAATAAGAGAACCAATTACACTATCAGGAGAAGTATCGTGGACAGAAACCCCTATCGCTCTTATTTTTCCCTGTTCTTTTAATCTGCTCATGGCTTCAAACCATTCATTTTGACTATTAAAGGAGGATGTCCATGTATGGAACTGATAAACATCAATATAATCTCGCTTTAAACGTTTCAAGGATTTTTCACATTGTTCGATTATATATTTAGGAGGGAATGATATATTAGCATCCTGATTATCGGATGGAGGCCAGTTAGTTCCTTCAACGGGAGGTATTTTAGTCGCGATATATATTGTTTCGTTTCTGTTTTTAAGAAACCGGCCTATTATCTCCTCACTATGTCCTTTACCATAACCTTGTGCAGTGTCAATAAAATTTACTCCAAGATCAACTGCTTTATTCAAAGCATCAAAAGAATCTGAATCTTTTTGAGGACCCCACATATCTCCGCCTATAGCCCAGGCACCGAAACCAATTTCAGAAACATCCCAGCCAAGATTTCCAAATTTTCTATATTTCATATTAATTAAATGTAACTCCGGCTGTTAAAATAATATTTGCATACGGTGTAGCTTCACCTGTTCTAACAAAAACTATTGTGCCATTTTTTCTAGTAAGATCCTTGAATTTTTCGTGACTGACTTTTTGGATTTCAACACCATTAAGCAAAGATTCAATTTCTTTTAATAAACCATTATTTTTTATTGTAATCTCTTCTGCAATTACAGCTTTTTCAACTGCAAATTCTTCCAATATAATCTTAAGAGTATCTATAAATCTTGGAATATTTTTAGTTAATGCAAGATCAATTACTTCAGAATCGATCGGTATGGGCAGTCCACAGTCACAAATCACCAATCTGTCTTTATGACCTAACTGAGCTATTGTTTTTGAAAGTGGTGCGTTTAGTATTCCATTTTTTTTCATAATATTTATATAAGTTGATTTTCAAATAATTCTACTTCATTATAAAAAGGCATAGAACTTTGTGCCCCCATCCTGGTAACACAAATTGAAGCAACTTTATTAGCGAACTTAACTGATTTTTCCATATCATTCCCTTTCGCCAGTGAAAAAGCAAATGCTCCATTAAAAGAATCTCCTGCACCAGTGGTATCAACAGCCTGGACTTCAATTGCAGGAAATTTTTTTATTTCATTTTTATTAACCAATAAAGAACCATTGGAGCCCAATGTAACAATAACATTTCTCACACCTCTATTAATAAGATCAAGTGCAGCTTTACCTGCGCTTTCTTCATCACTTACTTTAATTCCTGAAATCTGTTCAAGTTCAATTTCATTAGGGGTCAAGAAATCGATCCGGTGTAAAAGCTCATCAGGCAGTTGCTGAGCCGGGGCGGGGTTTAAGATAAAAATGGCTCCTTCTTTTTTACTGAGCTCAGCAGTTTTCAGAACTGTATCAAGAGGAATCTCAAGCTGGGCGAGGACAATTTTAACATGACCGAATAACATTCTTTGGGATTCAATATCGGAAAGAGATAATTTCATATTACTTCCAGATATTACAATTATTTTATTCTGGCCCTCTTTATCAATAGTAATTAAAGCTGTCCCAGTATTTTCTTCTTTATCGATGAATATATTATTAAGATTTACGCCGACATTACGCATGCTGTTTGTTAAAGTCTCACAAAAATCATCATCCCCAAACTTCCCGATAAAATAAGTTCTAACTCCAAGTTTTGCACAAGCAACAGCCTGGTTTGCTCCTTTACCACCCGGGTATGTGCGGTACTTTTTACCGAAGATTGTTTCTCCCGGAAATGGGAATCTATCAACGGTAACAACCATGTCCATGTTTGCGCTGCCTACAACTAAAACCCCTTCCTTATCCATTAATCATCTCCTATTATTTAATTTTGAAATTGTATTTAGCCGCATATGTAATCTTGGGTTGGTTTAAAAGCCCTGATTTTAATTTAACAGCTTCAAGAATGTTTATGAGTGTGTTAGTAATTTTAATCTCAATCCTGTTCTTCCCGGGTAAAAGCAGTTCCGTAATATCTGTTTTATAAGGATGCCAGGGGACAACTTTATTTTTTCCATTAATAACAAGCTCCAGAATATCTTCTCCGCATTGTGCTTCAAAAAATAATTTCCCATCTAAATATTCTTCTGGAATTTCAATTTCTTTTTTATAAATACCGGTTCCGGAATAAAAAGGGAAACCTATTTTTGTCCAGTTACCTGTTTTAATTGTTTTGGGTAATGCAGCTATTGCATAGTTATCCTTATCAGGTCTTAGTGAAAAAGGTCCGACAACTTTCAGAAGATCCAAAATACCATCTGTTCTTCTTTTAACAGTAAGTTTAACAGCAACCAGATTAGTGCCTGCTTTAACATAGCGCATGATGTCTATTTCTTTTATTTCAGCATCGATCTTACTTCTTTTAAGTTCAACTTCAACCTTTTCCCCATTGATGTATAATCTGTATTTACTGCCGCTAAAACCATCAATAAGTAATGCTATTCTTTTAGGCATATCTTGTATTGCAAATTGAGTCCGGTACAATACATCTACAGGATAAGATTCTATATCTCTCTCCTGAGGCAACTGCATTTCCCATGCACCGTTTGTAACAGTCAACCACTCCTTATCATTATAATCTTCAGAAACAAAGGAGATATTGTCATCTTCAGACAATTTCATTTTCCAATTTGATATACAAAGAACGTTATCATCTTCTATTTCAAATTCAAATTTATTCCCAAGTGATAAGGGGGGAAGAATTATTTTCCCAGGCAGAGTAACATGATCATTTCCGGTTTTAATAGTTGCTTTTGATGCTTTATCAAATGCGTAGCCGGTTACTTTTTTCCCATCAACAGATTCAATAACAATATTGCTTTCAATAATATTATTCTTTTTTATTCCATCACGGATTATTACTATATGAGAGTCACAGGCAGAAAAATTCAGGTTAATATAAAGTCTTTTGTCTTCTACTTTGAAAACATGAATTGGTTTATTCTCACCTGTATTAGGGTCCCATAATTCGGGCTGACCTGTCTTTTCAAATGACAATTCAACCTTTCCAATTTCTTTCTGACAGGTATTGGTTATGAAATAGATATCATTACCATCTTTTATTCTATGCAAATAAAAGACTTCATCATTATTAATGGTAACATCAGGAGTAATGCACTGGCGGATAATTTTCCCCAGTTCTTTTTCTCTTTCTTCGATTGAAGATTTGCCCCTATTAAACAGGAAGAAGTTACTATTAACTGATTTTCTTTTAGCCTTCTTACCTCGTTTAAATTCATCCAATAACTCATTTGGATTGAATCCAAAAACAGTTGTAATCTCAGAAACATTTCCGTCAGTTTCTGATTCCAATAATTCAAATGGAAGTAATGTATCAGCAATTACTTTCCCTCCAGTTGAAATAAATTTCTTAATAATATCTAAAGAAGATTTTTTGATATGTGTAAGGGGTGGCAGAATCAGCAAGGAATATTCTTCTTCTGCAATTGCTATTTTACCACCTTTCACAGCGGCCTCACTCAAAACATCTTCATCAACATAATCATAATCAAAGTGGAGACGCAGAAGCATATCAGATAATTGATTAAAATTCTTTTCAATAATATTGGTATATATATTATGACTTTGAGGTACATAGTTAGTCCAAATACTATTTATGGGCCATAGTACAATGACTTTAGCGACGTGCTTTCCACCTGACAATATGTGCCCCAAACGAGCCATATATTTGGTAAAATAAGAGTAATATTTCCACCATGTATGATGATAGAACTGGGATGGAGGCCAATCTCTTTTTCTTTCTCCCTCAATTGAGTAATGATAGCCATGGTTGTTAAATAAATTTACTCCTAAAACATATTCCCAGTTAGCGATCCATTTCATTCTTTCCAGAGTGCAATCCCAGTAAGTGCCCCCCATAGATTCACACAATAATCTTGTGCTTCCAAAATGATGTGCAGCAGAACTACCAAGTTTTAAGGCAACATGCTGATCCGGTTCTTTTCTTGTTCCAATTTTAGGATAAAGATGATCTACACCGATTATATGCATTTCCTTCAAATATTTAAAAATATTCCCTTCGCACCTTGCCTGTAATCTCAACCACTCTTCAAAAAGTACATGGCCTGTGAAAAGAGTACCATTATCCTGGCACCAGTTTCTTATTTTTCTAAAATAAGTCTCAGCATATTGCTCAGTTAATGTTCTCCAGAAATCATACCTGATTTGGGCAGTCTTCTCTCCCATATCAAAATATAAAGCAGGCAGAAAGGGTTTAAGATCATATCCCCTTTTTTCCCTGAATATCTTAAACATCTGGCTTGACCAGGGGATAACATAATTATCTACACCCACCTGATAATAATGCATAGCAGGTTCATCAGTATAGAACCCCGGGACTGTTGTTCCAAAATCTTTGCCTACAGCGTTTTTATATTTTTCATGTGTTAATTCAATAAACCGAGTAGTTGATTCCGGGTTTAATGCATCCACATAATATGGAACTTCCTTTTCAAGGAAATAAAGGAGTCTCCATTTACCTTCCGGAGCTTCCCAGGGAATAACTTTATTAAAAGAAAGATTTGGTGTAAGATCAATTAATTTATCAATGTGAGTTTTAAATTCTTTCTCAGTACAAGCGAAAGCTGCAATTGGTTTTGAATCTCCCGTATTAACATAACGTGAATCAGTAGCTTCAAGAAAGGTGAATAAAGGACCGTCTACATTAAGAGCAACAACTTCGAGGTATTTTTGAGTAAGGTGAGGATATTTAGTCAACACTTGTCTTTCAGCGGTACCACTGGGCCAATTCATCTCATCATAGACCCAAATATCGAGACCAATCTCTTTTCCTTTTTTGACTGCAAACTTTACACGGTCAAACCATTTATCAGATAAATAGCCAAGTTTTTCACCAAAGCGACCGTGAATGAAAAGTCCGGGAATACCTTTATCTTTGTATTCTTTTAACTGCCATTCCATTTCCTGTTCATCCATTTCTCCATTCCAAAACCAAAATGGAAGAATTCCCATTTCAACAGGAGGAATCTTAAAATTATCTTTTGTTAAAGTCTCACCATTAAGAAATTTATTCGAATGCATCATATATTAAAATTCCATAGATATTGTAAAGCGATTAGGTGATTGCAAAAAATCATAGTTTACATACGAATAATCAAATCTTAAGTTAAGTGGTCCTACATCGTATTTTACTCCCACACCCAAACTAAGATTTCCTTCTTCATAATTTAATTTATATCCACCACGCAAAGTAAAAATATTGAGTAAAGTATATTCAAGCCCCATATGCAGCCGCTCGCCATAATCATTTGAATGAATTGCATCAATATTGAAAGTTAATTTTTGAACATCCGGATCTCCACCGAAAAACAATTCCTGTCCTCCGAACATATCAACTGATAATCCTATTCTAAAAACTAAAGGAAGGTCATAAGTTTGCTGTGCTTCCTCTTTATCGTAAAGCCATCTTGCAGGAGTAGAAAAATTTTGAGCACTCATTCCTATCTTTATACCTTTCCATCCAGTATTATAGAAACTGCCGATATCAAAGCTCCAAAGATGTGAAGAATAAATAAATAGGTTTTCACGAACATAGCGGGCATTTATACCTATGGATAATTTATCGGTGAATTCTTTTGCAAATCCAAGACCGAAAGCAAGGTCACCACCCCCAAATGTATTTCCGGTCCTAGTATCCAATTTTCCTGAAGTACTTGTGGTTAATGCTTCCGGAATTTGTCCATAATCCAGTGATATATAGTTTACAGCTAGAGTTCCTATATTCGGGAAAGTATAGCCGACTGCTCCCGAGAATATTTTCAAATCACCTATCCACTGTGTATAAGTAAATGAAGCTTCAGAATTATTAATCCCAGTGATTTCCGCAGGATTCCAGAATATTGAGTTTATATCCTGAACACCAGCAATATTAGCTTCTCCAATGCCAACCTGCCTGGCACCTATTCCAATTTTCAAAAACTGCATTGAAGTTCGACCGGACTTATTAAACTGAGAAAAACCATTGCCATATAAAAATATCATGACTACTAAAGTTGTAATTAGCTTTTTCAACTTTAATCCTCCAATTATTATCTTTTTATTATCGTATTATCATCAACTTACCGCGCGTTTTTGAACCTTCAGAACCTTTAGTTTGAGACTGAACAACATAGATATACAAACCCGGGGCAACTAAAAGTCCTGAATCTGATCTTTGATCCCAATCGATGCTGCCAGAAAGATTACCAATTGCATCAGGAGTATGTATTAGTACCTTTACTAAATCTCCTGAAACGGTATAGATATGAATGACAGCGCTTTCAGGTAAATTTCTGAATTCAATTTTTCTTGGAGTTGGTTCTCCAAAACTTCTATTTGGATCTCCTTCCACATAAGGATTAGGAGCAACAAAAATATCCCATCCTTTATCAACAGAAACGGGTCCTGGTTTTGCTCCGATTAGCACTGTCTTATTATAATCGGCACTTTTCAATTCCGGTAGATTCGGTACAAGTGTCAAATTTGCAGAAGTCCATGGTTTCGGATGAGAATTATATGCCTGGACGTAATAATTAAATTCGAACCCAAACTGTATTGATTTATCTGTATACTCATATTGACTTGTTACAGGGTTATAGTATTTACTAAAATCAGAACTTGGAATATCAATAAGCAGATCCCAGACACCACGCATATCATTCCCTCTGTAAATCCTATATCCTGAAAGATCTGTAGCACCATCATAAAATACACTTCCTGAACCGTCAGTAATTTTGGTAGTCTCTGCCAGTTTATCCCATTGCACTGCAATAATTGCTGTATCAGTACCATAAGAAACGTTGAAGGCAGTGCAATTAGGAGCCGGAGGGGGTTCAGGAACATCAGCGACAATATCAATGCCATTTACCTTGGCTCCAAATCCCCATTTAAAAGCATTTCTTAGGTTTTCAACATTTCTATGTATTGCTGCACTTACACTATCATGTTGCCAATCTTCATCATAATTTTTCAACCAATGTTCGGGGTCTCCTTTTACAACCTGTTTAACATCCATTGAACCTGCAATTTCCGCAACAATTAACCTTACAGAATCTCCTGGAGCTAATTTATAAGGGCCAAATGAACTTGTATACCAACAGTATAACTTTCCATTATTGCCTGAAAGATGATTTTGTCTTGCAAATTGGTATAAATCAGCCGGGCTGAATGTCTGTAATCCAAAACCCTCAAAATCCACAACTTTGCCGTTAAATTTATCCTGCTCGTCGCTATAAACATTAAAGAAATCCGGATCAGGTTCCGTGAGATTGCCACCCACTGTAGGTGTTCTATATAAGAATGTAAATCCAAAAGCAGACGGATCCTGAAGTTCTGGTAAAGTATAGGGTGCATGTGTAAGTAATTTTTGCCAACCCGTTTTTAATCCATATCCATCCCATGGCACAGGTGCTCTTCCACCATTAAAGTTGCGGCTATAAAATAATAAGCCTTTGCCGTCAAGAGCATTATTTTCAATTGTATAATAATCTGTGTAACCACTTCCAGGATGCCAACCGAACCCACCCGCTGGTACAATTGAAGAAAGAAAATCAGAATTATAATGGAAATTTATTCTCCCTTTTACCGAAGCTGATATTCCACTATGGAAAACAAACCACACCTCATTTAAAGTCTGTTCTAAATGTTTTACCTGGTTGATTGATTGAAAAGCTATATCCCCTGTATTCTTAAAAACATAGTCATAAATTATAAAATCACTGTATCCAGGATAACTCCATGACATTGACCTTTGCTTGACAGTAATACCAGTATTTGTAGCGAATTCGGTATAATTCATTTCTTCAGGAAGAAGTGGATTAAAACCCTCTGTTCCGATAAAGTTCTTTGTCTTTTGAAAAGGAGGAATACTTCCGACTAAAGCACCTATATCACTCTGACTTGGAGATGCAAGAGAAGAATGATAAAGAAGAAAATCTTTTTGTTGAGGTGTATATGCAGGAGGCACTAAAGTAGTCGCGTCCTTAGCAATGATCCAGGGACCGCTTCTAAAGTTGTGAAAATCAGCATCGGTTATAAACCCATTTGCTACCTGTTCATTATTTGGAAAAGTAAAACCCGAGAATCCGGGATACATTCCGATCCCGGTAATTTCAGTAAAATCCCAAGCACCCGGATCTCCGATGAAACCCCAATTTACTAAAGTCTCCCAAAGTTTCCCTCTGGTATGAGTTGCGTTGCTTTGTTGAGCAGTTAAATCAGCAGCAAACAATAAGACCAAAATTATAATCGTTATCCTATTTTTATTTAAATTTTTCATATTAAATTCCGAATTTTAAATAATCAATAACTTATTGCAACGCCGAACGTAATTTGGCGCGGTAAATTTCTATATCGAAATTGATCCGGGAATACAGCGCCATTATTTTTAGTTAGCGGATAAGTAAGAAATCGTGAATTAATAAAGTTCGCTCTATCTTCGGCTGAAGCAGATTTTACAATATCAATATTTGTCCAAGTATCATTAAATAGGTTCCTGATCTCGATAAAGAATGCTGGTCTTATTGTTCCGATAGTAAATTCCTTTCTTATACGGAGATCAGCATTCTTATCTGCAGATCTTTCGAATTGTTTACCTCCTTCAGAAAACACATCACTTCCAATATTACTATTCGGATAAACTGCCTGATAATCCAACGAAATTTGTATATCTGAGAAAATTCCCCCAAATAGTGTTACATCTTTGGGTATAAGAATACTAATTCCCATTTTTAATTTAGGGTCGTCATATGCTATTTCATCTCCGACATCAATTACCTGAGTAACAGTTGTGCCCGGAGGGGCCAGAATAGTTGGATCACCTGATCGTCCATTAATTCCACTTGTAAAAGTATAATTAAGATAACCTCCCCATATCCCTAGAAGAGGTTTTCTAAGGGAAATTTCTACACCCTTTGAATCGCCATAATCTCCGTTTCCGGAAGTATAATATTTTGAACCATCTTCAGCAATAACAGTGATAGTTCGTATTGTATTAGTTATATCTTTGTAGTAGGCAGTAATATTTGCAACAATTCCGCTGAAATTATGTTCAAGTCCTATCTCATATTCAACTGTTTTTTCCGGTTTTAGATTCCGGTTTCCAAGATTAAAAGGGGGCAGAGTATCTGTGCCGGCAGTTAAATAAGTATTGAGTATTCCGGTTACGTCAGTGCCTTCTCCGTAATTGCCAAAACTTGCTCTTTGGAAAAAATGGCCATAGGAAAAGTGAAGTACTGTATTCTCGGAAATAGGATGCGAAATACCTAACCGGGGAGATAACTGTCCGAAAGTTTTTGTCTTTGAAGTTTGAGCCGGAGTTTGGGCTATTAATCCAAACGGATCAAACGGATTATCATAAACAACATCGTTCGGGTTATAAAAATCATATCTCAACCCTCCATTAATTATTAATCCTTCAAACTCAAGTTTATTCTGGTAGTATAAATTTCCTTCCCAGGGATGATAAACATTTCTTTCAATTGCATTATAAGCCTTTGTTTGTTGGAAGCGATCCAAAGAGTAATAACTAAAATCTCCGCCAGCTTTTATTTGAAACCTTGTATTTACCTGGCTGACAAGGTCTCCCGAAAAATTTAACGTATTGTTTTTATCAGTCCCCCGGTAATAATAACCAGAAGTATGCAATCCTATAAGGTCACTATTGCCTCCGGGAATTGCCCCCCCAAATTGATCCACAGCACGAAGTATATCATTCACCGGAGAACCATTATCCCATCCTGCTGCATCTCCGGGGAAGGTTGATTGACTTTTGTATGTGAAAGTGCGGCTAAACTGCAACTGGTAAAATGTGCTTGGATTTAATACATGAGTCAGTTGAACTGTTTCCCCGTCAGAACTACTTTCGGGATATCCTGCAAAATCATAATAAGCATATTTTGATTCAAGTCCATAACTGTTTATAAAATCTGCATTCAAATATTCCATTCCAATATTAGAATTCTCAATCCCGTAAAAACCGGAGACCACAAGCTTTAATGTAGAGCTGATATTGTAAGATAATTTTAATGTTCCATCAAACCAGGTGCCACGAGTTCTATAACTGTTTCCAGTAACTGGCGGCTGAGAACGGTATTTGCCAGTTGCATAAAAAAACAAATCCTCAATAGGCAGCGGACCACCAATCGCAAGTTCACTACTGTATCCGCTTTCATTTGTATAATCAGTAAGAGGCTGATGAGTCTTCATGTAATAATTATATGCCTGCTCCGGTGTAAAGGAAGTACCCGGATCATTTCCCGGAATGCCTTTTAGATCAACCCATTGATTCGGGTTGTCAATCCACCACTGAAGATGACGTGCGTGCGTATTCTCCCAATAAATAGGAGTGGAGTAATCATAAAATGCAGTTCCCCAATGCGGTATTCTTGGGGGTATCCATCTTGTTTCAGAAAATACCTGCAATTTTTTTGTTCCTTCCTTGGTTACTATATTAAATACTCCGGACTGTGCTTGCCCGTATTCGGGATTAAATCCACCCGTAATAATTTCCAGTTCCTGGATAGAAGATAAGTTAATATGTGTATATGGTTGGTAATCTAAAGGATTGCTGGCTCTCATCCCGTCAATCAAAAAAGCTACCTGATCAATAGAACTTCTTCTTACAGATAATTCTCCTGTCGCACTCTGATCAATTCCGGGAAGAGTTAATAGAATCTCCGATAATTGAGATACTGGTCTTACAGCAATATCTTCAGCAGAAACAAAATGCCGTGTTGAGGTTAAATCTTTTTCAACAAGTGGTCTTTCAGCGACAACAACAATGGATTGGTTCAGCTCAATAACAGACTCACTTAATTTGAAGTTAACAGCCGTAGTATGATCTATGCTGATCTGGATCTCAGTTTTAGTTACACTACCATAACCGACACTTGTTGCTTTAAGAGACACCGTACCAGGGGGAACATTCAAGATGAAGTATTCTCCATCTTTATTTGTCGTAGCACCATATGTGGTACCCACAACTACTACATTCACCCCAGGAATAGCTTCACCAGTATTTGTATCAGTCACTTTACCGGAGATTTTTCCTCCGGCGGCAAATGAATTAAATTGGAATAAATATATTCCCGCAAGAAAAATTAAAAACTTTCTAAATGTAATTAAATCAGACATCATCTTTTAACCTTTAGATTTTATTCAACCCTTCAACTCTTTAATCGTTAACAATTACCGATTTAACAAAACCTTTTGGCTTGTTTTTAGCAGCCATAAAAGCATCTTCTATTTCATCTAACCTGAACCTGTGTGTAATAAGCTTATCCATTTTGATCTTTCCAGAATTAAGAAGTTCCATTCCGATATGTGTACCCTTCAAAATGGTTTTCATATCCCTGAAATGAGCATTAATTATATCGAAGGCCATCCAGTTCCAGTAACCGAGATCTTCTATTTTTCTGGGACCAGGATGATATCCAAATATTATAAGCTTCCCTTCCATTCTACATATATCAGCAGCAAGGTTCAGCGTAGATTCAATTCCCCCCACTTCAAATGAAACATCAACCCCTTTGTTTCCTGTGATTTCTTTAATTATGGTTTTAACATCATCCTTTAAAGGATTAAGCATCACATCGGCACCAAGTTCCTCTGATAGTTTTAACATTTCTTCCCTTATATCAATGGCAATAATCTCTTTAGCACCAACAAGTTTTAATTCCTGCAACAAAATAAGTCCCATGAATCCCATTCCAACAAGTGCGACAGTATCGCCCAGTTGAATATTGGACTTCATTATAGCATTAGTAGTACATGCTATGGGTTCTGAAAGAGCAAGTTCAAAAGAAATTCCATCAGCTATTTTTTCAAGAGTATCTTCTTTAACGACAATTTCTTCTGAATATCCTTTCCCCTCTGCCCATGCTGCTATTTTATCTCCCGATTTGAAATTTTTAACATTTTCTCCAACCTTCAGGATAATACCAGCTACTTCGTGCCCGATATATCGTGGATATTCAAGACCTGGTATTTTATGATCCCATTGATGTATTTCTGAATGGCAGACTCCGCAGGCTTTAATTTTAATAAGACATTCATTTTTGCCCGGATCAGAGGAATTAACTTCTTCTATCCTCCAATCATGCGGCCCGTGTAATACTGCGGTTTTCATTATAAAAATTTCCTTGATAATTGTGTGCTGTGCAGATTTTTCATCTGCACAGCATTGTAATGAGACTATTTACTTTAACAACATCATTTTACGACTCTGAACAACATCTCCCGCACGTAATTCTAAGAAATAGACGCCAGAAGAAAATCTGCTTGCATTCCAATTAATACTATATGTACCAGGATTGTATGACTTACCATCTATAAGATTCTGTACCATCTGACCTAATGCATTATAAATTTTTAATGTAACAGGTTTCAATGTTGCAACATCAAACTTAATAGTAGTAGACGGGTTAAAAGGATTAGGATAATTCTGATACAGTGAGAATACTTTAGGTGCTATAACACCCGTGTAGGGATCCTTTATACCAGTAATTGAATTTATAAAAGAAAGTGTTGCAAAGTAAGTTGCATCTTTAAGATTATAGAATCCAGGGTCGCCATTTCCATATGGGTCACCAAATGGCTGATTTGGAATATTTGGCTGCCATGTCCAGTACCCATATGCATCCCCGGAATTCTGATATGAAGTGCGTGAACTCATGCTTCCACCTAGGTTAAATCCTATTTCTGACTGACTCGCAATTTGAGGACAATATATGGCCATTTCAACATCCCATACGCCGGTTGTAGTATCAACATGAAGTGCATATCTTGAAATATTTGAAGCCAAAAAAGTATTTATTGAATCGGATTGGTTGAAACATTTCCGGTATTCAAACGGAACATTAGTTGGGGTATCGCCATTCAAAGTAGCTTTATCTCCAAATACCAGGAAATGATACGGGCCATCGGGGGCAGAATAAACGTTTCCATCATACCAGCCCTTAAGGTTAGTTCCAATTCTGTCAGACAAGCTTACAAATAATTGATCTCCGCCCCAATGACCGCTCTGAGTAGGAATCCAGAATAAATCTGTTGAATCATTGACAACTTCATCTATATGGATAAAAGCATATAACGTATCTTTTGCCCATAAAAGTTTTGCATTTAATGCATCATAGTCTGGTTCAGTTAGGCTGGGTCTACCATATTTGTTTGCGAAAATATTGAAACCTGAATTTCCAATAATATCAATTACTCTCGCATTACTCCAAGCAGGTTCATTTGCAAATCCATCAATATGAATTAAATTCGGATCAACAACCGGAACAGTAAAATTTGGTCTTACATAATCACCTGCACCGGGAGCAAAATTCAGGACTGCCCAGTAATCTGAATTTTTCAGGTTATAGTAACCGGGATCGCCATTTCCAAAAGGATCGCCGAATGGATTATTGGGAATATTTGGCTGCCATGTCCAGTACCCATATGCATCCCCGGAATTCTGATAGGAAGTAGTTGAGCTCATACTTCCGCCTAAATTAAAACCTATTTTTCCGTTAGCAGCTACATTAGGGTTGTAAATAGCCATTTCAACATTCCAGACACCTGTAGTAGTATCAAATTTTACTGCGTACCTTGAAATGTCAGATGCAAGGAAAACCTTTTCAGAATCCTCCAAACAGGTTCTGTATTCTGTAGGAATATAGGTGGCCACATCACCATTCAGAGTTGGTTTACTTCCAAATACCAAGAAGTGGTATGGACCGTCAGGGGCTGTATAAACATTTCCATCATAATTACCTTTAAGGTCTTTACCAATTCTGTTAGACAAACTTATAAAAAGCTGATCTCCTCCCCAGTGTCCACTCTGAGTAGGAATCCAGAATAAATTAGTTGAGTCATTAACTACCTCATCAATATGAACAAAGACAAATAAGGTATCAGTTTTATAAAGAACCCTGGCAAACAGTTGATCATAATCAGGTTCTGTTAGGCTTGGCCTGCCGTATTTGTTTGCGAACATTTCATAACCCGTGTTAGTAACAATATTTATCTGGGCAGCATTATTCCAGGCCGGATCGGTCATATTTCCATCAATGTTGATGTAAGTAGTTGAATCAAGCCTCGGAATAGTAAGTTCCTTTCTAACATAATCCTGTGCGGACAAATTAGAGAAGAATGTCAGAACAATTAGTCCTGTCAAAAGTGTATAGAGCCTTTTCATTTTATTCCTCCGAAAGTTTTGTTGATTATTATGGTTTTGTACTACCAATTATTTTGCGAAACAATTTTTTTTTCATTTATCTTATTAAGTATTTTAAGGAAATAGATGGGATTATTACACTATAACTGTATTTCCCATTAATATTATTAACGGCCCCGTTGGTTATGTTTTTAGAAAAACCAATAGCATAAGAAACAGTTCCATCAAGTAAGAAATTTTCTTCTCTTAATCCGAAACCTGCAGAGAACCAATGCTGATCACCGGATGGGAAAAGCATATTATATGTCTCCTCCTGATTAGGGCTTTGGCTATATTTGTATCCAAACCTATAACTGAGATCCCCTTCAGGGATATATTCTAATCCTGCTCCGATATCTATTGTATTTTTATATGTAAGATTAAAACTACTTCCGGTAATTCCTGTTAACGGATCAACAGTTGAGAGGTTTCCCTGCCATACAGCATCATCAAAGCTTAAATTCATACTTTTTTGAACTGATCCCCATAAGGAATATTGTACATCAACATTTAATGTCAGTTCAGACGAAATTGCGTATAAAGCACCTGCGCCAAATATCCAGGGAATTTCAAGTTTACTTTTAATGTTAACAATTGAAGAAGCAGAATCCAGTTCTGAAAACATTTTACTTTGGGCAGTACCATTGAGGTTAGAAGAATATCCGCTTCTAACAGAAAGTGCAAGCCTTATTTCAGGATTTATTTGTGCAATTGCTCCAAGACTGAAACCGTAAGCCCATCCTTCCTGATCATATTCAAACTGGTATCCTGCAGAATTAAGGTTAGCCCATGCCGCATTTGATCTGGGGAAAGCCAATGAATGTTTTATTCTGTATGCAACCGGGGCAACGCCTATGGTAAAATTGCCGAATCGGAATGCAGCAGATGGAGCAAAGGCTTCAATTGTAAGTCTATTAAAGAAATCGAATACAAGTAATGATGATAATGAATCTTTACTGAAAAAATTAGCATATGGCCATTCGACATTATATTTAATTGAAGGCTGATATGAAACTCCCACTTTAATATTATTAGTAAGTGAGAAATAAAGACCTCCATTAATAATGTATTCATCATTTCTGAATGAACGGTATAAACTATTATTATACCTTTCAAATTTGTTCTCAGATAACCTATCGCCAATAGAAAACTCCATCCCATAATCTTCTACAAATATTAAAGATGCAGGATTTATTATTGAATTTACCACACCATCAGAACCTGCAAAATAAAGCCCGTTAAGGGATAATGTCTTTGCACCGTTTAACGGGTATAATTCAGATCCTCCCGCAAAGCATGATACTGTAACTGATAAAAAGAAAATTATGGACAGTAAATTAAGTTTCATTTATTATTGCTCCTTATCATCTTGTCTTAAATGTTATATAAGCATAGTAGGGAGTTATCCTTAACCTACTGGTTTGATCCCATTGTTTTGCTGCCATCCAGATATAATATCCTTTATTTCTTGCGAGCCCGGTTGCGGGATATTCTTTAAAAGTAAAAGTTTCATTCAAATGGGCTCCGGGGTATATGGGGCTGGGAATTACATTTTTTTTACCATAGACAGTAGCTCCACTTACCTTTTCTTCCGAATAAATTTCCCAAAAAACCTTTGACGCATCATATTGAGCTCCTTCAACAATTCCCAATGCAGAAATAAGTGTATCGGTAACACCCAACTGGGTAACTTTCCATTGAATAATTGGTGTATTGCTTGTATCTGTTTGAATAATATTGAAAACCCCCAAAATAATATCAGGAGAACCGAAATAACTTATTTCATATATATTCACAAATCTGTCTATATTTTTTATAACCTGGAAATAAGAAGACCTGGATATTTTTATTGTGTCAGCACTGGACTGGTAACCTGAAGATAAGGTAGAATCAAGTTTAATAACCTTATTTCTTTGGAAAGATATCTGGTTCCAGACATCTTCTTTCATTACCCAATAAGTATATGTTTTGTCTTCTTCAAGCTTGGGAATTGTGGTGCCTCCATATTGATGCGTAAGATCAGAAACTCCTTCCGGTAATTGAGGATAGATAACCGGATAATGGATTGCATTGCCCGGTTTATAAATAAGCCAGATAAGAGAAGAGTCAAGTGCAGCATTGTTTCCCCTGTTTACACCCATAACACTGGCATATCCCCCCACCCAGGTAATTTTAGGAGTATATGTATTTTCCTCAACGACGATATTTGACATCGGAGTGGAGCCTTCGTAAGGAGCTAAAGTATTATCCCTCTCCTTACAAGAGTTAATGAGAAAAATAAAAGGTATTACCATCAGGTAATGTTTTCTTCTCAGAATTTTTAGCAAATGTAATTTCATATTATTGTAATCCTTAATCCTTCACATTTTTTGTAATAATGCGCGCCATTCTGTATTACTTATTTCGCCTTCCTTATCAGAATTAATAAGGGTAAATCTTCCATCTCCTTGGAGATCACCGAAGACAAAATGATATTCTCTGTTTTCTTTATAAATCCAAATCTGGTAAGGAAGGGATGAAGATTCTGAATTAAACTGTTGTACTTCATCGGGCATTCCATATTTAATACAAACCCGACCCATATCGGTTTCCCAGCCTTTAATTGAACTCCATCCAAAATTCTTGGCTGCGTAAACAAAACGTTGCTGAATTGATTCGAGATATTGATTTTCAGGTGTGCCGGGAGTAGGGTCAAGGCTTTTCCAAAATCGAATCATGTATTCTGCTTTACCAACTGAATTTAATTTTTTAAAAGTTTCCAATTGACTGGGTGTAGCGATGTAAGTTAATATTGTAGTGTATATTTTGCTTTCCTCCTCACTTAAACTGCTAATATTCCTTAAAAAATCACCTTGTATAATTTCAAATTGTCTTGACAAAACAATTTCTTCTTTGGTTAAGCTGTCGGAAACACGCACCCGCAATTCATAAATTCCTGATTTTAAATCAGAAATATCAATCCCTTTTAATATAGCTGCAGTTTTGCCCGGTTTATTAATTTCAGCTTTTTCACTTTTAATAACTTCATTTTTATCATATACAGAATAGTTTATTTGAAGGCTGCCATTAGCTCCGGTATTATACAGCTCATAATAAACTGTCAGAGCGGGGTTAAAAATTCCATATCTCCTGGATGGATTTGGAATAATATACTGGTTCCCTTTTTTGAATTGAACCTGTGAAGAATTTCTGCCTGTTGAAGTAACGAATTCTAATTCACTTGAGCACAATTTACCAGATGATATCGGGGGAATTGTAAGTGAGCTTTCAATTACTCCTTTTATTCTGTTATTATTAGCATCATTTACTTCAATATTTATTTTATAATTGCCCGAGGCAAGGTATTCATTCCACTGATCATAAATGACTTTTGTTTTGATGGCTTCCTTATTAGTTAGTTCAACTTCAATGGTCCACTCCTTATCTTTAATTACAGAGATCCCATTATTATCATTTAATGAAGCTTTCATAAGAAGCTCGCTTTTATTGCCTTTATATTTAAGCTGGTCAGCATAGAACATAAAATAAAATTCAACATATGCTTTGTTATTTTTTCCCGAAAAGACTGCCTTATCAAAATAAAACTGAATACTTCCACTGCTTACAAACGGTTTATCCTGCTGTGAATATGAAATAAACGTATTCACAGATAATAATAACAGGATCCACCCAAGTAATAATATTTTATTATTCTTTAATTCCACTTAAAGTAATGCCTTGTATAAAATATTTTTGCGCAAAAAAGAAAACTATTAGTATTGGCAGTACAGCTGTTACAGAGCCTGCCATCAATAAATCCCATTGGGTTAAGTATCTGTCACGGAAAATAGAAAGTCCCAACTGAACTGTCCTTAATTCTTCAGAATTGAGCACTATTAAAGCCCAGATAAAATCATTAAATACCCCCATGAAGGTAAATATTGCAAGAGTTGCTAATGCCGGTTTAGATAATGGTATAATGACTCTTTTTAGCACCTGGAATTTGGTTGCGCCATCAATATAAGCAGCTTCTTCAAGTTCCTTTGGAATAGTTAAAAAGAACTGACGCAATAAAAAAGTTCCAAATGCAGAGGCAAGCCCCGGTACAATTAAAGCCTGGTATGTGTCAACCCAGCCCAGCCAATAAAGCATCATAAAACTTGGAATCATTGTTACATTATAAGGGATCATCATTGTACCGAGAAAGATGAAGAACAGCAGATCTCTTCCCCGGAAGCGAAGTCTGGCAAACGCAAAGGCTGCCATTGAACAGGTAATTAATTGTCCTATTGTAACTGTAACAGCAACAAATAAACTATTAAAATAGTATCTGCCAAAGGGGGCTGCCTGAAACGCATTTAAATAATTATCAAAATTAAACTTCTTTGGCAGCCATTTAGGAGGATAAACAAAGATTTCACTCATATCCTTAAGAGAAGTTAATATCATCCAAATGAAGGGAATTAAAACAGCCCCAGCCATGGTATATATTATAATATGGGTAAAAGTTGACTTCAAAATATTCCATGGTTTCATATTTGATTTGCTTTTCATCATCCTATTGTTCCATATACCCTGTTTTTCATAAATCTAATTTGAAGCATCGTTAAAAGAAATAACACGGCAAATAGGAAATAAGAAATAGCTGATGAATACCCCATTTCGAAAAACTTAAATGCATATTCATAGACATAGAATACCAGAACTTTCGTTGAACCTAAAGGTCCTCCCGAAGTAAGTACATAAACAATATCAAAAACCTGGAATGAGGATATCATCGACATTATCATTATGAAAAATGTAGTTGGGCTTAACAAAGGAACTGTAATTTTCCAGAATTTATCCCATCTTCCTGCACCGTCAAGCTCAGCTGCCTCATAATAACTTTCCGGAATCCCCTGCAAACCAGCCGAGAATAGAATCATATTTACACCAAAGGTCTTCCAAACACCAACTATAATAAGTGCAAACATTGCGGCTGTAGGTTCATTTAACCAGTTAATTGGAGCGAACCCTAATGCTGCTATACAATAGTTTATAAGACCAAAGTTAGGATCATAAAGCCAGCGCCAAATTAAAGCAGCGGCTACTGGGGAAATTATTACAGGAGCAAAAAATGCTGTTCTTAAAAACTTTTTACCAATTATTTTTTTATTAAGTATGAAAGCAACCCAAAGCGATAATGCCATATTAATTGGGATAGTACCAATAGTGTATACCGCAGTATTCTTAAGTACCTGCCAAAATTCAGGATTCCTGAACATCCTTGTATAATTATCAAAACCAATAAATGTCGTCTCTCCTCCAAAAAGGTTCCATTTGTGAAAACTTAAATAAAATGAGAAGAATACGGGAAACAGAATAAATACTGTAAAGATTATTAATGTTGGAGAGAGAAATAACATTGCAGAAGTAAAGTCTCCTTTCTTATAAAGATTGATATTCCTTTTATCCAAATAATGCTTAGGAGAACCGATCATAATCTATTTGCACCCCTTTTTAATGTAGCATTAGATTTTTTAGCTGCTTCATCTAATGAAGTTTTAGCATCGGAGTTACCGATAGTAGCTTTTTCGATTGCCTCAGCTATGTTTCTAGTTATTTCGAGCGCACCATAATCAATTGGTTTCTGCGCATACCCTACGTCCATCTGTTCAACAAAAACACGGAAATCAGGATGATCCTTTAAATAACTTTGAAACTCTGGAACGTTGAGAACTGCATGTCTTATTGGTAGATACCCCGATTTCATGGCCCAGAAAGCCTGCACATCTGGCTTTATTAACCATTTAATAAATTTCCATGCCTCATTCGGGTGTTCACTTTGTTTAAAGATTGCAAGGTATTCACCACCAACTACAGTAGCCCTGGTAACAGGTCCTGAAGGCAAAGGAGCAAAGCCCCAATCGTGTCCTTTAAGAAGATCTTTATATCTTGGAAGGTTCCAGGGTCCATCCAATGCCATTGCTAACCTGCCTGAGGCAAATGCAACATCAAAATCATTTGTAAATGAACGCAGGTTTAACTCTTTAAATATTTTCTGCCACAATTCAAGAGCTTTTACTCCTGCATCGCTGTTATAAAGTATTTCAGTTTGATCATTATTAATTACATCTCCCCCTGCCTGCCAAAGAAATGGTTCCCATTGCCATACCATCCAGGAACCAAGTGGCCCGGCTGCAGGATAGATAGGAATAAATAAACCAGTTTGGTCTATAATTCCGTCATGATCTTTATCAAGCGTTAATTTCTTAGCGTAAGTGTAAAGCTCATCCCAGGTTGCAGGTGGTTTATTAGGATCTAGCCCGGCAGCTCTGAACATATCCTTATTATATAGAAGGGCAAGGTTTGTGGCTTCCATTGGAAGGCTATAAAGAGTCCCTTTCCATTTAGAGAATTGAATAAGTGCCGGATAAATATCAGTTAATTCAGAATCAGTAATTCCGTTATTCCCCTTTATAAATTCGTCCATTTTGTAGATGGCATCAGCCTGAACCAAATCCTCGAGAAAATCGGAGTGGAGCCATGAAATATCCGGGGCTGTTTTACTTCTAATAGCCGTAACTAACTTTTGAATTAATGCATCTCCGCTTGGAATATACTGAGCATCTATTTTAATACCGGGATTTTCAGCTTCGAATTTTTTAATTAGCTCCTGAAGTGCTGGAATTGTTGACGAAACAAAGCTATGCCAGAATTTAATTGTTACTTTACCACTGTTAGAATTTTCTTTTTTACCGCAACCATTTAGGGTGAAAAAGAAAAGCGATAAGGAGAGAAACAGTAAAATTTTTTTCAAGCTTTACCCTTAATTATTAATATTTATTTTATAATGACCAACTTAGCACAAACGTTTGCGCATTTTTATTATTTTATTTTAACTTTGCTGTGTTTAAAGAACAACCTGAATATTATTTATTTTTATATCTTTTTGACAGAATTACGAATAACTAACTGTGTGGGTAATAAAATACCCTGTGGTTCCAACTGAACTTTAGAATCAATTTGATTTAACAGTAATTTTGTAGCAATTTGACCGATCTGTGAACTTTGCTGTGCTACTGTTGTCATCGGAGTTGATAAATATCGGGAATAAGGCTGATCATCAAAAGATACCATTGATATGTCATCAGGAACTTTATATCCTTCTTCCATAAGAGCTCGAAGAGCTCCAAGTGAAATGAGATTGCTGATAGCAAAAATTGCTGTAGGTTTCTTTTTCTTTTTTAAAAGTAACATTGTTTCAACATAGCCGTTTTGCTCGCCAAAGGAGTCACCTACCAATAAAGATTTATCTACAGCTATTCTATATTTTTTATGAGCGTCTAAATACCCTTTTAATCTGTCGTTATTAGGGGAAGTATTGTTTAAACCCTGAATACAAGCTATTCTCTGATGACCGTTCTCTATCATCAGAGATACTGCATCAAAAGCTCCTTGATAATTATCTGAAGTAACATATGATACATTTAGATCTGGGAAATAACGATCTAGAAGTACAAGTGGAATTTTCTTTTTTATAATATTTGCTAAATGTGTAACCTCCAAACCTACTGGAGATATAATTAAACCATCTACTTTTCGTTCGAGCATTATTCGGGTAATTGTTTTTTCAATTTCAGTATTCTCTTCAGAGTCGCATAAGAGAATAGAATAATTAAACTTGCGTGCATACTTTTCAATACTTTTTGCTATACTTGCAAAAAAAGGGTTGGAAATATCAGGAATTATATATGCAATAGAATGGGTTTTACTCAGGCGTAAACCACGTGCTAATTGATTGGGGGAATAATTTTGGTGTATAGCTGCCTTAGATACGATTTCCTGCGTTTTTTTACTGATCCGGCAATTTTCAGATTTACCATTTAATACTCTTGATACAGTAGATACTGAAACACCAACCTTATCGGCAATATTTTTAAGTGTAGCGTTCTGTTTCATTATTTTTAATGAAAATAGTTTTTACTAGTAAATTGCGCAATCGTTTGTCCTGAAACTACATACACTTTTCTAAAATGTCAAGCAAAATATATTATAAATTTAAATTATTTTTTGAATAATTATTATTTATTGGAATTATTTTTTGATATGTTTTTTAATATGTTTTTTCCGTTTCTAAAACAATTAAATACAATATCCAGGTAATATTATGGCAGAAGTAACCCTTAAGAATATATCTAAAGTTTTCGATGGGGGAAAACCGGTAGTAAAAAATGTAAATGTTGATATAAAGAATAAGGAATTTGTCGTGCTCGTTGGTCCTTCAGGCTGCGGGAAATCTACAACCCTTAGAATGATTGCTGGTCTTGAGGAAATCACTGAAGGAGATATATTTATCGACGGGAAAAAAGTTAATGACGTCTCTCCTAAGGATCGCAATATTGCTATGGTTTTCCAGAACTATGCCCTCTATCCGCATATGACAGTGTTTGAAAATATGGCCTTCGGATTGAAACTAAGGAAATTCCCAAAACAGGAAATTAAAACCAGAGTTACTGATGCGGCCAAAATACTTGGACTCGAAGACTTCCTTCAAAGAAAGCCTAAAGCACTATCAGGTGGACAAAGACAAAGAGTTGCAGTAGGACGTGCTATCGTTCGCAAACCCAAAGTGT
>OCZT010001413.1_pt1 | contig 24867 bp, 19 predicted proteins | sample 1539031 | NCBI WGS metagenome assembly OCZT01 (sample SAMEA3539308, study PRJEB22396) | soil metagenome | biome: tundra; feature: field; material: soil | place: USA | collected 2010-05 | depth 0.15 m | reverse complement strand
CAGCGGAAATCCGATCACGCACACGGCAACGGTCAGGAAGAACGCGACCGACACGTCCACGGCTTGCTGCGGCATGGAGAAATCGTCCGGGTTCGTTGGGGGTTGCGTTGTGGTTCCCGGGGCACTCGGGGCGGGAGCCTGCGACAGCTTTTGCGCGTCCTGCGCGGTCTTCCTGGCATCCTGCGCCGCGGCTTTCGCCTGCTTGGCTATGTCGCGCAGCTCTCTTGCCACCTGTCGCCCGATCTCCCTGGACGTCACCGCGGGCGGCGGGGTCACGTCCATCGACGGAATGGGTGGCGCCTTGGCCGCGCCCCCCTGAGTGTTCTGTACGTTCGGCATGGATGCTCCCGTAACTGGAATCGCTCAGTCTCCGTACGGAAGGTAGCCCCTGAAAGTGTCGCTCGACACTTCAAACCTTTCCCCCTCCCCGGCCATCTGAACCAATGAGACCAAGAGGATCAGATTCCGGATGGCGGCGGCCCTGCGATACCAACCTGTGATCGAACCGGCAAACCGATCGAACGACGACGTCGCGCGGGCCGCCGGCGGCGACCGGCAGGCGTTCGAACGGCTGTACCGGTTGCACGTGAACCGGATCTTTTCGCTCTGCACGCGAATGGTGGGCGATCGCACACGCGCCGAGGAACTGACGCAGGACGCGTTCGTGAGGGCCTGGGAGAAGCTCGATCAGTTCCGCGGCGACAGCGCGTTCGGCACCTGGCTGCACCGGCTCGCGGTGAACGTGGTGCTCAACGACCGGCAGACGGAAAACCGGCGCCGCGGACGACAGGACGATTCGGTTGAAGACGTGGACGCGATGGCGCATGGCGCTGTCCGAGCTGAGGTCCCACCGGGACTTTCAATAGACCTCGAGCGCGCGATAGCAGGACTCCCGCCCGGAGCGCGAAAGGTCTTCGTGCTGCACGATGTGGAGGGCTACACGCACGACGAGATCGGCGAGATGCTCGGCGTGACCGCGGGGGGATGCAAGGCGCAGCTCCACCGCGCCAGAATGTTACTGAGAGAGGCACTGAACGCATGAATACTCCCGACAACGATCCTGCCGAACTCGACGCGGAGCTGCGTGCGATCGTACGCGCCGCCGCCGAACTTCCCACGCTCTCGCCCTCGCGAGATCTGTGGAGCGGCATCGCGTCCCGCATCGAGGCGCCCGTGGTCGCACTGCCGACCCGCATCGCCAACGGCGACGCAACGACGCTCGCGCCGGCGGCGCGGCCTCCCTGGCGTCGCCTCGCGATCGCGGCCTCGCTGCTCATCGTGGCCACGGCCGGCGTGACGTATTCGATCGTGAAGCGCGGCAGCACCGCTGGACTCGCGGCGAGGAGCGACTCCGCGACGGTCGAGGCGCCGCTTCCGGGCGTCGCCGTCGAGCCGGTGAGCCTTCAGCCCCCCGGCCAGACCGCCGAGCAGACGTTCGACCGCGAGATCGGCGCGATGCGCAAGATCATCGACGAACGCCGCAAGGAACTCGACGCCGTCACGGTCAGCGTGCTCCAGAAGAACCTGAAGCTGATCGACGCCGCGATCGCCGAGAGCAAAGCCGCGCTCGCGAAAGATCCGGCGAGCGCCTTCCTGATGGACCGCCTCACGCACGCCTACGACACCAAGCTGCAGCTGCTGCGCGGAGTGGCGACCATTCCCGCGCACGGCTGAACAACTTTTCCCGAAACGAATTCCGATCATGAACAGCAGCACACGTTTCACCATGCTCGTCGCCGCCGCTGCGGCGACCATCGCCGCGGCGCCCGCGTCGGCACGCGCGCAGCGCGATCGCGAGCGCACGCGCATCGACTCGACCTTCGCGTTCGACAAGGGAAGCTGGGTCGACGTCAGCGTCGCGTCGGGCGAGATCGTCATCACCGGCTGGACGCGTCCCGAGGCGAAGGTCTATGCCTCGATCGAACGCGGCTGGATCGACGCGCAGCTCTCGCCACACCGCATCACGCTGCAAACGCGCTCCGACCGCGGCCGCTCCGGCGACACGCGGATCGAGATCATGGTGCCGATCGGCACCCGCGTACAGGCGAGCAGCGCGTCCGGCGGCATCCGCATCACCGGCACCGCCGGCGAAGTGGAGGCCGGCTCGGCCAGCGGCGCGATAGAAGTCATCGACGCGACCGACCGCATCACCGTGCGCACCGTCTCCGGCAAGCTGCACGCCGCGAAGCTGCGCGGCCGCACGCGCCTGGGCACCACGAGTGGCACGCTCGACGCCGAGGACGTCATCGGCGACCTCACCGCCACCACCGTGAGCGGCCGGATCACGCTCTCGGATGTGAAGTCCTCGCACGTGAGCACCGAAGGCGTGAGTGCATCGGTGACGTACACGGGAATCGTAGACCCGTCAGGGAGCTACGAGTTCTCGACGCACTCGGGAAACGTGCACCTCGATATCCCGGACAACTCGGCGGCCGACCTCTCGCTGGAGACCTTCAGCGGGCGCGTCGCGCTGCGCCCCGGACTCGCGGTCACGCTGAAGCCGGGAGAAGTCCAGTCGATGGTGCGGCACGGAAAGAGAATGGAGTTCATGATCGGCAAGGGCGGCGCGCAGGTCACCGTCTCGACGTTCAGCGGCAACATCACCATCGACAAGAGCGGCCACCTGGACCGCGAGGAGAACTGATGCGACGCAAGATCTCGACGCTGGCGCTGGTGCTCGGCGCGGCGGCTCCGTTGGTCTCCGCGTGCTCGAGCGCACGGGCCTACGCGCAAACAAGCAAGAACAGCGACACGCCGTTCACCTGGTCGGGCGCCGTGCAGGCCGGGCGCTGGGTGTACGTGCGCAACCTCAACGGCCCCGTGCGCGTCGAAGCGGGCACAGGGAGCAAGGTCGAGGTCCGCGCCGAGAAGCACTGGCGGCGTGGCAATCCCGACGAAGTGAAGATCACCGTCCGGCAGGTGGGCGCCGGCGGCGGCGACGTCATCGTCTGCGCACTCTGGAACGACCGCTCGACCTGCGACGAAGACGGTTATCACTCGCACAGCGACGGCTGGTGGCGCAATAACGACCACAACGACGTGCAGGTGGAGTTCGTCGTGCGCCTTCCGGCCGGCGTGAAGATCGACGCGAGCACGGTGAACGGCCGCGTCGAGATCGACGGCGCGACGTCGAACGTCGTTGCGCACACGGTGAATGGCAGCATCGACGCACGCTCGACCGGCGGCTCGGTGACGGCGCACACGACCAACGGCGACGTCATGGTGAGCTCCGCGAGGCTCGACGGCGATCACACCGAGTTCAGCACGGTGAACGGTACCGTCACGGTCTCGCTGCCGGCATCGGTGAACGCGGACGTGGAGATGCACACCGTGAACGGCCGCCTCTCCAGCGATTTCCCGCTGACGGTAGAGGGCTCGTTCAGCCCGCGCCGCCTGCACGCGACGCTCGGGAAGGGCGGCCCCACGCTGCGGCTCTCGACCGTCAACGGCAGCATCCGGTTGCGGAAACTCTCGTGAGATAGTTTCGTAGGGCTTGGGTAACGGAGGAACACTCATGCCCGCAGTCACGACAGCTTCGCACACACAGAGGGCCGCGCGCGTCACCGCGTTCGGCCTTCTGGCCGTCGGCGCACTCTCGGCCGGCGCTTGTATCATCGGTTCCAGCGGCCCCGAGCAGGTCGATCCGGCGGCATTCGCCTGGAACGCGCCGGTGAGCGCGCCCGCCACGGTGTACGTGCGGAACATGAACGGTTCGGTGGAGGTGAAGCCCTCCTCCGACGGAAACGTTCGCGTGACCGCCGAGGTGCGGTGGAAGCGCGGCGATCCCAAGCGCGACGTCAAGTTCGAGACCGTGAACGGCGCGAACGGCCCGACGATCTGTGCGCTGTGGCAAGGCGGGACATGCGGCGCCGCCGGCGACTACCATTCGGCGAACAGCGGCCCGGCGAGCAAGCTGCGAGGGCACAACACGGACGCGAGCGTCGCGTTCACCGTGTACGTGCCGACCGGCGTGAAGGTCGACGCGTTCACCATGAACGGCTCGGTCGGCGTGGCGGCCACGGCTCCCGTGATGGCGCGCACGGTAAACGGCACCATCAAGGTCGCGACGTCGGTGGGACCGGTGGACGCCGAGACCATGAACGGCGACGTGGACGTCAGGATGACGACGCTCGGCCCGGACGGTCCGGTGCGTGCAAAGTCGGTGAACGGCTCGGTGAGCGCGTACCTGCCGGAGAAATTCGACGGCATGGTGGAGATGACGACCGTGCTGGGCAGTCTCACGAGCGACTTCGCCGGCGCCGCCCTGAAGGGGGAAGACAAGAAGTTCTCGGCCGCACTGGGCACCGGCGGCCGCAAAGTGGAGATCGGCACGGTGACGGGATCGGCGGCGCTGCACAAGCTCAATGCGAATGGGACCGTTTCGGCGCCGTAGCGGGAACGTCGGCAGCTCGACCCGGTTATAATTGAGTGTCTTTCACGGAGCCTCACAGATGGGTTTTTCGAGATACGCCGTACCACAACAGGGACTGATCGTCCGGACCGGCGAGGAGCGCGCGACGCTCGTCCGGCGGACGTACTCGCTTGTGCTTGCCAGCGTCTTCGTCACCGTGGGCGCGGTCGCGTTCGCGATGACGCAGCCAGCGATGATGCAGGCCGTGACCCAGCATCCGATCATCACATTCATTTGCGCGTTCATTCCGTTGATGCTCGCGCAGAGAGCCCGTGCGTCGTTTCCGCAGAACATCGGGTTCGTGTTCCTGTTCACGTTCGCGATGGGGCTCTACGTTGCGCCGGCCATCGCCTGGGCCGAGACGCAGAGCCCCGGCATCGCGTCGCAAGCAGGTCTGCTGACGTTCACCGCCTTCGGCGCGCTCACGATGTACTCGTTCCTCAGCCGCCGCGATTTCAGCGCGTGGGGAGGTTTTCTGTTCGTCGGCTTGATCGTGCTGATCCTGACCAGCGTGCTGAACCTGTTCTTCGGCAGCGCCTCAGGATACACCTGGATCGCCGGCATCGGCGTCCTGCTCTTCAGCGGGCTGCTCGTGTTCGACACGTGGCGGATGCGGAACCTGTACGGGCCCGATGACTACGTGATCGCGGCCGTGAGCATCTATCTCGACCTGCTCAACATGTTCCTGTTCATCCTCTCGTTGCTGAGCGGGAATCGAAAGAACTAACGGCAACAGCTTTGCCGCGGATTTTCGCGGAGAACTTCCGTGGTAAAGCTTTTTGTTACTTCATCTCACCTCGCACACCCGCCGGCGCGTAGCCGCGGCGCCCGTCTCCCACCGCGAGGCGATACTGCGTGCCGGCGTCCTCGAGCGCAAACCGCGCCTGCGACACGAGGAGTCGGGCCTGCGCCAGCTGATCTTCATACAGGAGGAGCTGAAAGGTCGTCACGAGTCCGAGGCGCGCACCCTCCGCGGCAGCGGCATACTCTCGCTCGCCGAGCCGCGCCGCGTCACCAGCTCGCAGATACCGGTCCCTCTCCGTCTGCAGCGCGCGAAGCGCCTCGCGAACCTCCGCGCGCACCGCGTTGACGGTGGCCATCTGCGCCAGGCGGGCTGCCTCCCACGCCGACTGGGCGCGCTGGTCCACGGCGAGAGCGGCGTCGTTCCGCTGGAAGAACGAAGCGCTGAAGCCGAGGGTCCAGATCGACGAACGAAGGTCGGCCGAGTCGGCGAAAGTTAAAAAGCGCGCCGTCGGCGCCGTGCCGCCATATCCATAAGACGCAACGAAGTCGAGCCTGGGCAGGCGTTGGCTGCGGGACTGCTCCACGCGGCGGCGCCCCGCTTCAACATCGCGGCCCGCGGCCGCCACGTCACTTCGTTGCGCAAACGCCATCGCCTCCGCTGCGTCGAGCGTCGGAACCACCGGAACCACCGCCGAATCCGGCGTCGTGTGCACGTACGGCGCTTGAAGCAGCGTGGCGCCGCGCGCCTCTTCACCGTACACAAGGAAGAGCAGCCGCTCCGCCGCATCTGTCCGCTGGCGGGTCGCCTCCCAGAGCTGCGTTTCCCGCGTCGCGAGGCCCCGCTCGGACGTCAACACATCGAGGGTAGTCGCAACGTCGCGCGCCTGCAGCGCGACGTTGCGATCGTAGATCTCCCGCGATGCATCCACCGACCGTCGAAGCACCAACTCGTCGCTCTCGGCTTGCCGCAGGGTCCAGTAGGCACGCTCGACGAGCGCGACGACCGCGTCCGCATTGCGCGCGTAGCGGAATCGCGCCGATTCGACCGAGGCACTCGCCGCATCAACGAGCCCGTACGTGCCAGCGCGTCCGAAGCCGCGCAGCAGCGGCTGCGTGAACGAGAGGCTCAGGCCGGACGCGTGCGAGGTCGGAAAGGGCAGCGCGGAGGTGATGCCGAAGGGATCGGACGACACCCTGCTGTTGCTCAGCGAAAGCGCGACCTGGCTCCCGACAGGAAAGAGCGCGCCGAGCGTGGCGCTGCTCGAGTCGGAGGTCTGGGTGGCACGCGGGCTGATGCCCAGCACGTCGTTGGCCTGCCGGCCGCGCTGCGTGGCGAGCGTGAGCGAGGGATCGAAGCCGGCGCGCGCCAGAAGAAGATCGGCCGTCGCAAGACGCGGCCCGAGCTCCGCCGAGCGAAAGTCGATGTTGTTTCGGAGCGCGGTCACCACGAGCGTGGGAAGCGCCAGCACGATCGTATCCGCGGCCGCACCGCGCGGAGCCGGCGCCTGTTGGGCGGCCGACGACGCGGAGACACCAACGAGAAATGAAAGAGCGAGACGGCGCACGACGTACCGTACTGCCCTCCCCGCCGGATTGGCAAGGACCGCGCGCGCGCGGCCTCGCGGGAGAACCCGCACCAGGCTAGCTTGCGGGAATCAACGCGGTCGCTACGTCTTCCGTTGCGCGCAGAGGAAATCGCATGGCACCGGAGCTGTTCCGAAAATCCGCCCTGGCTCGGCTCGATAGCCCGGAGCAGCTCGACCAGTTGATGGAAGTCACCGATACCAGGGGCTGGTGGACGCTCTCCGCGCTCGCCGCGCTGGTGGTGGCGGCTCTGCTCTGGTCGGTCCTCGGCCGTATTTCGACGACGGTGCAGGGCACGGGCATTCTGCTCCGCGAAGGCGGCGTATTCGACGTGCAGACGACGGCAGGCGGTCAGGTGATGGAGCTTCGAGTCGTCGAAGGCCAGACCGTGAACGCCGGCGACGTCATCGGCCGCGTCGCGCAGCCCGAACTGGTCCGGCAGATCGCGGAAGCGCACCAGGTCATTGCGGACCTCGAGGATCGCAAGCGTCAGACGTCCGGGTACAGCGCCGCCGAGTTGCGATCGCGACTGAGCACGCTCGAGCAGCGGCGCATCTCGCTCGAGACCGACACGACCTCGACGCGCAGCCAGATCCAGTGGCTCACGACGCGCCTCGCGCAGCAGCAGGAAGCGCAGCGCCTCGGGCTCGTCACCGGCGAGCAGGTGGAAGCCGTTCGCGGCCAGCTCGACGCGTCGCGCGGCCACTTCGACAACGATCTGACGTCGCTGCGGCAGGTGCAGGTGGACATCATCGGCGCGCAGCAGGCGTCGGCCACGAATGTCCGAACGGTGGACAATCAACTCGCCGATGCGAAGCGCGGGCTCGAGACCCTGGAAGGACGGCTCTCGCAGGCCGAGCGAATCATCAGCCCGCAGTCTGGTCGCGTGCTCGAGGTGAAGACCGACGCCGGCTCGATCGTCGCGGCTGCGACGCCGATCGTGAGCATCGAGCTGGCGAGTCGTCCCCTCCGCGCCATGCTTATCGTGCCCAGCACGGGACGAGTGACCAGGCCGGGGATGCTGGTGCGCGTCATCCCATCGACCGAGAACTGGCAGGAGTCCGGCTTCATCGTCGGAAAAGTCGTGTCGATCTCGGAGACGCCGGTCACGATGCAGCGCTTGCAGCGCCTGCTCCACAACGACGCGCTGACGCAGAGCCTGATGTCGCACGGCGCGTCCTATCTCGTGGAGGTGAGTCTCGAGAAGGGGAACACGCCCAGCGGCTTCAAGTGGACGACGGCACGAGGTTCCGAACAGCCGGTGACCACCGGCATGCTCGCGACCGGGCGAATCACGGTGGCCGAGCAGCGGCCGATCAGCCTCGTCATTCCCATGTTCCGGACGTCGTTTGGGCTCTAGCGCGGCAACCATCGCGCGCCCCCACAAGCCACGCGGTGCTCGCAACGGCTGGCGCTTTCGCACGCGCACCGTGTTGCAGATGGAAGCGGTGGAGTGTGGAGCCGCATCGCTCGCGATGATCCTGCAGCATTACGGATTGGTGACGCCGCTCGAGCAGCTCCGCATCAATTGCGGCGTCTCCCGCGACGGAAGCACGGCGAAGAACGTGCTGAGCGCCGCACGGAAGTACGGGCTCAAGGCGCAAGGCTGGAAGAAGGAGCTCGACGGCCTGTGGGCCCTCCGGGCTCCCGCCGTGATCTTCTGGAACTTCAATCACTTCGTCGTGCTCGAAGGCGTCGACGCGAAGGGGTGCTGGCTCAACGATCCGGCGATGGGACGCCGCCGGGTGACGTGGGACGAGATGGACGCCAGTTTCAGCGGCATCGTCCTCACCTTCGAGCCCACGCCGGCGTTCAAGCCGGGCGGAGAACGGCCAAGCGTGGTGAGGGCGCTCCGCCGCCGGCTCGCCGGTGCGGAGCGCGCGCTGGTGTTTCTCGTGCTCTGCGGACTCGCGATGGTCGTGCCGGGGCTCGTCATCCCCACCTTCTCGCGAATCTTCGTCGACACCGTGCTCGTCGCGCACGTGGACGGCTGGCTCCGACCGCTGCTCATCGCGATGATCATGACCCTGCTGCTCCGGCTCGCCCTCGGCTGGATTCAGCAGCAGTACATCCGGCGGCTGCAGACGAAGCTCCTCGTCACCAACACGACGGAGTTCTTCGAGCACGTCCTGCACCTGCCGGTCGAGTTCTTCGCGCAGCGGTACGCGGGCGACATCGCCTCGCGCGTCGGGATCAACGACGATATCGCGCTGTTCATCTCGCGGCGGCTCGCGGGCGCGGCGATCGACGGCGTGCTGATCCTGTTCTTTGCACTCCTCATGTTCGCCTACTCGGTGCCTCTCACGTTGATCGGCCTCGCGGTGGTGGCGATCATCATCGCGGTCACTCGATACGTGGGCGGCGTCCAGGCGGACGGCAGCAACCGCCTGCTGCAGGAACAAGCCAAGGTGACCGGCGTCGCGATGGGCGGACTCACCACCATCGAGACACTCAAGGCCTCGGGAGGCGAGACGGACCTCTTCGCGCGATGGGCCGGCCATGTCGCGAAGACGGTCACCATCTCGCAGCGGCTGGAGCGCTCGACGATCGCCCTGTCGACCATTCCAGCCCTGCTCTATCAGATGACGTTCGTCTCGATCCTCTGCGTCGGCGGATCGTTCGTGATGAACGGTTCGATGACGATGGGCACGCTCGTCGCCTTCCAGACGCTCATGGCGAGTTTTCTCGCGCCGGTCATCAGCCTCTCCGCGCTCGCCACCGATACGCAGGCGATGGCCGGCAACCTGGCGCGGCTCGACGACGTGCTGCGCTACGACGTCGACCCGCGCTCGCTTGCGCGCGAGGAAGACGTGGTCTCCGCATTCGCCGGCGAGCGGCTGCGCGGCGAAGTCGAATTGCGCAACGTGACCTTTGGTTACTCGGTGCTCGCGCCGCCGTTGATCGAAAATTTCAACCTGCATCTCAAGCCCGGCGCGCGCGTCGCGCTCGTGGGCATGTCGGGCAGCGGCAAGTCCACGCTCGCCAAGCTGATTTCGGGGCTGTACGCGCCGTGGTCGGGCGAGATCCTGTTCGACGGGCAGCCGATCGCCGCGCTGCCCAGGGCGACCTTCACCTCGTCGGTGTCGGTGGTCGACCAGGACATTTCGATGTACGAGGGTACGCTGCGCGACAATCTCACCCTCTGGGATCGCACGGTGCCGGAATCGGACGTGGTGCACGCGGCGAAGGATGCCTTGATTCACAACGAGATCACGACGCGTCCGGGCGGCTACATGGGCGGCGTGCACGAGGGCGGCACCAACTTCAGCGGCGGGCAGCGCCAGCGTCTCGAGATCGCGCGCGCGCTCGCGAACGAGCCCCGCGTGCTGATCCTCGACGAAGCCACGAGCGCCCTCGATCCGCTCACCGAGCAGCGCATCGAGCAGCACCTGCGCCGGCGGGGATGCACCTGCATCGTCGTGGCGCATCGATTGAGCACGATCCGCGACGCCGACGAGATCATCGTCCTCAGCAAGGGCAAGGTGGTGCAGCGCGGCCCGCACGACGCCCTGATGCTCGACGACGGCGGGCTGTACGCGCAGCTCGCGCGCTCATGACGACGAACGCGCGCGACTCCGTGCACGCGCCGCAGGCTTCCGAGTCGCCTCGCGGGCATGTCGCGGCGAATGAACGGATTCCCATCGACGATCTCACGCGCATGTGGGTCGTCAACGAGGGAAGCGTGGAAGTGTTCGCGGTGCGCACGCTCGACGGTGAACCCATCGGCCCCCGCCGGTGGCTCTTCACGGCGGTGACCGGCGCGGCGCTGTTTGCCATTCCAACGGTCGAGCACGACCCGCTCATGCTCGTTGCCGTGGCGGCGACCGACGGCGAGATCGAGGAGTTCCAGCTCGACGAAGTGCGCGCCGCAGCGTCTCTCTCCGGCGAGACGCGTGCGTGGGTCGCCGGACTGATGGACTCCTGGCTGGAGGCGTTGGGTGGCGTGGTCGCGCGCTTCGAGCAGGCGCAGATCACCGATGTCATCGCGCAGGGACAGACCATCACCTGCGACAGCGATCGCCGGGTCGGCGCGACGTCGGCCGTGGTGTGGGTACGCCACGTCAGCGGCCATTCGTGGTTTGCCGGAAGCGGCGGGATGATCGCGCTGCGCGATTCGACCGGCCCGTTCCCGCTCGCCGCGGGCTCATGGATACTCACGCGCGCTCGCGTCGAGCTGACGACGTGTACGACCGTCGCGTGGCTCGAGCAGAGTACCGACTGGAGCGAATTCGACTTCTTCCGCGTCCTCTTCTCCAATTGGCTGAGCGCGTCGGGGCAGAGCGCGGAGTCGACGGAACGCGTGCGTCGTTTGCGTCGTGCCGCCGCGAATCGCCAGATGAAGGACAGGGCCATCGCCGAGCTGATGGGCACCATCACCTCCGGTGCCGCGCCGGAAGGTCAGCCGTCGTCGCGCGGCAACGCGCTGCTCGACGCTTGCCGCGTCATCGGGCGATGCGACGGCATCGAGTTCCTTGCTCCGGCCGAGTGGGAGGTGGATGACGGAATCCGGAACCCGCTCGACGCGATCTGCGTCGCATCGCGCGTGCGCTCGCGACGCGTCGCGCTGAAAGGCGAGTGGTGGCTGCGCGACAGCGGCTCCATCCTGTGCCGATACAAGGAAGGAGGAGTGCCGCTCGCCGCGCTGCGCGACCGTCATGGCCGGTACGAGCTCCAGAATCCCGCCCAGCGCTCGCGCGTCGCCATGACCGGCGATCTCGTGGACAGCCTCGAACCGTTCGGTGAGGTGTTCTACCGCCCGCTCCCCGACACGCCGGTCACGACGGCGACGCTCGTGCGCTTCGTCCTCAGCGGCATGTCCGGCTCGATCTGGAACATCGCGCTCATCGCCCTGCTCGCCGGCGCGCTGGGACTCTTCATGCCGATCGCGACGGGCTTCGTCTTCGATCAGGTGATTCCGTCGAACATGCGCGGCCAGCTCGTGCAGGTGTTCATCGGTCTGACGATCGCCGCCATCTCCGCGGAAGCATTCGAACTGGTTCGCGCCTTCACGGTGCTGCGGCTCAACGGACGCTCGGCCACCGCGATGCAGGCCGCGGTGTTCGACCGGTTGCTCCAGCTTCCGGCGCCGTTCTTCCAGCGCTTCACCATCGGCGACCTGGTCTCGCGGATCGGCGGCGTGAGCCACGTGCGGCAACTGCTCAGCTCCGGCGCCGTCACCGCACTGCTGGGCGGACTGACCGGCTTCCTCAATTTCGCGCTCCTCTTCTACTTTTCTCCCACGCTCGCGTGGGTCGTGGGACTGTTCGCGTTCGTCACCTGCGCGACGATCATGCTGCTCAGCTGGCGCGCGAAGCGGCTGCAGGACCGGATTCAGGATATCGCCGGCAAATTGGCGGGACTCGTGTTCCAGCTCGTCACCGGGATCGCGAAGCTGCGCGTGGCCGGCGCGGAGGATCGGGCGCTGGCGATGTGGGCACGGCAGTACGTGCAGGAGGTTCGACTCGAGAATCGCGCCGCCGACGCCAACGGGCTGGTCATTCTCCTCACGACGGCGCTTCCGCTGCTGGCGTCGATCGTCACCTTCGGCGTGGTCGGCGCATTGATGGAGACCACGTCGTCGCTCGACGTGGCGACCTTCATCGCGTTCAACAGCGCGATGGGCGCATTCCTCGCCGCCACGATCGCGATGAGCACGACGGTCGTGAACATGGTGCAGATCATTCCGCTGATGAAGCGCGCGAGCGTGATCCTCATGGAAACGCCCGAGGTCACCTCGTCGCGCCCGAGCCCGGGACGCCTCTCCGGCCGCATCGAGGGCCGCAACCTGTCCTTCCGCTACAAGCCCGATCTGCCGCTGGTGCTGGACAACGTCAGCTTCTTCGCCGAGCCGGGGGAGTTCGTCGCATTCGTCGGTCCGTCGGGATCGGGGAAGTCCACCACACTGCGCCTGTTGCTCGGCTTCGAGGCGCCGGAGACCGGCGCGGTCTATTTCGACGGGCAGGACCTCGCGACCATCGACGTCGGCGCGGTGCGGCGCCAGATGGGCGTCGTGCTGCAGGGCAGCCGCCTCATGGCGGGCGACATCTTCACGAACATCATCGGTTCGTCCCCACTCGCGCTCGACGACGCGTGGGCGGCGGCGGAGATGGCCGGCTTCGCCGATGACGTGCGCGACATGCCGATGAAGATGCACACCGTGATCTCCGAGGGCGGATCCACTTTGTCGGGCGGACAGCGCCAGCGCCTGCTCATCGCGCGCGCGCTCGTGCACAAGCCGCGGATCATCCTGTTCGACGAGGCGACATCGGCGCTCGACAACCGCACGCAGAAGGTGGTGACGGAGAGTCTCGGCCGAATGCACGCGACCCGCATCGTGATCGCACACCGGTTGAGCACCATTCAACTCGCCGATCGCGTCTACGTGATAGAGGATGGCAAGGTGGTCGAATGGGGCGCGCCCGACGAGCTGTTCAAGCAGGGTGGCGTGTTCACGCGGCTGGCGGCGCGGCAGTTGGCGTGATCGGCTGGAGGATGTCGATGCCCATCATCACTGCCCCGCGATCTTTTCCATTTCTCGCGCCAGCGCGACGTCGTTGCCCGTGATCCCACCCGCCGAGTGCGTCGACAGCGTCACCGCGATCTTGGTGTAGCGGATATCGAGGTCGGGGTGATGATCCATCTTCTCCGCCGCCACCGCGACACGATCGACGAACCCGATCCCGGCCATGAACGTCGGGAACGAGAACGTCTTCACCAGCGATTCGCCCTTCCGTGTCCAGCCGGCCAGCGTTCCGAGCTCGCGCTGGATCTCGATGTCCGACAACTTCGACGCTGCTGGCATTAGTGCTCCCTGGCGGTGTCCCCGCCGTGCGCTCCGTCTGCGTGTATTTCCAAGCCGCCCCGCCGGCGCGACCCCGACCGCCGGACTGAAATCATTTCGGCCACCACACTCACCGCGATCTCTTCCGGCGTGTCGGCCCCGATCGACAGCCCGACCGGCGCGTGCACCTTCCCGATCGCTTCGTCGGTGATGCCCCACTCGCGCAGCACTTTCTCCGTCAGCGCCACCTTGCGCCGGCTCCCGAGCATGCCGAGATAGCGCAACGGCCGCGGCACCAGTTGTCCGGCGAGCACCACATCGTGCTGATGCCCGCGCGTCGCGATCACGACATAAGTCTCCGCGTCGAGCGGCGCCGCTCCGAGCACGTCGTGGAAATCGCAGAGGATTACGGAATCCGCGAACGGCAGCCGCCGCGCATCGGCGAAATCCGCACGATCGTCGGCCACGGTCACCCGCCATCCCGCGAACGCCGCAGCTTCGGCCACTCGCGCGCCCACGTGCCCCGCGCCGAACACCACCAGCCGCGGCTTCCCCAATATCGGCTCGACGAGCACGCCGTTCTCCAGGCTCGGCAACTCGCTCATGGAATCGAACTCCCGGATTGCGGAGCGCACGAGCGCGTTGTCCGCGCCAATGATCTCGTGCGATCGGTGATTGGAGCGGTCGAGATCATTGTCCGCTCTAATGGACTCGTGCGATCCCTGATTCGAGCCGTCGAGATCGTTGTCCGCTGCCATGGTCTTCACAATCGCCTTCACCACACCATCGCTCCAGTCGATCCCCGTCGCCATCAACGCTCGCTCACCCCGGGCCATCAGTGCCGATGCTTCGGCGTATACCGCGGCGAGCCGCTCGTCGCCGAACACCGGCTCGATGAACAGCTCCGCCGTGCCGCCGCACGTGAGGCCGTAGTCGCCCGCGAGTTCCGCGTTGAGCGAATGCGATGACAACGCGGGCACGCGACTCTGCAAAACATCGTGCGCTCGCTCGATAATCTCGGCCTCGAGACAGCCTCCGCCAACCGTGCCGATGCGCGCGCCACCCGCCGTCACGAGCATCTTCGCCGTCGCACTCATGGGAAGAGAACCGTGACGCTTCGCCACCGACGCGAGCGCACCCGCCCCTGCGCCGGACGAACCGGCGGCGATGCGCGCGCACTCGGCGAGGATCTCGGAAAGGCTCATGGATGAAGTCTTACCGTGTCGGCCGGTGCACGCCAGATGGTCCCGTCCGGCCAGCGCTCCACCGCGACGAGCCCCGCGAGCACGGCCAGCGAATCCGGCGGCGCGAAGTCCACAGCGTGCGCCCTGAACGACAGAATCGCGCCGTGCTCGCGCTCGATCTTCGCCCGGAACTCGGTCACCGTGCTCTCGTCGAGATCCGAGGGCATTTCATGCGTCGCACGGGCGGTGTGGAACCAGATCGCCGCGGGCCAGTTGGAGTACAGCGGCGTGCCCGGAGGCGCGTGCGCCGCCCACGCGACCAGCGGCGAGGCGGTCCATTCGTGTGCCGCGAGGTCACCCCCGTCCGCGCGGAAGTCGTTCACCAATCCTGCGCTCACGTCCTCCGATCCCCAGATCCAGCTCGCGGATATTCCAACCGTGAGCAGGACGATCCCGCGGTGCGCGAGCAGCGAGTCGCGCCAGAACGCCGCGAGCGCGACGCCGATCCGGAGCGCCATGAGGAGGAAGACCGGCGCGAGAATCCGCTCGTCGAGCGGGATTCCGGGATCGGCGAGCAGGCGCGACGCGAGCAAGACGAATGCGTAGCTGAACAGGACGATGGCCATCGCGCGGTACAGGCGAATTTCCCTCGCGGGCACCGTTCCACGGCGCGCCGCTCGGATCGTGCGCAGCACCAGCGCCAGCATCGCCGCGAATACGGCGATCGCGGCCATCGTGCTCGCGCCAACCGAGTTCACGCCGGGCGCGAGCCAGCGCGCGGCGGTGTGCAGGCCGCCGACGAGCGTGTCGCCGAGCCCGCTCGTGTAGAGTCCCACCTCGCGGATCTTCTCCGCGCCCTCGCTGTGCGGGCGCGTGAGCACCCACACGGCGAGGACGATCACAGGCAGCTCTGCCGCGACGAACGCGCGCCGTGCGCGTTGGCGCCACGTGGCGCGCCACGCACCGTCCACCGTCCACCACGCCTCGAACACCACCGCGACCACGAGTGACACGCCCGCGTAACGCACGAGCGTCGCCGCCGCGGCGATGGCGCCGAGCACGAGCGTGCGCTCCATGTCTTTGCCGCGCCGCTCGCGCGATAGCTGCCATGTGAACAGCGCGAGCAGCGCGAGGAAGAGCGGCTCGCTGAGCACGCCGGCGTGCACGACCACGAATGCGGGCGTGAACGCGGCGATGCCGAACACCGCGAGCGCGGCCAGCACACCGCCCGCCGTGCCCGCCGCTAGCACGACCGACACGGCGGTAACGGCCGCCGCCGCGGCTTCGACGAACCGCGCGGCGTTCACCGGCGTTGCACCGGCCAACACGCCGAGCGAGATCGCCGCCGGGAATCCCGGCGGAAAATGCACGAGCGGCGCGGTGGTGTCGCTGTTCGCCCATCCGGACGACGGCACGCGCAGCCCGTGTCCGTGCGCGAGCGAGCTGCCGGCGCCGAGATAGGCGAGCGCGTCGGGATCGAGACTGGGACCCGGCGGCTCCGTCAACTCGATCACGCCCCAGAACGCCGCGATGCCGATGATGACGGCGGGGAGCAGGATTTTCGGTGCGGTGCGGAGGCGGCGCATGTGATGGAAGATGGCGCATGCGCCGCCGGCTTGCACTCGGTCCAACCAGCGCTCAGTCGGCGCCCAAGGCGAGTGCCGGGTCAACCTGGCCCGCCCGCAGAGCCGGCACGGCGCAAGCGACCGTCGCGACCACGATCAGCACCAGTGCGGTGGCCGAAAGCGTGCGTGGGTCGTGCATGGACACGCCCGGCGCGAGCGCCGCGACCCAGCGCCCGAGCACGAGGAACGCTACCAGCCCCGTCGCGATTCCTGTTCCCGCGAGGCCGAGCCCGCGCGCGAGGACGCCGGAAACGATCTGGACACGCTGCGCCCCGATGGCCAGGCGGATACCGATCTCGCGCCGCCGCAGCGTGACGAGATACGCAAGCAGCCCATATGTGCCGACGGCGGCGAGGACGAGTGCGACCAGGCCGAAGCTCTGCAGCAGGATCATTTCGAACCGTGGCGTGTTCAGCTCGCGGGCGAGCAGCTCGGGCATCGTGCGCACGGTGCTGATGCCGATGTCGCCGTCCACTTCTTTCACGCGGGCGCGAATCTCCGTCGCGAGCGAGGCCGGCGCGGCCGTCGTGCGCACGACGACCCACGTGTAGGGGCGCGGGTTCTGCCGGTTCGACCAGTACATCTCCGGTTCCACCGCCACTCCGGGCGAGAGCGACGGAACGTCCGCGACGACGCCGACCACGGTGTAGGTCGCGCGCTCCTTGCCCATCGGAAAGACGATGGTCCTGCCGATGGGGTCGAGTCCCGGCCAGTAGCGGCGCACGAGCGTCTGGTTCACGAGGCACACGAGCGGGGAGCCATCCACGTCGTGCGCATCGAGCGCGCGTCCCTTGAGGAGCGCGACGCCGAGCGCGTGGAAGAAGCCCGGGCTCACGTCGAACCAACGCACCGAGGCCTTATCCTCGGGCGATCGTCCCTGCAGCTCCATTTCCCACGTCTCGCGCCCGCCGAAGAGTGGGCCGGCCGACGCGGTGCCGACGGCCGCGACGCCGGGAATGGCGCCGAGCTGGCTCTCCACCCGGTCCCACAGCGCGGCGAGTCTCGCCGGTGAGCCGTAGCTCGCGGTGGGTGGAGAGAGGGAGAACAATGCGAGATGCTCCCTCTCGAATCCCGGTTTCCACGCCGTGAATGCGGCGAAACTTTTCATGAAGGTGACCGCGCCGGCCAGGAGCAGCACGGCCATGGCCAACTCGGCGGAGACGAGTACCGAGCCCAGCCGGCTGCGGCGCGCCGGGCCGGATCGCCCGCCTTCGCGAAGTGCCTGTGCGAGATCCACGCGCGCCGCGCGCAGGGCGGGCACGAGGCCCACGATCAGCGCGGTGAGCACGGCGAGCGCCGCGGCGAACGCGAGCACGCGCGCGTCGACCGCGACATTTTCGACGCGCGGAGTGCCGGTGGGCGCGAGCGCACGAAAGGCTCTCACGGCGCCGAACGCGATCGCGATGCCCACCGCCGCGCCGGCGCCGGCGAGCACGAGACTCTCCACGAGGAGCGAACGCACGATGCGGCCGCGACTGGCGCCGAGCGCGGACCGGGCCGCCATCTCCCGGCCGCGCGTTGCTCCACGGGCGAGCAGCAGGTTGCTCACGTTCGCGCAGGCGATGAGCAGCACGACCGCGACGGCGGCGAGGAAGAACACGAGCAGCGGACGAACATTGCCCACCACGAGGTCGCGGAGCGACAGCACTGACAGGTCCCAGCCGCGCGTGGTGGCGAAGTGCTCGCGACGGAGCGATCCGGCGATGGTGGCCAGGTCCGCGCGCGCCTGCGCCAGCGACACGCCGGGCTTCAGGCGGCCATAGGCCACGAAGCCGCGCCAGTCGCGGTTCTGTTCGTCGCGTGGGTCCACGTGCAGGGGGCGCCAGAGCTCGATGTTCTCGAACCGCGGAACGTGGAACCCCGGCTCGAGAATTCCCACGATGCGCACCGGGTGGTTGTCGAGCGAGATGATGCGCCCCACGACGCCGGTGTCGCCGCTGAACTTCGCCTGCCACATCTCCCAGGTGAGGAGGGCGACGTCGCTCTCGCGGCCGAGGAGATCGGCCTTGGTGATGAGCCGCCCGCGCACGACGCCGACGCCGAGCGCGTCGAAGAGTCCGGGCGAGGCGATACCGGCCTGCACCGGCTGCGCGCCGTCCGGCGTGGTGAGGTGGGCGGACCATCCGCGCCCGATGCCGATCGCTTCTATCGAGCGCGACCGCGCGGCGATGTCCTCGACATTCGGCGGCGAAACGCTGCACCAGTCGTTGGGCGCTCCGGGGTACTGCTCGCAGAGCGTGATGAGGCGGTCTTCATGGGGAAACGGAAGCGGGCGGAGGAGCACGCCGTTCACGATGCTGAAGATCGCGGTGGTGGCGCCCAGGCCCAGCCCGAGCGTGATGACGACGGCGATGGTGAAACCCGGTGCGCGACGCAGTGCACGCAGCGCGTGGCGAAAGTCCTGCAGCATGGACTCGATAGTGCGGAAGCCCCAGCTGTCGCGGCTTTCCTCGCGAATGTGCGTCATGTTGCCGAGACGGCGCCGCGCCGAGGCGAGCGCGTCGTCGTGCGAGAGGCCGAGCTGCTCGGCGTCGCGGACGAGGAGTTCGAGATGCTCGTCGAGCTCCGCGGAAAGCTCGCGGTCCAGTGCGTCGCGCCGGTTCCAGAACCGCAGCCGGCGCCAGATCTCGGCGAGCGTCATGATTCGGACTGCCGCAGGACCCGCTTGATGGCGGCGACGGAGTCGAGGAAGCTCGATTCCTGGAGACCGAGCTGGCGGCGGCCGACCGCCGTGAGCTTGTAATAGCGGGCCTGGCGCCCGGTGGGCGAGCGCTTCCACTCCGAGGAGACGAACCCCTTGGCCTGCATGCGCTGCAGCGCGGGGTAGAGCGAGCCCTCCTCCACGCGCAGCGCGTCGCTCGACAGCTTCTGGATGTGCTGGGCGATGCCGTAGCCGTGGAGCACGCCCATGGAGAGCGTCTTGAGGATGAGCAGGTCCAGCGTTCCCGAGATCAGTTCCGAGCGGCCGACTTCCATGCATAGACTCCGTTTACTTGTCACGTCTATGTATAGGGACGGCAGGCTATCCTGTCAAGTTGCGCGGAGCGGACGACGCGCAGTCAGCAGTGCTGCGGGATCGATGCCGTCTATTTGATCTTGTCGAGCTTGTCCTGGATACGCTTGGCCGTGGGGAACCTCGCCGCGAGCGCCTTCAGGATCGTGCGGGCCGCGTCCTTCTGCCCGGCGCCGACCAGCGCGTCCGCGCGATCCATCTCGTAGCGCGTGTACATACGGGCGCTGTCGGGCGGCGTGGGAATGCGCGCCAAGCCGGCCAGTGCACCGGTGAAGTCCTGCTTGTCCTGCATCAGCGATTCCACCTGGAGAAGCTGGACGGTCACGTCGTTGGGGAACTTCGCGGCGAGCTCCGCGAACGCCTGTGCGGCTCCGAGGGCGTTCTTCTGCGTGCGGTCGAGCTGCGCGCGGTCGTACATCGCCGCGAGAAGCAAACGATTGACGTCGGTCGAGTCGCCGGAGCGGATGCCCACGCCGCCGGCATACGCATACACGAGTTCACCGCCGAGCCGGCCGACGTCGTAGATCTCATACGCGCCGCCCACGCCGACGATCGCCGAACCGACGAGGATCATCTTCTTCCACTTGCCGAGCGCGGGGACGAGCGCCGCGAGTTCGAGCGCCGCAATGAGGAGCAGCACGTTGCGCGTATCTTGTCCCGCGTCTTCATGGAGCTGGACGGCCCTGGCGACTCCGGGAATCCGCTCTGCCGCGCCGTGCGCGTCGGCGCCCGACGTCACCGCGAGCCACGCGGCCACGGTTCCGAGCAGGATGAGCGCCGTCGCGGCGCCGTTGGTCCAGGTGAGTTTGCCCGTGAGTGAGAGCCAGCGGAAGAAGATGCCGAGTCCCGCGCCGGCGATCACGAAGTGGACGATCTGAGGGTGGAAGTATCCGAGATTGGGCATCATGGACCGGGGGAAAAAGTGATGGAACGGGCTGCCTAAGGTGCCGCCGTTTTCTTCGCCGGCAGGTTCTGTCCGTTCTGGTGCAGGACGAGCTGCGTGACCACGCCCTGCGCGTCGCGGACGAACGTGACCTGCGCGTCGACCCCCTTCAGGAAGAAATCTAATTCCGTCTCGGGCCACAAGCGATTCGTCCCCTGACCGGTCGCTTGTGCGTAGAGCGCGCCGTCAGTCACGGTGATGGTGAGAGCGAACTGCGGAGCGAGCTGGTACACGCCCACGTAGCGCGCCAGCACGTCGGCCGGGAGCTCGATCGCCGTGCGCTGCTTGGGCGGCACGGCCTTCGGCGTCAACGGAATCGCCGGATTCAGGAGATGCATGCCGATGTCGTCCGCGCCCGCGCCGCCGGAATTCGTCATGACGACGACTGCCGTCTTGCTCGAGGGATCGAGCCCGAGAAATGTGCGGTAGCCGCCGGTCCCGCCGTTGTGCCAGACGATCGTGTTCGTGCCGGTGTGCTGAATGATCCAGTTCAGGCCGATCGACGTGTTCGGACCTCCCGCCGTTGAACGCGCCTCGTGTGCGAACGCCATCGCTTCCTGGAGCTTGCCGCGTTCGGGATGCAGATTCGCCGAGGCGAACTTGAGCATGTCCACCGTGGTCGAGCGGATGGCGCCGGCGCCCGCGAACGTCGGCAGGTCCCAATTCGACACCACTTCGCTCTTGTCGCCGTGACCGAGTGCGAGGTGCTGCTTCATCCAGGGCGTGAGGGTGATCGCCGTGTTCGTCATCTTGAGCGGCGCCCACACGCGCTTGCGCTCCATCTGCTCGTACGATTGTCCGGTCGAGAGCGAGAGCGCGTGGCCGAGCAGGCCGACGCCGAGATTCGAGTACTCGAACAGCGCGCCGGGATCGCGCGTGAGCTGATAGCCCGAGACGAAGTCGTACATCTGCTGCACGGAATAATCCGCGTACGGATTCGACGGATCTTTCGGGTGAAAATTCGAGGGCATCCTCGGAAGCCCCGAGTTCTGCTCCGAGAGGTTGCCAAGCGTGATCTGCTTCTCGCTTCGCGTCGGCAGGTGGACGCTCGAGGGCAGGTACTTCTGCACCGGATCCTCGAGCTTCACCTTCCCTTCCTTAACCAGTTCTGCAAGCACCGTGGCGGTGAACACCTTCGAGATCGAGCCGATCTCGAACACCGTGTTCCCGTCCAGCGGCGGCTGGCCCGGTCCGGGATCGCCGAACGCGATGACTCTTGTGCGGCCGTCGGGCTCCAGGATGCCGACGACGATTCCGGCGCTGCGCTTGTCTTCGACGCGCTGTTTGATGATCGAGAGGACCGCCGAGTCCGCTGGAAACGCCTGCTGCGCGTTTGCAACACGCGGGGATACCAGCGGGACGACGAGTGTCGCCAGCAGCAGAGCGAGAGGCGTGCGCATCATGGCGTTTGGCATGGGGACTCCAGGAGTAACGCGGAACCGATTGCGAGTAGCTGTGAGTCGCTGCGACGCTCCGATCGCTACCGCTGTACCGCGGGCGGAGCGCTGATCGGCGGCTTGGGGAGCTCGTCCGGACGCTTCGTAATGGTCAGGTCTTCGAACAACAGCGATGGCACGACGAACGACGAGAGGGAAGCTCCACCTTCGGCGGAGAGGATAAGAGCGCTGAAACCCGTCGCGGACGATCCGTGCACCACCGCCGTCGAAGCGGACACCGCGACGATGTCCTTGAACGAGTCGACTCCCATGCCCACGAGCTGCGCGCCGCGCACGCACTCCTCATGACCGTTGGCATACAGCTTGTACGCGCTGAGGACGTTCCTTCCCTTTACGGCGCCGCCACCCGAGAGTGACGCAAGTGCGAGCGGGCGGTGAAGCATCATGCGATCTCATCCACGGGAAAGGGGCGACGCGCTTTCAAGCGGAGGCGTGCGGGTGCCTCGGCGTCGCCGACAAACATGGCATTCGACGCGATGCGCGGCTACGCGGGGTGCCGTTCAAAGGGTGACGTGATTTGGCGAGGACTCTTTGACTTCTGCTGATATCGTGACGGTCACCGCATCACGGAATTCCCGCATCCTTGCCGATCGAGCGTCGCTGTACGTCGTCGTCGAGGGAACCGCGGAGACGGCGCCCGATGCGGTCGCCAGAGTGGAGACGAAGTTGAAGGCGGTCTCCGCGGCGCTCAAGGGATTTGGTTCCCGCCTGGAGGTTGATCCGCCGATCGCGTATGCGGTGGGTGCAACCCCGGCTCCGAACGGATATCTCGGCGCTGCCACACCGGCGTCCAATCTCGCGCGCGGCGGCGTCGCGGTCAGCGCTCCCACGCTCACCGCGCGCACGGACAGGAATGGATGGGTACGTACTGTGCGGCTTGCCGAAACGCGCCGAGGTCGTCGCATGGGCCGAACGGGGGCCGGCGGACTCGTCGAGGCGCAGACGTCCGATGGCCTCATGCGGCTCGATCTCTGGCTCGACCCCTCTTCCACGATCGGCGCGCACGAGCCCGACAGCGCGGACGCAGCTCACGCCGCGCTCGACGCCGCGCGGCGACGTCCCTCGGTGCGCGCGGGCGGCATACGGCTTCGCGCGCTGGTGACTGACGGCTCGGGCAAGCCGATCCCCGGCGCTCGCGCGTGCGTCGTCGGCCACCGATTCGCCGTCGGCGACCAGAACGGCACGGTCGTGCTCGACTCGCTTCCCGGTGGATCGCAAACACTCGAGGTGCGTGCATTGGGTTTCGTGCCGCTCACCCGCGAGGTGCACCTCTCCGAGCGCAATTCCGTGACGGACACCATCGCGCTTACCTCGGTCAAGTCGCTGCTCGACACGATTCGCGTGAGCGCGGGCCGCGTGTACGCTGTTGATGCGACCGGCTTCGAGTTCCGTCGCAAGACCGGAATCGGTTCATACATCACGGCCGAAGAGGTGGAACGATTCCACCCGTACTCGTTGGCGAGTCTGTTGCAGGCGCGGTCGGGCGTGTCCATTCAGGACACACCGATGGGCGATCAGTTGATCGGGATGGCGGCTGCATGGGGTGGCACCTGCACTCCCACGGTCTGGGTGGACGGCGATCTGGTCGTGCATCCCGCCGGCCCAAGCGCGGGCGCGCTGCTGGTGAGCCCGTCGGCGCAGGCAGCGGCCGCCGCAGGCAGGGCACAGTCGACCACTCAGGCCACCGCAAAGGGGGGCACCGTCGTGGCGGGCCTGTCGCCTACTCAAGCGGCCGGCTTGGCCGAACTCAGCTGGTTGGTGATGCCGAGCGACATCGAGGGAGTCGAGATCTACCGGCGACCGATGGAGATACCGGCGCAGTTCGTCGTGGGCGGATACGCTGGATGCGGTGCGATCGTGATCTGGACGCGTTGGCGTACCGCGTTGCCACAAACAACGCCACCGCCAAGCGGCGCGCCGCACGATAGAAATTGACGGCTCAAGCTGGACCAGAATTCTAGTCCTATGCCCTTGCGCTTCGGTATTTGTTCGGTATATAAAAGATACCGGTTTTCTCCCCGTATTCCGCATTCCTCTTCCGCATCCCGCATCGGGTCGAAGTGTCCCTAGCCCTCCTCCGCCAGCACCTCTCCGAAATCATCGCCGGCACGAGCCCGGGCACACCCGGCCTCACCACCGGCCTCGCCGCACTCGATGCCGCACTCCCCAACCACGGCCTCCCCCGCGGCCGCCTCACCGAACTCGTCGGACTCCCGGGATCCGGAAAAACCACACTCGTCCGCCAGATCGCCGAGCGCACCGTGAAAGACGGCGGCTCGGTCGCATACATCGATGCCACCCGCACGCTCGCCCCCCGCGACTGGGCGCACGTCAGTGCGAACGGAAACCAGGACGGGCTCTGGGTCGTGCGCCCCGACAACCCCACCCGCGGCGCATGGTGCGCCGATGTCCTCCTGCGCAGCGGCGCGTTCTCCCTCGTCGTTCTCGACGGCGCGCCGATGCTCACGCGCGCCGTCGCCGTCCGCCTCACCCGCCTCGCACGCGAATCCGACGCCGCGCTCCTCGTACTCGGCGACGACTCCAAAACCTCCGAGCTCGCAGGCTCGTTGCGATTGCGCGTCGCAAAAGAAACGAAGCCAGCCGCCGTCACACGACGAAGAACGTTCCCGAAAAAAGAAGACGACGCGCCGGCCACCAGCGCGCGCAGCGTCACCGTCGTGATCGAGAAGGGCGCTCCATACCAGACCGTGAAAGTTTTTTCCCTGGGAGAAGTTGACCGTGACATCGAAGTGGCGCGTCGCGTGCGTACGCATTCCGAGGTTCCCGATAGGCGCGGTGTGGTCAGGACGCAGCGCATCGCCCCACTTGGGGCCCCACTGGGACACGCTGCCGATCGCGCTGGTACACGGGAAACGGCCGGTGCTCCGCGCGGTGACCTCGGCCGCGGCGAAGATGCACGTCCGCACGGGGATGTCGGTGCCCGAAGCCAGGTCGCGATACGCCGCGCTCGAAGTGCTCGCGTGGGATGACGCCGTGATCGCCCGCGAGCTCGCACGCGCATCGGCGGCGTTCCTCTCCGCGAGCCCGCAGGTGAGTCCCGTAAGTGGCGCGCCCGGCACCTGGTGGATCGGCGCCGGCGGCTTCGAAACCATGGGCGGCGAGCC
>OCZT010001412.1_pt1 | contig 24878 bp, 33 predicted proteins | sample 1539031 | NCBI WGS metagenome assembly OCZT01 (sample SAMEA3539308, study PRJEB22396) | soil metagenome | biome: tundra; feature: field; material: soil | place: USA | collected 2010-05 | depth 0.15 m | reverse complement strand
TAGTGTTTCAGGCTTCGGAGTGACGCCTTGGCCTTGGGGTATCTGAACAGTTACACTATTTGTTCCCGAGAGAAAAATGACTGACCTACTTTTCCTGAGCAGCTTTGAGTTTGAGTTTTCCAATTGGCGGCAGTTTGCATGTTTCAAGTATAGCGCTTTGAATTGTTCTGGTTGTACTGGTTAGCCGAGGAGTTCAAAAAGTGGGTGATGAAATTTGCCGTCTCGTGAAGGAAATTTTGGACTACTGGTTTCCTTTATTACCTGTTTACAAAGATCGAGCCATAGTCGAGAAGACATAAAAATTTCCCAAACTTCATAACCATCATCTACAATTCTCTCTAAATTAAGACTTATTTTAGAATTTTCCGTGGAAGGAAAACTGAGATATAATTCACCAACTTCCGAAAAGCTAACCCAACTATTTAGTAAACGGCTGGGGACCCAAGTTGACAATTTGAAATTTAAAGTATTGATGTCTCCTGGCTCTTCAATGCCGCTGTCACTTAAGATATCAGAGAGATGCATTGGGTCTAGACGACAAGTAATTCCGCCATCTTTTCCACTTTGAACTTCTAGTAACCATTCTTGTGAAAGAAAAGACTCGTGCGTATCATCTCCACTCTGCTCTGGAGTTAACCTAATTTGAGTCGCGTCTAACGAGTGCGGTTTAGAAGGCAACTGCTCATTCAAGTACATCATTTTCAAAATAAGCCAAATTCCATCTCGCGAGATTGTTTTTCGTGGCGAATAATTTCTTCTTCAGATTGCTTTCTTCGAGCACGCGTTTCATAATCTTCTAGTGGAGTTTCAGGCATTTGAGGAGTCGAGGGTTTTTGGGAGCTAACTGTCGCTGGATATGTCTTTACTAATGCACTGTTGGGTTTAATTTCACTTTTCTTATTTATTTCTTGATTATTTACGGAGATTTTATTCGATGCAGAAAAAGTTTTGTTTTGTGGTTGAGTTGTTTTTTGGATTACAGTAGTTTCTGTGACAGAAGAGAAAGAATCGTATTGTTCTATGATGGAATTACCGGTATTGACAGCTTCTTTTAACTTGGGTTCATACTCCAACATCATTTTATAAGCGTCTTCTAAATCGGGATCTTGAGGAGGTGCATTGCGAATAAACTTCTCAAGATCCTCTAGCCGTTTTGTAAAATCTGCGGCCTGTTGGAGGTATGGATTAGCGAGAGCTAAGCCGTCTAGCGTTTCGGAGGTCTCGTTTTCTGAATATGTGCTTAGGAGTGATTTATTTTTCTCCTGTTCGAGATACTTTGTTACTAATTTTTTGACTTCATGACGCTCTTCCTCTTCCTTTTGAATTTGTAGAGCCCGATCCTGACTTATGTTGAAATCGAGAGCTTTTTTGGTGATATCTTTAGGATCAAGAAGCATGATTTAATTTTAGCAGCCCGAGAGTAGTTGACATAGCTTGTTTTCGGAATCGATACAAAAAATATTAAAGTTGTAATTCTAGTTCGAGTTCGATAATCTTAACCTAATGGAAGAACTGGTAACACGAAAAGCAACCTTCGCCGCAGGATGTTTCTGGAGCATTGAAAACGCCTTCCGAAAAATAGATGGAGTGATAGCAACTAAGGCGGGTTATTCTGGAGGAAATTGGTCAGAACCCACTTATAAAGATGTTTGTTCTGGAAAAACTGGACATGCGGAAGTGGTCCAACTTGAGTATGATCCTCAAAAGATTCCATACCAAAAATTGTTAGACGAGTTTTGGCAAATGCACGATCCAACGACTCTTAATCGGCAGGGACCGGATGTGGGAGAGCAGTATCGTTCTGAGATCTTCTTTCATACTCCTGAACAGCAGGTGGATGCAAGAAGGTCAAAGGAAAGCTGGCAAGAACGTTCTAATAGAGAGATTGTGACTGAAATTACGCCTGCTTCAACTTTCTATCCAGCCGAAGAATATCATCAATGCTATTTAGAGAAAAACGCAAATAAGCATTGGTGGCATTAAAATATTCAGGAACTACTCTTTTGAATTGAGCGAAGCATGGCTACTAATTGAATTCCGGTTATCAATTCAATGGGCTTATTTGCAGCAAAAGTTTTTGCGCTTCGAGTAAAATCTCCAAGAGTTATAAATTTGCCTTCTTGGGCACTCTCTGACATTAGTACCCCATAATGTTCGCGGATTAGGGATACACTAATAGATGTCCTTTTCCAGTGCTTGCATTGTACAATTCCTATTTTTCCGTTTTTCCATATTTTGGCATCAATTCCTCCATCTGCTCTTGGACCTCCAAACTCTTGTACCTTGTAGCCTTGTTTGCGATAAATATCGCAGACTAGATTTTCAAACTCTTGCCAGCTTAGCTTGGAAATAGCTTGTAAATCTTTTTGAGAATTTAAAAGGTTTCGGCGAAGTATGCGACTAAATAAACCATATAACCCAACCAATAATATATACCCACTGAACCAATAAGATAAAACTATGACTGAGTTTGAAATCCTGGAGTTATGAATAAATCCAGGAGCTATAAAAGAAAATAAAAGAACCCCTCCTGTGAATATTATTGAAACCCAGAAGGGGTGTCTGATTAAGAAATTGCTAAAAAGTCTGAGACTGTTTTTGGAGTTCCTTTTTCTTGAAGGCATAATTCCAGTTTAGCAGTCCTGCTCTTTTCAGGTATTGTACAAAACGATTTTCTCGATTTATTAACTCGGCTTGAAGTACTTTGAGAGCTTGACTCCAAGAACGATAAGTTTCGACATCATCAAAACAATGGAAAATATTTTCACGTGGTCCGTGTTTGGAGCTAGGCCCAACAAAAATTACGCGCATTCCACGCTCATACGCAACTCCAGACTCGAAATGACGTCCCCCACGAGGGGAAAGGCCTGGAGTGTTGGGGCTCTCGGTAAAGAGCACAAGAATGGTGGCTCTACGAATATCTCTCAAATCTTGGACTGCCATCTGGCGCCCAATACTTGGGTCTTTATTGATGAGATGGTTTAAGTTGCCATCAATGGCGTCGTCATCAATATATAACCAAGAACTTGTGAGATCATACCCGGCCGCCTTAATCTGATTGCCATACTTAGCAATCTCTTTTCGACGTGGGTATTGAGCTGCGAGATAAATTGTTGGCCTTTTCATGGTATACCTCCTGATATTTTGACGTAAGGTGTGAAGTGGTATATTTGATTGTTTTTGACCGTCCTTATTATGACATTTTTGATTGACACTGTGTTAATTAATGTGGAGAACTTTGTTTTGAAGGAAAAGTTCGCTCTTTGTCTATTGATACCTCCCACTAAAATAGGGAGCCTTCTGGAATGTTTAGAGTAATATTTAAATTTATAAGTTATGCTATGGTAATGCAAGTAGCTGTTATAATTTCGCCTTTGATAGTAGCGATCTTGGTTTTGGCAGCATTGATAATGTTTGTTGCGTTTGCGCTTTTTGCTTTTTGGATGACCAAAATTTTGAAAGCCACAAGAAAACTTGCTAACCTGGATGAGAAAATTCAACAAGAGATTTTTCGGAATTTTCCTAAAGTCTCTACAGAGGTAAACCAAGAAATAGAGATTGAACTAGAACGAAAGAGGCCTATTAAGTTTTTTGGTTGATAAGATGAGGCGACGGGCGGATTCGAACCACTTGGCGACGTCGCCTTGTACATAGTTTAATCTAAATCGCTAAAAATAAGAAGGGCCCAGACAATAATCTAAGCCCTTCTACGACTTAAACCTGTATTGCTTCTTCACGTTGAAGCGAGGCAGGTAACTGAATACATCGCTAATTTATTATAACGCGATTGGAAAGGAACTGGCAATTATTGTATTTCAAGCTCTATAAATTTTGGTTCTAGCCGAGAGTAACCATCTGCATTATATACGGGTTCTTCGGTTTTTAGTTTTGGCACTGGCGGAATTTTCGCCTCGTTAAGCCAGGTGACGACATAGGCTTCGATAGGAAGGCCAGGTGAAAAAATATCTATCCATTCCAAAAATGCAGTTTGAACATTTGATGAAAGGGGATAAGTTTGGCCACGTAATGCTTCAAGGAGTTTTGCTTTATCCTTATGGTTAGGAGCATATTCTTGGGTAGATGACATTATCTTGGCAATTTCAATGTCGATAGCTTTAAGTTTTCGATATCCTTCTCTCCTGTCGTCTTTGTCAAATGCTGCGTTAGCGTCAACTATACGACCCAATAAACTCCAGACTCCCATTGATATCTTTCTCACAAAAAGTTCTTCTTGAGTAAGCTCTTCATCAGGTGTAGGTTGATAAGATAGTTTTTTGAGTTCGTCTGAGGGTTCCTTGCTATCTTGACCTTCGATTAGAAAATATGGATCGATATTTAAAATTTGACTGGCAACATCTATTAGGCTGAGTGCGATTTTAGAGTTAGATTTTAGAAGTTTTTGTAATTCTTCTGTTCGGCTTTTTGGTTCCATGTTTTAATGATAGCAAGGATCAACGGTGCAAAGCATGGCGGAATGTAATAAAAATGTTTTAAGGATAATGTTGATTTCGGAAGACAAACCAAGAAAAGAAAGCTAAAATCTTATTATGTCTAAATTTGAGCTAAAATCTCCCTTTCTTCCTGCTGGAGATCAACCTGGCGCCATTAAAAAATTGGTTAATGGTGTTGAAGATGGCCTAAAGTCTCAAACATTGTTGGGGGTAACCGGGAGTGGAAAAACCTTTACTATTGCCAATTTGATTGCACAAACTCAGAGGCCAGCTTTGATAATGGCTCCTAATAAGACCTTAGTCTCTCAACTATATGCCGAATTCAAAGAACTGTTTCCGGAAAATGCGGTTGAGATTTGGATGTCTACGTTTGATTATTATCAGCCAGAATCTTATCTTCCGGCAACCGATTTATATATTGAACGAGACTCAACTCGAAATGAAGAGATTGAGAGACTGCGAGCTTCAGCAATGCGATCCCTGATGTCTCGAAAAGACGTTATAGTGGTCTCAAGTGTTAGCTGCATTTACGGAATTGGTTCTCCCGAAGATTGGATGGGCGAATCGTTGCAGATCAAACTTGGAGAGTCTATTAGAAGAGAATATTTACAACGCAAACTCATATCTTTGAATTATGAAAGAAATGATATGAGTTTATCTAGATCAAAATTTAGGATTAGGGGAGAAATAGTTGATGTTCATCCGGTATATGACGAGAATCCGATAAGGTTAACTTTTTTTGGAAATGAACTAGAAAAAATTACAGAGTTTGATTCTCTTACTGGGAAGGTTATTAAAACCTTAGATTCTTTCCAACTCTTTCCTGCTACAGAATATGTTACGACAACAGCTAAACTGCAACGCGCATTAGGGGAGATTGCGAAAGAAATGGAAGAGCGATGCGCAAATCTTGATGCTCAGGATAAAATTTTGGAATCGCAAAGGCTAAGGCAAAGGACTCTCAATGATTTAGAAATGCTTCAAGAAACAGGAATTTGCTCAGGGATTGAAAACTACTCAAGGCATCTATCGGGGCGTAAATCTGGAGAAGCTCCTTATACGCTAATGGATTACATGGAACCTGAAACTTTATATATTTTAGATGAGAGTCATGTAAGCTGTCCACAAATCGGAGCGATGTATGCGGGGGATCATTCACGTAAAATGAACTTGGTGGAATATGGTTTTCGTCTACCATCGGCTCTTGATAATCGTCCTCTAACGTTTGATGAATGGAAAGAGAGAACTGGACAAGTGATTTATGTTTCGGCAACACCTGGACCTTATGAAATAGATAATTCTCAACAACTAATCGAACAAATCATTCGCCCTACAGGATTAGTTGATCCAGTTATTGAAGTTAGGCCAAGTAAAGGCCAGATTGACGATATTATTTTCGAAATCGGAGAGAAAGTAAAAAATGGTGAAAGAGTTTTAGTTCTAACGTTGACTAAAAGAATGGCCGAAGACCTTACTGATTATCTAAAAGATTCAGGAATCAAAACTAACTACATGCATAGTGATATAGATACGATGGCTCGTATTGAAATAATACGAGATTTACGTTTAGGGCTTTTTGACGTTTTAGTTGGTATTAACTTACTTCGCGAAGGATTGGACCTTCCGGAAGTAGGACTGATTTGTATTCTTGATAGTGACAAAACTGGGTTTTTACGATCTGCTAAAAGCCTGATTCAGATAATTGGAAGAACGGCCAGAAATCTCTCCGGAAAAGTTTTGATGTATGCGGATGTGATGACTGATGCTATGAAAGAAGCTATAGAAGAAACTGAGCGACGACGAAATATTCAATTAGCACACAATCTAGAACATGGAATCACTGCAACTACTATCAAGAAAGCAATATATAACCTAGAAGTTCATCAAGAAGAGATTGAAGAAAGGATGGAAGAATTAGAGATGAAAACCAACATGACTCCTATTGAAATTATTAAGCAGTCTCAAAAAATCGAAAGAGCTATGAAAAAGGCCGCGAAAGAGTTGCAATTTGAAGAAGCTGCTCGTTTGCGAGATCAACTAATGAAGCTTAAGGAGACGCATTTCGAGAAACCGGCTTCTCCACGTCCGGCTTATGAAACTGGCTCTTATGGCAAAAGAAGTTCGTTTAGAGCAAAGGGATAGGTTTTAGGTTATACGCAACAAGAAAATTTATAAATCCCCGATATCGTAGTCCTCATATTTTGGGAAATCGCGATCTAATTGCTCAAGATTTTGACCTAAAGACGACCAGATATTATTTAATAAAACTTCAATATCCTCTAATTTGATGGAATCTCGGGTGAACCAATTAACGTCGTCTCCTTGTTCTAAGTCAGCATTTCCAACATAATCTTTATAAAAATTGTCTGGCCAAGGAAAACGCAAGACTATATTTCCCCAAAGACTGGCAGTTTCAAAACTTTTTGTAAAAAACACAAACAAGCTTTCGTCATCTATGTCAAATCCATTTTTGTCGCCAAACGAAAGACCTGATTGCGGCCTGAGACCTACTTCTCCAACTCCGTCAAAAATTGAATAAATAGTGGTTCCATGGTATGCGTACTTACTCAAAACATAAACTCCTCTTTTTAAAAGTATATCTGACTCCTTTAGTCAAGCAGATTGTTTTGCTAAATACGGAAGAATCTGCGAAAATAGAGTGGCAATATTATATTCGAGGATATTTTGGCTTATAACCCTAACATCGTTATCAAAGGCGCTAGAGAACATAATCTTAAGAATGTGGACTTAGAGATTCCTAGAGAGAAACTCGTCGTGTTTACCGGAGTTTCTGGTTCAGGAAAATCTTCTCTTGCGTTTGACACGATCTATGCAGAAGGACAGAGAAGATATGTGGAGTCTTTGTCGGCTTATGCTCGACAGTTTCTGGGACAAATGGAGAAACCGGATCTGGATTCTATTGAAGGCTTAAGCCCGGCGATTTCTATTGATCAAAAAGGAACTTCTAAAAATCCACGCTCTACAGTTTCTACAACTACAGAAATCTATGATTATCTTCGCTTACTATATGCAAGAGTAGGCACTCCACATTGTCCTAATTGTGGGAAGGTCATTACTCGTCAAAGCGTTGATCAAATCGTTGATCAAGTTTTGAATCTTCCAGCAGGAGAAAAGGTTATGGTATTGGCTCCGGTTGTGGTTGGACGTAAAGGGGAGCATTTAGAAATTTTTAAAGGGGCTAAGCAATCGGGGTTTGTAAGAGTTAGAGTTGATGGAAATTTATACGATTTAGATGAAAAAATAGTATTGGATAAAAATTTTAAACATGACATTGACGTAGTGATAGATCGACTGGAAGTAGAGCCTGAGTCCCGTTCCAGGCTCACAGAATCGGTTGAGACGGCCACAAAGATGTCAGGAGGAGCAGTTGTCGTTGTTCCTATAACCAAGCAGGAGAACGGCTCTAAAAGTTCGACGACAGATAATGCAGCTAAGCCACAAAAAAAGCAACTAAAAGGAAGCAGAGGAGCGGGAGAGTTAGTGTTTTCTCAAGCATATGCCTGTTTGACTTGCGGAATTTCAATGGAAGAACCACAGCCTAGAAACTTTTCTTTTAATAGTCCACACGGTGCTTGTTCAGAGTGTACTGGACTCGGAATAAAAATGGAGTTTGATCCAGAAGTTCTTTTCCCAGATCGCTCGAAAACATTAGAAGAAAATGCCGTCGAATCTTTTGGGCTTTCAACTTTTGATTTTAATGATTATGCTCGAAGGCTGGCCAGGCAGAAAGGAATCCCTCTCAACGTTCCAATTTCAGAACTTTCTTCGTCAAATATAGATTGGCTGCTTTATGGCAGTGACGATTTCAATCCTAATCAACGTGGTTGGCGCAACCGTTTTGGGAAAATGAAATATAGGGCGGCGACTATTGAGGGGATTATAAATAATATGGAAAGGCGACGTAAGCAAACAGAATCCGATTGGATAAGAGGAGTTATCGAACGGTTTATGGTTGAACGCCCGTGTCCGCAATGTGGTGGAGCAAGACTGAAAAATGAATGGTTGGCTGTAACTATTGGAGATAAAAATATTGCAGAATTTTGTGACTTATCTATTGTGAAAGCACTCCAGTTTGCCCAAGAGTTAGAGTTGACTGAAAGAGAACAAACTATAGCTGAACAAATTCTTAAAGAGATTAAAGAGAGACTTACTTTCATGTTAGATGTTGGGCTTGAATATTTAACTTTGAACCGCACAACGCCGAGTCTTTCGGGTGGAGAGGCTCAGAGAATAAGATTGGCAACTCAGATTGGTTCTCGTCTAATGGGAGTTTTGTATGTACTGGATGAGCCTTCCATAGGGCTACATCAAAGAGACAATATTAAACTTATCAATACATTAACTCTTTTACGAGACATCGGAAATACTTTGATTGTGGTTGAACATGATGAAGAGACAATGCGTCACGCTGATTATTTGGTAGACATAGGTCCGGCGGCAGGACAACACGGAGGAGAGATTGTTTTTGCCGGAAGCTTTGATGACATGTTGAAATCCAAAGATTCTCCTACCGGGCAGTTTCTTCGGGGTGAAAGAAGTATTCCTCTTCCCTCTAAACGCCGGAAAGGAAATGGCAAAAAGGTGGTTGTTAAAGGGGCAACTGCGAATAATTTAAAAAATCTAACAGTTGATTTTCCGTTAGGGAAGTTCATCTGTGTTTCTGGAGTAAGCGGCTCGGGCAAATCTACTCTGGTTAACGACATCCTTTATAAAGCTATGGCGCAATATTTCTTTAGAGCCAAAGCTCGATCTAGCAAACATAATACTATCGTAGGCTTGGAATATTTAGATAAAGTAATTGATGTAGACCAGTCGCCGATTGGCAGAACTCCTCGATCTAATCCAGCAACCTATATTGACCTGTTTACTCTAATGCGAGATTTATATGCCTCAATGCCAGAGTCTAAAGAACGTGGATATAAACCTGGAAGATTTTCTTTTAACGTTAAAGGTGGGAGATGCGAAGCTTGTCAGGGAGATGGAATGATCAAAATAGAGATGCATTTTCTTCCCGATGTTTATGTACCCTGTGAGGTTTGTAAGGGGAGACGTTATAATCGAGAAGCTTTAGAGGTGAAATTTAAAGGAAAGAATATTGCAGATATTTTAGAAATGTCAGTTGATGAAGCGTTGGGACTTTTTGCCAATCAACCACGAATTGCTAAAAAACTGCAAACCTTAGCGGATGTTGGCCTTGGGTATATTCATTTGGGACAACCTGCAACCACCTTGTCTGGTGGAGAGGCTCAAAGAGTAAAGCTTTCTAAAGAACTTTCGCGTAGAGATACTGGCATGACCTTTTATATCTTGGATGAACCAACTACTGGTTTACACTTTGCTGATATTGAGAAATTGCTAGAAGTTCTACAGCAGTTAGTTGATCGAGGTAATACCGTTTTAGTTATTGAGCATAATCTGGATGTTCTCAAGTCAGCTGATTATATTATCGATTTAGGACCGGAGGGTGGGGATCGGGGAGGAGAAATTGTAGCTTTTGGAACGCCAGAAGAAATTAGTGAAAATAAAAAGTCCTATACTGGGGATTATTTAAAGAGTTATCTCAAGCTTGGGGATAAAACTTAGCGCACATCATCGGAGAAAATTAGTATAAATTTCCGTCCAATTTGCTAAAATCAAACAATGATTCCTGCACACGTAATTTTGCAACGTTTTGATCTTCCGGTTCCGCTACCGGCAATTTTAGCTGGAGCTGTGACGGTTGTACTTCTTTCGTTTTTATTGATTTATATTTTGCCAACTCCAGAGCGCAAGCTTCCTTCTTCTGACGGTGATTTACCTTGGATTATACATCTGGTATTACGGCTAGTTGGTCTTAGCTATCTTGTTTTTTTACTTTTGGTAGCTCTGTTGGGGCGACAAGTATTAGTTCTAAATGCTTCTAGTATTCTTTTTTGGGTGTGGACTATTCCGCTTTTGCCAATTTCCAATGCTATTTTGGGAGGAACATATTTTGCGGCAAGCCCTTATAGAACTTTGGCACTTCTAATTAGGAAAACCTTTCGTATTAAAGATTCATTAGTACAAGATTCGGGGACTTTTTTACAAAAAGTGGGATATTGGCCTGTGGTGATACAGCTACTGGTATTAGTTTGGCTTGAACTAGCATTTAAGCCAGTTGCCAATTCACCTTATTTTTTGGGCCTGTTGATTCTAGGATACACACTCTTTCAAGTATTAGTGGGAGTGTTGCTGGGTGAAGATTGGTTTGGTTTAGGTGAGGTTTGGCAAGTTCTTTGCGGGCTTGCTAGTAATGTTGCTCTTTTTTCAATAGTTGAGGATCAGGGGTCCTTATTTTTCCAAAAAGGAACTACTCAAAACCAGATGGTCTTACTTGATCGCGGAAGAGAGGCACTTATCACCTTATGGTTGGCTGGTGTTTTGGCAGATGGTATTAGGGCCACTCCTTTGTGGGACGGAATAGTCACATATTTTCAGCCTCAGTCTCTGAGTATCACGGCTCATTTTGGAGCCTTTGCAGGTATTGATTTGGGAGATCTTCTTTTGGACTCATCTGAAATTTTGGTAACTTGGTTTGTGTTTGGAATCTTTTTTGTAATATTTAGTTTCTTAGCCTCGTGGTTGGGAAAACTTTCTTTTTCGCAAGTCACCAAAGCCGTTTCTCTTTCTTTGGTACCAATTTCATTGGCCTATCTTTTTGCACACAGCTTTACCCAGATCATGGTTATCGGACCATTAGTCTTTCAAGCTGCTGCAGCAAATGTGGATGCGACTAAAGTTTATGAGGCCAACAAACACATTCTTTCTCCGGGTATCATTTGGTGGTTACAGGTTGGTGCTATAGTTCTAGGACATATAATGGCGGTGTATATGGCACATCATAGGATACGAGAAGTACAGGATCGAAAATCTTTGGCCCTTAATGCAGATCTTGCATGGCTTTTTGCAATGCTAATCTATACAGCTACTTCACTTTGGGTTTTGGCACAACCTATTACCAACGCGCCTTAAAAGGACATTTAAAAGAGTGGATACTCAAATAGTTTTAAAGCAAAGACCTGAACTTTTAAAAGAAAGGTTAAAGCAAGCTCCTACTTCGCCTGGGGTTTATATAATGCGGGGCACGAAAACTGAAGTCATTTATGTGGGTAAGGCTAAGAACCTGCAAAATCGTTTACGAAGTTATTTTCAATCGGACGAATTCTTTCCGAATCGCACCAAAAGTATGGTTAATGAAATCTTTGATTTCGATCTTCTGACGGCGCCTAATGAAGAGTCTGCTTTAGAATTAGAGTGTACGCTAATTAAACGCTATCGTCCTCGCTATAATGTTCGTCTTCGAGACGACAAAAACTATCTATATCTCAAAATACCTAAAACCGGCAATTTTCCGAGGATTTATACCGTCAGAAATATACAGAATGATAAAGCGCAGTATTTTGGCCCGTTTACAAATGGAGGAGCGCTTCGGTTAACACTAAAAACTCTACGGACGACTTTTCCATATCGAACATGCTCAGACGAAGTACTTAAGCAAGGTCGAGTTTGCTTGGACTATCATATCAAACGTTGTGCGGGACCTTGCGAAGGGCTTATCTCTAAAGAAGACTATAGAGGGTTGTTAGACCAAGTTTCTAATTTTATGAAAGGACAGTCTCATGAGATAGTTTCAGATCTTAAAAAAGAAATGTTGAGTTCTTCTGAAAATTTAGAGTTTGAAAAAGCTGCCAAATTGCGAGATCGAATTGCTGCATTGGAAAAAATTGCGGGTGGGAAAAAAGTGTCGGCTAATTTAGGAAGGGAACAAGACGCAATAGGACTCGCTAAAAATGGTGGAGCTGCACTGGTTTGTGTGATGAGGATTAGAGGAGGACAAATTCAAAACTCCGAATACTTTGAACTTGAAGGAACTCAGGAACTCGAAGATTCGAAAGTTTTAAACGAATTTATCGGACAATATTATGCTAATGCGGCAAGTTTCCCGCACGAAATTTTGATTTCTGTAGAACTTGAAGATGCCTCTGTTTTTTCGGCTTGGATGGAAAAATCTAGAGGGGTAAATATGAGTTTTCTAATTCCTAAAAAGGGAAGAGGTAAGAAATATTTAACAACAGCTTATCAAAACGCCGAAGAAAATTTAAAACAAACACTTGTCAAGAAAGATTATGACAAAGAGCGTACAGAAGGAGCACTAGTTGAATTGCAAGAGGCGTTAGGGTTAGAGAGATTGCCAAGTCGGATTGAATGTTTTGACATTTCAAATATTCAAGGCACCAATCCTGTAGGCGCTATGGTGGTATTTGAAGATGGAAAACCTCAAAACTCTCACTATAGAAAATTTCATATTAAGGATATTGAGGGACCAAATGATTTTGCGATGATGAACCAAATGTTGCGAAGACGTTTTGGTCGAGCCAAACAGGAGGTGGATGATAAAAACCCAGATTCTAGCTTTGGAGTTTTACCAGATCTGGTTATTATTGATGGTGGAAAAGGACAACTAAGTGCTGCCAGAAAAGCGATGGCAGAGATGGAAGTACATCAAATAGCGACCTTTGGACTAGCTAAAAGAATCGAAGAGCTATTCAAACCAGAAACATCCAAACCTATTATGCTGCCAGTTGGCTCGCAAAGCCTTTTTTTACTTCAGAGGATTAGAGACGAAACACATAGGTTTGCAGTTACTTTTCACAGGGATACCCGTAACAAAGCAATGTTTATCTCACCGCTAGATGAAGTGCCAGGGCTTGGACCTAAACGAAAGAAAGAGCTTTTGAAAAGATTCTTTACGATTCAAAAAATAAAATCTGCTTCGTTATTAGAACTGTGTGAGATTGTTCCTGAAAAAGTGGCCATGGCTATCTTAGAACATCTTTAGACTCTAGAAGTTGTTAGACTTGATATGAGAGAGATATGAGCGAAAAATTAGAAGAGCAATGGACAGACGAAAAAATTATTGATGCAGCCTTGGTTTCTGTGATTGAAGATCGGGCTATTTTAGACGTAGGCGCCAATTTATCTCAAGAACAATTTATGAGTTTAAAAGCCTTATGGCTATTGGGCGAAACAAAAAGGGCTTATCTTCGGGAACAGGGATTATTAGATTTTATACCCCAAGGGGTTTTTGATAATAAAGATTGGCCTAGTATGGCTAAAGGTCTGAAATCACAGGATGATGTCTTTTTACGTAAATGGCGACAAGATTCACTGGTGGCGATAAAAAAACTTAGATTTGAAACGATATCTGAGTTGAAAGAAAAAGGAATATTACTCGTTGACGAGGAGAAAATTCGCGAGGTTTTTTCGATGGCTTCAAAAGCCAATCTGATATATGTAGATTCCGAAACTTCAGGTCTTAATTATAGAGAGCCAATAGCGATTGGTATTTCTATGAAGGTTAATGATCGTTCTTGCTATATACCCTGGGGACATCAAGATTATGTTTATCCAGACGAGATGATATTAGGTTCAGGTTTGTCTGTCGAAGAGCTTAAGCTAACCAATATTGGCGAAGAGCCCAAGCAGCAAGCAGATGCTGATTTGATTAAAGAGCTTTGGCCGGATTTAGTTGCTAAAGTTGGGGCGGAAAAATGGAGGTTTTTTAACAAACCTTTTGACCGATCAGTATTGGGAGCGACTCTTGGAGGAACTATTGACTGGAACGATGACTCTTATGACGTTCATCACTTAGCTGCTCTTTTTGTAGAAAGAGAAAGCCGCAAACTTAAAGACTTAGGAGAGAAATATATAGAAAATGATGCTAAGGATGAACAAAGTGCTCTTAAGGCTTATTCTTATGATATTGCTAATAGTGGACACTTAAAGGTTCCTCCTTATATAGAAGCACCCTATGCGGCTAAGGATTGTGAGCTTACAGAAGCCGTGGATAAAGTGTTTTATGCTCTGGCGCAGACTGAACAACAGTTGGAACCTCTTAAAATCGAAACTCGCTTAATGGAGCTTTTATGGAAAATAGAAACTCGGGGACTGCTTATAGATGTTGAATATGTAAAAGAGCAAATTGCTAAGTCGGAAAAAGTAGTTAGCCAACTAGAAAAAGAGTTCGTTATTAGTAGTGAACAAAGCGTTGATATTTTCTCGGAAGAATCTCTCAAAAAATTACTCTACGAAACTTGGAAATTGCCAGTCGGGAGAAAAACAGATAAGGGTGAACCTGCAGTAGATACATGGGCCTTAGAACGTCTTCGCTATGATAATCCTGAGTGGGCTCCAGAATTAAAAAATTTGGAAGAAATTTCTTCTTTGAACACGATGACTCGAAAGTTTTACGCGCCTTTACTAGAAAATGTAAAAGAAGATAACTATATTTTTACGCGGTACAACCAGATGCCTAAAAGTGGAAATATCTCAAATATGCAAACTAATATTTTTCAAGTTTCAGAAGAACATGCTAAAGAAGCTTTGAGAGCTTTTGTAGTGCCAGAGAAAAAGGCTTGGCTTATTTTTGATTATTCGCAAATTGAAATGAGGATCTTGGCCAGCTATTCAAGAGATGAGCGCATGGTAGATGTTTTTGCTAGAGGAGGAGATTTGCATCAACAGACTGCCGATCTAATGAAAATTGATAGAGAGGTTGCTAAAAACCTTAATTACGCAATGGCTTATGGGTGGGGGTTGCCACAATTAGCTCGTACGGCTGGCATTACAGAAGAGGACGCTAGGGAACTAAAGTCGTTCCATCGCGATGCATATCCTAAAGCAAGAGAATTTTTCAAAACGGCAGAAAACAAATCTGCGGCAAGGGGTTGGGTTCATACCCTTTCTGGGAAAAGAAGAAGATTCAATGATAAATTCCATAAAGCGGCAGGACTATTGGTGCAAGGTTCGTCTTCGGATATCTTCAGGAAAAGCCTGTTGGAAGTAGATGCGTGTTTAACTAAAGAGTTTGCAAGGGATGCAGAACTAATTGCTTTTTCGGACGGAGAGCTAATTGTAGAAGTTGAGAAGGGACTTGAAAAAAGGGTTGCGGTTGCAGTTGCTCAAACCATGAAAACAATTTATTCCCCTCCGCTTGTCGTGCCGTTAGGGGTTGATATATCTTTGTGTCGAAAAAATTGGGTAGAGCGTGAACCGTTTCATCGAGAGGTACTTGTTGCTAAACCTGAGCCGCAAGAGGTTGAAATCAATGAAGATTCGGTTGAATTAGTTTAGACTTGATCGCCTGCTGACAACTCCCCAGAGATAAATCCCGGGGGTTCTGACGTTACGACAATCTTTCATTGATGATTGAACTCTCATCCCACCACCTCAGCCTCAATTGCTTTTACGTTAGCTTCTAAGGCGAACAACTCTGTCTCTGGTTTAAAACCAAAGCTGGCAGGGAAGCTTTGGGCTATCCTCTGTCCACTTGCTGCTTGGGTATCCCTTAATGCCGCCTTCAGGACCGCTTCCAGACCCGGGAAGGCCTTTTGGGCCTCTCTCGCATTAAGTTTATCGTCCTCTATAAAGAGGGCTAGAAAGGCCGAATATAAATCGCGTTGCATTATCACACCACACTCACACTCATGCCATCTTTCTGATAATGACTTCTTTTTTATTCTTCCACACTGGCAGGATTGGGAGAGTTTAGTGCTGTAGGTGGAGAATTCGTGTAGTTCACCACCGCGTGCCGTAAGCTTCTTACGTAACAGCTCCACGAACATCCCTGGAGCCCGGTCGCGAACTGATCGTCCCCACATTTTTTGGAAGGCCACGTAGCTGAGCTTTTCAATCCAGATATCATCACCATGAGAGAGGATGAGATTCACCAGTTTACCATGAGCCGTTTTGCGTTGGGCTGCCATTTTTTTGTATAACTTAGCGCGTTTGTGCTCAGTTTTTAGTTGGCGGTTAGATTTTACCCACTGTAGCTTATTGCCCTCTTTCCATTTTTTGACACTACCATCTTCATTGTAGTTAATTAGGTTTAGAGGTTTCCCTTTCTCGTCGTTATAAGCGAGACATTTAAAAGTGCCATCAAAATTGTTATAGCGAGCACATTTTATAGTCCCGTTTGGGTTGTAATTACCCAGATTATTAGCTCTTCGTTGACGATCAATCTGACGATCCAAAATGCGCAGTTCTTTGCGCTTGATAATGAGTTCGGAACAAAACTGGACCAGGAAGGCGAAATCTTTACCAACTCCAGCCACAGTTGATGGGCCAATATCCAGGCCAAATTTTCCTTTTCCCTGTTTATGTTTCTTTTTGTGTAATGGAACACCATTGCTGACCAATTGGACAAAATAGTCATATTCTTTCGGCCCCAGTTTTCGACCTGCTCTACGAACTATACGGACATATTTTACCTTGGACTTCAGTCCGTGTTGAATAACTTCGTCTTTAGAATTTATGATTGGCTGGAGATGAAGAATTCCTTTTTTAGTTTTCCACTGGACGTGGTCCTTTTGCCAGGTCAGTCCGTTGATATTATCTTTACCCTCCAGCGAATGGAAATCTTGAGGGGATTTAAATCTGGGTTTGCCCTTCTTCTGAAAGTGATAGTCAGCCACCGCTATAAAAGCACGAGTAGCAATCTTTTGGACCATAGTAGACTCTAAATGTTGGTTGATCCAGCAGTGGTTAAACTGTTTACCATAATTGTGTAGATCATACTCACGAAATCCAGATTCTTGAGCCGCCAGAGCGAATAGTTTTTTGCGCTTTTCTTTATCTTTTTCGTCACGGGCCGCAATATATTCGGGCAGATTGAGCATTATTTCACGTCGCTTAAATGATTCGCCCAATACGGCGTTAAAAACATCATCACCAGCTTCAAATCGTTTCTCTAGATTTCGTTTTTCGGCGATGCTTAGCTTCAAAGGCAGCTCGGTTATAAAGGATGGTTTGCCTCGGGAACGCTTACGTTTTTTCTTGATTTTATTCATATTTACACTTTTTATTATAACATAAATATGGTTGCTTTTGATTCATCCCCACAGTTGAAACCGGGGGCCTTCTCAAAAGCTTTTAAGGTAAGGCCGAGCAACACTTCAGCGTCTTGGTCTTCCATCCTCTCTTGAGTGGCACGGTGATCAGAATCCGATTGGATCAGGATAACACTTCCGTTGCCGCTCTGTGCCGACCTTAACGTCTTTTTATTCATTTCTCCACTCTTTCAATCACAAGCATACCTTTAGCTATGCTTTTAGCAATGTTGTCAATAAAACCAAGATCCATTGGTAAGCCTGTAGCTATCTGAAAGCCATCGATAACTATACGAAAGCAGCGGGAAGGCATCCGCTGAAGAAAGACTTCAACTTTTTTACCATCACCATTTTCCGGTTCATAAGTTGCAATCAAACGTTCTGGCTCATGCTCTTCTGAAAACATCTTATAGGGTGGAAGCGAATCAATTGCATTTGGAATACGATTTTGCATTTGCACATTCATCTTTGCTACCTTTTAACTTTTCGTATATTAATTCTTAAACAATTCTATCATATAACGGCTGTACGCTCAATTAAGTTGGAGCAGACTTCCTTTGTCATAGCCGTATAACATTCGGGCATTTTAGCCCCTTAGCTTCTCCTAAAATTATACGATCTGAAGTATATTTAGAACCACAAATTCCACAGCCAACTTTGTCACCTCCACGCATGGCACTATTAAGTTCTTTGACCATCTTTCCACAACAAGAGCAAGCAGCTTTTGGCGTTTTGCTAAACAGTCCCATACCTATTCTCCGATACCGGGAAAATCGGGAAGCAGATCGAGTCTTTCAACACTCCAGCCGTGGAGTGGATGCAGGCTATCTCCTAAATTTTGATCAATGGCATCTTCCATATTGCCACTCTGATACGCCTTCCAGCGAGCCTCTTGTGCGTTCATAGCTTCACCTTCCCAAACGTCAGCATGAGGTTCACCAGGATCTGGATTATCTCCAAAAATAACGCGCCCTTTGGTCCAAGGTTTCGAGCAAACTAGATAATATCCACTCATGACTTATCCTCAACGTCAAAATTATCAGAGAAAAAGACGTCCAAAATATTGGCCACGATTTCCACAATCACTACGAGTTCCAATTCTTATGCCTCGCTTTGACCTTGCTTGACTTGGCATCCGCCAGGCTCGCACTCTGCCCGAGCGTTAGCTGGAGACTGAGAAGTGCGTTTTCGTACGCATGTTTTTCCAACCGCAGTAATTCTTCGGAGTCCTCGTTCACAATAAAGATACCACCTTTTCCGGAGGCTGCTTGCTTCACCATTTTGGTCACCATATTCGTAGAATACCTTTACCCATGTGCGTCTGCCTCAAGCTTCTTGTCAGACTCTTTGAAAAGCTGGCGCATATAGCTCCGCGCCTCTTCATCGAGAGGATTGGCAATACATTGATCGTCTCCGCTTTTTTCAAGGGGAATCGTTTCAGTTAGCCCAGGAATAGCTGCGTTAAGGGATACGCCCCGAGCATGCTTCAGAAGAGCAACGGCAGAAAGCCATTCGTTTTCTTCAAACGGTGTTAACGGGTTTTCGGCTTGCAGCAGCACGTCAATCGCCTCTTCTAGTTGACTGATGTGCTGATCGCTGAACTCCACCTGAGCACGGAGGCGATTGAGTTCATGGGTACGGTCATCGTCGGAGGTGCGTAATTCTCGGCACTTCCGACAGAGTAGGTGCTTTGACACATCGCCGCAGTCACAGCAGATTCCACCGTGAGGGAATTTCGCCTGCTCCGCTTCTTGCTGAACGTCAGTCATTGCTCTCCTCCTGCTGGGATACCGGGGCGAGATAGAGGGCTTCTTGCAGATCGTCATACCCGCAAGTACACGGCCCCGTTTTGTCGAAGGCAGCGCACTGCTGGTGCCTCGGATTTGCAGCCGTGTAGCCCTCGTTTGCTGCCACCAACCAAGTGATTCTGGCTTGGCTGGCCTCAATGCCGTTGTCGTGCCCCTGCTGGTAGGCCAGTCCGACAAGTTCGTCAACGTCGTCCTGAAGGCGATCCACCTCAGCAAAGTCGTCGGCCTGCCCTCGAAGCTGCTGAAACCGTCGCCTCACGGCCCGCTCGATTTCAGTCATTTTGATTTCTCCTCCTGCTGGGTTACCGGGGAGGTTCCTTTTTCCAGCAGAGAGTTGAGACCGCACGAACAGTAGCCACGAAGCGAGAGTTCACAGTCCTTGTGCTGAATGTAGGGCATCAGCGCCTTGAATTCGGCGTCACGAGATTCGATGGTGGCCAGCAACCACAGGACGGGAGCGGGCCAAGTCGTGATGCGGTCTGCGTCAGCACGTCGCCTGATCTCAGCTCTCTCCTCTGCACTCAGTGATCGCCACGCCTGCTCCGCTTCTTGCTGAACGGGAGACTCCTGTTGGGATGCGGCACTCGCGCAGTCTTTTGCCTGCTTCTTGGTGGCGTGAAAGTGCTCGCCGCATTCCCGATAACCGTGCTCCATGTCGTAGCTGACTCCGCGCCACCGCCAACCCTGCTTGTTGGTCAAGCCGACCCATGCTATCGCCCTAGCAAAAACAACCACATCTTGGCTACCGGGGATAGGATTGGGAGTTTTCACGGCTTGCTCTCCTCAACGTGGGCCCGGGTGGCAGCAATGGCCCATTGATCAGCCATAGATTCCGCGATTCCCTGCGCGGCTAGGAAGTCGCGGAGGTCAACGGGAGAACGTCCCTCATATTCGTCCCAAGCGTAGTGGATTGCATTTTGCTGGGCGTCGCCTCGGGTCGGGTAGCTCTCGGCGACGTACCGGACATCCTGCTGGAAGGCGAACCCGACGCGCCAAGTGCCGTCCGTAATGCCTATCACGTACCAGCCGGTTTCGTGCCCCTCGATAAGCACTTCGAGCTGTGCGGGATGCACGCCGTTCAGCGATTTCAGTTCGATGCGGCTCATGGCTTCCCCTCCTCAACTAGGGTAAAATCTTCGGGACCATACCCGGCCATGTTCGGCATGTCGTCCACGGGGCTCTCGCCAGTGAAGCCGCCGTCAACTTTCTTCCGACCGCGATATGGCACCGATTCGGCGGGATCGATAAAGCGGCGATGGGGCGCTGGTGGCGCGGCATCGGTTCGGACAGCTACCTGAAACTCACGCTTGCACTTCATACAGCCAAACCCGGTTGAGTTATCGGGGTCGATGAACAGAACCGGGGTCACGCCACAGAACGGGCAGAAACGAACTTTCGGCTCATCTCTCATGGCTTCCCCTCCTCCTGTGCCAGGTCGTCATGGCAGTCGTCGTTGGTCCACTCAAACCCGTCGCGCTCCTGTTGAGTGAACGTCATGCGCTTCTTGCTTCTCGTGTAGAAGTTGCCTGCCCAGTAGCCGCCGTTCTGGAGCGTGATGCCAATCCACCAGCAGTCGTCATCCATCTGCTCGACGTGAACCATGTCGATATCCCGCAGCACGATCTCATCTATCTCGCCGCCACGCTCGTTCCACAGAATTCGGCCTATATCCCGCGTCTCAGGGCTCACGGCTTCCTCCTGTGCCAAGGAAGATCTGATGGCCATGTAGAGTCGACAGAGAACTAGCTCCGGGTCCCCACCCTGCTCTTGGTGGTTGGCAAGCCCTTTCGTCTCTGGTGCTATCCCGAACCAGAATGGTGCGCCGTGCTTGTCGTACATCAGGCGCAACGTGAGGGGAATTCGTTCCTCGCGGAACTTCTCTAGCCAGTCTCCCTCTCGGGGGAGCCAGATGCATTCGATGGGCTTCAAAAAAAGGCTGTCCAACTCGTAGCCGATGAACCGGGAAGGGCATGGCCGCACCTCCCCGTCGAAGAAGATGAGGTCCAGTATTTCCAACACTCTCGGCAGCGCCAGTTTCCGGCAAAGGTCGACGTACTCGTTGCTGAAATCGGTCATCGCTGCTTCTCCTCCTCAACCAGCAGGGCGGCAGGGACTTGTTCCCAACCATCAGTGTTCATGCGATTGAGGTTGGCGTACCGCCAGACGGTCCCCCTGCCAGCGTCCGGCAGCATGACCAGTGAATCGCGCTTGTCGTAGGCTTCGGGCGACAGGAAAAGGTGAGTATGGCCGCCGCTGTGGACCTCGGTTATCACCCACTCCTTGCCGTCGTCGTCGCGATAATGCTGGCCGCGCCTCAGGTTCTCTTGCAGGATCATCTCCCCTCCTCAACCAGCAGGTAGGCATCGGCAGACACCCAGTTAGGAGTGGCGAGTAAGTCTGCTGCATCATCTCGCCACCGATCCTCAGAAGCCGTCGAGGGCCATATACCGCCAGCGGGATACTCACGGATCAGGCGCTTGGCTCGCTCAAGCTGTGTAAGGTCATCAGCCGCTCGGTCAAGTACGTCAGCCGGATACGCCAGCCCGACACGTCGAGCGCGGTCAATGATGTCGGGCGAATTGTTCAGGAATGTTGCCCACCGACGCACCTCTTGGCTGCTCGCGGATACTTCGCTTTCCATGTAGCGGTTGCTCACTTGCTCTCCTCCTCAACCAACGAGGGAGGCTCGCTTACGCGCCTCTGCCCAGTCCATCGCCGTGAACACTGTGAATGTGTGCTCACCTGCACTTCCAGTCGCCAGCATCATCACCGACGTAGCACGAGTAACCGCGCCAAACGTAGTCGGCGGACCCACTTTGATTGCCGCCGGGCTCACCGGATCACCTTCACCGGCAGGGAGGCGAGGAATTCGTGAATCTGCTCGTCAATCTCGTCCAGCCCGCAGACGCAGGGTGGCATAAGCGCTCCCTCTAGCTCGTTCGCTTCCATCTGTTCAACCCGTGACGGGCAGAACGGGCGATGGTCCGTGAAGTTCTGCGCCACACGCAATTTGGCAACGGCTTCTTTGACGCGCTGGTGGCTGGACTCCAACAGGACAAGAAGGTTAGCGACTTCAGCCTGTGCTTCTCGCATCCATTGCTGATATTGGGCTTCGGCTTGTCCTACGCTCACTTCTTCTCCTGCTGCCCAACTGGGTCGGTTCCTTTTTCCAGCAGGAGGCGGCGCCACCTACGAATGTCACGGTAGAACGACGAGTCGGCTCCCCACGGAGTAGATTCGCTGATCTCCTGCAAAAGCTTATCGGCTTCCCTTAGGTGCTGGTTGCAGGAATCCAACTCAACAGCTGCTTGGTCGACATGGAACACAGCGTCCTTTAACCACAAGTCTTTAGGAAAATGCTCAGCGTGGATTAGGCGCAGACATTCAGCATCCGTCCGCAATAGACTGCTCAGATCGGCCTTTCCGTAGCTCATAATCGGGCCTCCAAATATCTCCATTATTAATTCCAAAGACAATTATAGCTTATAAACGTCACGTTGTCTGAAAGCTCTGCTAGATCTTGAGTAATTTCTTTTCCATTCCTTATCTAACTCTAATAATCAAAGTTTTTTATCGCAAGGGCCAGGACAGATGCCATAGAAACATGAGTCATTTTTTATGTCCAGCCCTTAAGTGCCCACACGAGCAGATTCCTTTTGGAAATCTACCGTCTCTCGTTTTATCAATAACTTTTTCTCGTTCTTTTATTTTATTCATCACTCGTCAATCCACTTTTAATCAATAACCAACCCAACAAAATTGCAATGCGGCGCATCAAAGTTCTCACAGCTCGATTCCCTTCACGGCCATATAAAGGTTGGCCATAGCAAGAGAAGCGGTCTCTCCACTATAAGTACCTCCTTTTAAATTCTTTTCTCCAAAACCATTTCCGGTTGCAAATTCCCACCCAGTTGCCACATACCATTTTCGATCAGCAAACACTGCACGAGATAAATTTACGCAACAACCTTCGGCTTCCAGCAAGTCTAGCCAATCTCCCTCAACCGGCAACCAAGTGCCATCATGCTCAGTCGGTGCCCAGTCCTCGCCGCCGTCCCAGCAGAAGATCGGCGGGCCATCCGAATCGCCCATCCACCAGTCGCCCGGCTGGAAGACATGGTGCGCGATCAAGTCGTAGACGCCACCATCACGGCTCTCAGTCATGCACAGATCAATATATTCGAAATTAAACTTAGGTCCCATCGTCAATTCCCTTCAAGGTCATATAGAGGCGTGCAAAAGCTTCCAATAATGTCGTGCCTTTACCCGACAACCAGTCCTTGCGTAACGTATTGTACTCACCGCTGACCTGCCAGGCATCCCATTCGCCAGTCGGCTTTCCGTTGCGATGCGTTGAGTGGATATGCCAAACTCCGCCTCCATCTTCTAGGTCAAGCAGTTTTAACCAATCTCCTTCTCTGGGTAACCAAATTGGACGGTCGTTATACGCAGGCGGGTCCTGCATAACAAGACGAGTTCCCATAGGACGTGGCCAGCCCTGATTATCAGGATCGCCACCCGGTGACCACCACCAATCTCCCTGCTGCCACTCCCTCGCCAGTTCTAATTTTCGGCAGAGGTCTATATACTCATTGCTTAAATCAGTCAACTATTCTCCTTCTGTGGATCCGTGGAGGCCTGTTTGCGATCCCAAGATTCGACAGCGGCGATAGCGAGGGCCGCGATAGCAATCATTCGGCTGCGGTAGTCGGGGCCACGATGACCCTCCAAAAAGTCCCGGATATAAGTACGCCAGTTGGAGATGAAATGCTGATCGTCGTGAGATGCGCCGCCCCACTGTGCGTTCTGACGCCTCCGTTCTACTTGAACCTCTTGATAGACTGTCACTTTTCTCCTAAAATTTTCAAACAAGAGAATTATATATTATTCCAAGCACCTTGTCCAAGAAAGCGCTATCTCTTACAGGGCGACGGCAAAGTGTATTCGGGTCTCTTCAGCCTCACAAAGCGACCTTGCCGAGGCCATGGTACTCGTGATAAACCAGTACATACAGTCTATAAAATCTGATATAATTATAGAATAGAATCGAAAAAGTATATATCCAGGTAGCGGAAGGAGAAATTTTGGAACTTCGAACAACAGGAAATTATGCGGGTTATATTGAATATCATCCTCACACAACTCTTTCCAAAAAGGAGCAGGAATTGCTTAGCGAAATCTTGGAATATAAAAGAGTAACTGAGGAGTGCGAAAACCCAGCTGTTCTCTTGGATTGGAGTGCTGTTAACAAAGAAGGCCCACCGTACCATGATCGGACTTATATAGTGCTTTATAGTGATGGGGGAGACGCCTTTGACCCTGGATATATTTTCTTCCGTATAGATACCCATCATGAATATGGAAAGCAAACCAATAAACCAGCAACTGTCCATATTCCTTCTCCTGAAGGACAAAAACTTCTTTTAGAAAATTGGGATTGGGATAGGCACGGGGGTTTTAAAAAACTGGAAAATATTAATGTATATTTAAATTCAGTTTTAAATAGTAATGAGCAATGGCTAGATTTTAAAGCGCTTGTTAGCGAAATGAAAATACCTAACTTAGGGAGATAAAAGTCTTTTTTTGATAAAATACTGCAATAAAAAAACTAAACACTGCGTGATATATTCAATCTATTTAACCACTTGTGCCACTTTACAACTTATAATTCGTATTCAAAAACGCACAATTTA
>OCZT010001411.1_pt1 | contig 24880 bp, 7 predicted proteins | sample 1539031 | NCBI WGS metagenome assembly OCZT01 (sample SAMEA3539308, study PRJEB22396) | soil metagenome | biome: tundra; feature: field; material: soil | place: USA | collected 2010-05 | depth 0.15 m | reverse complement strand
TGTTCACTTGTCCGGTTGGGTTGCCCACCTGCACATCCTGCGATCCCGGCGTCACTCCAGCCACGCCGGTGAAGATCAAACCGGTTGGAAACACCTGCGGCCCCGGATTCGCTCCAACTGGCAGCACCGTCAGGATCACTGTCATGACTTGCGGCGTGTTGGCGGCGGTCGCCGATACCCGTATCCGGCCGTAGTAGTTCCCCGGTCCCAAGGTGCTCGGATCGATCGTGACAGTGACCAGAGAAACATCCTGCGATGGCCGTTGCACCGTGCCGCTGGAAGGCGAGATGTGCAGCCAGTTACCTCCGGAAAGAGTTGTAGCCGTGGCGGTCCAATCCATGGAGCCCTGGCCCGTGTTGAGGACGCCGCAGGTCTGCGGCAGCGGCACGCCGCCTTGCGCCACCGCAGTGAAACTCAGGGCGGTCTGGGAGATCAGGATGATGGCGGAAGGAGGGTTCACCGACAAGGTGACTGGAATGTCGATGGTGCTGCCCGTGCCCGTAATGGTGACCGTGCCGGAATACGTGCCGGGGTCCAGCGAGCCGGGAGAAGCGATTATCGTCAGCGAAGCAGGGGAGGAGGGCGCCGCTGTTCCGCTTGAAGGCGAGACGCTCAGCCAGGACCCGTTGCCTGCCGTCACTGCCGCGGTGAAAGACAAAGAACCGCTGCCGGTGTTCAAGACGTGCAATTGCTGGGTCAGAGGCGCACTGGGATGTGTCGCGCTGAAGCTGAGATTCTGTCTGTCTACTCCCAGCGCTGCGGGCGTGCCTGGCTGTATCGCGAGCGTGACTGAGACCGTAGCTGTCGATGGAACGGCATTGGCGGCAGTGATGGTGACGGTCCCTTGATACGTGCCTGCCGCCAGGTTCGACGTGGAGGTGGTCACCGACAAAACAGCCGGCACGGATCCGCTCGAAGGACTGACAGTGAGCCAGGTGGCGCTGGTGGAGGCACTGAAAGAGAGCCCGGCAACAGGGGAGGAGAGATTGACTGTCTGCACGCCCGGCGCACTGCCGCCAGCACTTGCCGAGAAGCTCAAGCTTGCAGGCGTCGACTGGTAGGAAACAGGGCTAGCGAAAACCTCGCGAATCCGGTGGTTCTGAGTGTCGGCGATGTAGAGGTTGCCAGTCGAATCTACGGCCACTCCAGAGGGGAGGTTGAGCGACGCGCCGGTGGCGAGCCCTCCGTCGCCAGAGAATCCCCCGCCATAGTCTCCGCCCCCTTTCCCATTTCCTGCGACCGTCGTGATCGTCCCGCCCGACACCTTCCGGATCCGGTTGTTGTCTGTGTCCGCGATGTAGAGGTTGCCAGCGGAATCTACGGCCACTCCAGAGGGGAAGTAGAGCCATGCGCTGGTGGCGGGCCCGCCGTCGCCAGCGTATCCCCCGCCAGAGAAGCCCCCGCCGTTCCCATTTCCTACGACCGTTGTGATCGTGCCTCCCGACACCTTCCGGATCCGTTGGTGTATGCTATCGGCGATGTAGAGATTGCCAGTCGAGTCGACGGCCACTGCCAAGGGTGCGAAGAGCGATGCGCGGATGGCTGGCCCTCCATCACCTGAGAACTCCGCACTCCCATCTCCGGCGACCGTCGTGATCGTTCCCCCAGACACCTTCCGAATTCGGTTATTGCGCCAGTCAGCGATGTAAAGGTTGGCGGCTGAATCTATGGCCAATCCTGTCGGGTTGTTGAGCGATGCGCTGGTGGCGGACCCTCCGTCACCTAGTCCCTGATTCCCACCTCCCGCGACCGTCGTGATCGTCCCGCCTGATACCTTCCGAATCCGCCCGTTGAATGTGTCGGCTATGTAGAGAGTGCCAGCCGAATCTACGGTCACGCCCTGCGGGTAGTAGAGCGATGCGCGGGTGGCGGGCCCTCCATCGCCAGAGAATCCCCCAACTCCATTTCCTGCAACCGTCGTGATCGTCCCGCTAGACACCTTCCGGATTCGGTGATTGGTTGTGTCGGCGATGTAGAGGTTGCCGGCCGCGTCTACGGCCATTCCCTGAGGTTGGTCCAGGGATGCGCTCGTGACTATTCCACCATCGCCAGAGAATCGGTAAGATCCGTTGCCGGCGACCGTTGTGATTATCCCGCCCGACACCTTCCGAATGCGGCTGTTCCTATAGTCGGTGGTAATGCGGTTGCCCTCCGCGATGTAGAGGTTGCCGGCCGAATCTACGGCGACTCCTCCGGGTTCGTAGAGCGATGCGCTGGTGGCGGGTCCCTCGTCGCCAGAGAAACCGAAAGCTCCATTTCCTGCGACCGTCGTGATCGTCCCGCCAGACACCTTTCGGATCCGTTGGTTGCCTTCGTCGGCGGTGTAGAGGCTGCCAGCCGAGTCTAGGGTCAGTCCAGAGGGGCTGTTGAGGGATGCGCTGGTTGCGGACCCGCCATCGCCGGAGTATCCCCGACTTCCGTTTCCGACGACCGTCGTGATCGTCTCGCCCGACACCCTCCTAATTCGGTGGTTGCCTTGGTCGGCGATGTAGAGGTTGCCGACCGAATCTATGGCCAGTCCCCAGGGGTTCGAAAGCGATGCGCTGGTGGCGGGCCCTCCCTCGCCAGAGAACCCCGCAACTCCATTGCCTGCGACCGTCGTGATCGTCCCCCCAGATACTTTTCGGACCCGGTTGTTCTGTGTGTCGGCGATATAGAGGTTGCCAGCCGAATCGACGGCAACTCCCCAGGGGTTCCAGAGTGATGCGCTAGTGGCTGCACCTCCGTCGCCAGAGAAACCGAAAACTCCATTTCCTGCGACCGTCGTGATCGTCCCGCCAGACACCTTTCGGATCCGTTCGTTGCCCTGGTCGATGATGTAGAGGTTGTCAGCCGAGTCTATAGTCACAGCTATTGGCCGGCGAAGCGATGCGCTCGTGGCAGGCCCTCCGTCTCCAGAGAAGCCGTAAGCTCCATTACCGGCCACAACTGTCAATACGCCATTCGGTGAGATCCGTATTACAACGTTGTTCCCGGAATCCGCGGCGTACACGTTATCCTTGGCATCGACGGCCATGCTTCCAAGAGCCCCCAACGGTGCACTCAGAGCCGGTACACTCGATGTGGGAAAGAGCCAGGTCGATCCCGCAACTGTAGCGATCACCTGCCCGTGAAGGTGTGCGGCGGACATGCCGAGTGCCAACACCCACGCGGAAACCGTCATCATTCGCATCGCTTACCTCACTGCCATCGTCACTGCCGGACTGGTCTGTCCCGCCACGCTCAACACCACCGGGACCGCATCCCCCGACGTGGTTCCACTGGGCACTACCGCGTTCACCTGGTACAACCCCGCATACCCTGGCGTCAACCCGCTGAACAGCACCTGCGCGGCCTTTCCGCCGATCGTCACTGTCACCGGATTCACCGTCGTCGATAACGGCGGACTTGTCGGCGCAGGCGATCCTTCCTTCACCGCCGGTGTCACCGCTCCCAACCCCGTGCAGTAGATCACTATCGTCTCGCCCACCGCGGCTGGAGTCCCAGGTTGCGCCAACGTCACCTGATCACTTTTCACAATGCTCCCTTGCCCTGTCCCCTGCTGGTTCACCGTGAACACCCCTGGCTGCGCCTGAGCTACCACCAATGATTGCGGCACCGACAACGTGTTCCCATGCTGCACCGTCAATTGATACTGCGTGTTCACTGGTACCGTGTACGGCACTTGCACGTTCAACTGCCCCGTGCTCGTGTAGAGAATCGGCAAGGGCTGATTCCCCAGCAGCACCTGCGTCCCGTTCAACTGCTGCGGCAACGGCAACCCGTTGCTCTGTCCCACTCCATCCGCCAAGTTCACCCCATATACCGTGATCAGCCCTCCCGGCGCAATCGGCACTCCGCCCTGATTGCTGGCTGCGTGCACCACCCCCTGCGCTGTCACCGTCGGGGTCGTCGCCGCTGGCGCCGGAGCGCTCACCGCACCGCTCAAAGCACCGGTTTGCCCACCGACTAAGTTCCCCCCTTGTTGGAGTAGGGCATACACGTACATGACGACTGGCCCCGCTGTCAGCGGCTTCCACGTCCCCTGCCAGATCCCTCCCCCGATGTGCGTCATCGCTACCGATTCGCTGGCGAAATACGCCGACACCTGGGCCTCCTGGCCCCCGGGTCCCACCAGGTTGCCGCACCCGTCCGACACCTGCACGTCGATCGCTTTCCCCTGCCCCACCACCGCCGTGAAGTTCGGCTGCAACGACCGGTACTGTACCTGCAACGCCTGGGTCGCGCACCCCGATGCTGCATTCGGTCCCAGTTCTATCCGATACCCGCGTTCTGCCGTCGAGCGATCTCCAGAGTCGTCCGTCTCCACGGCTGCCGGGGTGGAACCCGACGGCGCTACCACGATGAGTACATTCACCGTCTGCGACGGCGATCCATCGGAGAATTGCAGCGTGATCGTGCCCCGCTGCAGGCTCCCACCGGTCAACGCGCTGAAGTCCGGAAAAACCCGCAACGTAGTCGGTTGGCTCGGCTGGACCGTCGCGTTGGTCGGCAGGAAGCTGAAGCCCGTGCCGATGATCCCCGATTGGTAGCTGTTCACCTGCCCGGTCGGGTTCCCCACCTGCACGTCCTGCGACCCTGGCGTCACTCCGGCCACCCCGGTGAAAATCAGCCCGGTCGGGAAGATCTGCGGACCCAGACTCAACCCCGCAGGCAGCACGGTCAGGATCACGGTCATCACCTGCGGCGTGTTGGCGGCTGGCGCCGATACCTGAATCCGGCCGTAATAGGTCCCCGCCGCCAACGTGTTCGGATCGATCGAGGCATTGACGAGTGAAACATCCAGGTAGGGCCGTTGCACCGTACCGTTGGAAGGCGAGATCTGTAGCCAATTGCCGCCGGAGAGCGTGGTGGCCGTGGCGGTCCAGCTCATGGAGCCTTGCCCCGTGTTGAGAATGCCGAAGTTTTGCGGTAGCGGCACGCCGCCTTGCGCCACGGCGGTGAAGCTCAAGCCGCTCTGCGAAACTAGGATCATGGCAGTGGGAGCGCTCACCGACAAGGTGACGGGAACGTTTATGGTGCTGCCGCCGCCCGTGATTGTCACCGTGCCGGAATAGGTTCCAGGAGCAAGCGATCCCGGGGTGGCGGTCACGGTGAGCGAGGCGGGCGAGGACGGAGTAGCGGTGCCATTGGCGGGTGAGATGGTGAGCCAGGAGCCACCGGAGGAGGTAGTGACGTTGGCGGTGAATGAGAGGGAACCGCCGCCGGTATTGGAAACATGCAATTGCTGCGTGAGAGCACCAATGCCATGGGTCGCCGTGAAGCTGACATTCTGCGTGTCGATGCCCAACGTAGCGGGGGTGCCTGGCTGTACCGTCAGGGTGACGGCAACGGTGGTCGTCGAAGGGACCGCATTGGGTGCAGTGATCGTAACAGTTCCTTGATACGTGCCTGCCGCCAGGCTGGTTGGATCGATGCTCACCGTCAAGACAGCGGGCATGGATCCGCTGGAAGGGCTGACACTCAGCCATGTGGCGCTGGTGGAGACGGTGAAAGAGAGTCCTGCAATAGAGGAAGACAAATTGATCGTTTGCGTGGCCGGTACATTGCCGCCAACGCTTGCCGAGACGCTGAAGCTTGCCGGTGTCGCTTGGTAAGAAACAGCGCTAGCAAGAACTTCGCGAATCCGGTTGTTGGATGAGTCTACGATGTAGAGGTTCCCTGCAGAGTCTACCGCCACTCCCGCAGGACCTGCGAGCGAGGCGTTGGTGGCTGGCCGTCCGTCGCCAGAGAATCCGTAAACTCCATTTCCTGCGACCGTCGTGATTGTCCCGCCAGACACCTTCCGGATCCGGTAGTTGTCGAAGTCGGCGACGTAGAGGTTACCCGCCGAATCCACGGTCACTCCCGCGGGGGGTTTGAGCGATGCGCTCGTGGCAGGTCCTCCATCGCCCGAAAATCCAAAGGTCCCATTTCCGGCGACGGTCGTGATCGTCCCGCCAGACACCTTCCGGATCCGGTAGTTGTAGAAGTCTGCGATGTAGAGGTTGCCCGCCGCATCTACGGACACTCCATACGGGCGGTAGAGGGATGCGCTAGTGGCTGGCCCTCCGTCCCCAGAGAAGCCCGTATACCCATTTCCGGCGACTGTCGTGATCGTCCCACCCGATATCTTCCGTATCCGGTTGGCGGAGGTGTCAGCGACATAGAGGACGCCGGCCGAATCTATGGCCACTCCCTGGGGATTGAAAAGCGATGCGTTGGTGGCTGGTCCTCCGTCGCCTAAAGCATTTCCGCCTCCGGCGACCGTTATGATCGTCCCACCGGACACCTTCCGGATCCGGCTATTGCCTGAGTCGGCGATGTAGAGGTTCCCGGCCGAATCTACCGCCACGCCATTGGGATTAAAGAGTGACGCGCTGGTGGCAGGTCCTCCGTCGCCAAGAGCATTTCCACCTCCCGCGATCGTGGTAATTGTCTTGCCTGACACCTTCCGAATTCGGTTATTGTATGTGTCGGCGATGTAGAGATTACCAGCCGAATCCACGGCCATTCCCTGGGGGAGGTTGAACGATGCGCTTGTGGCGGGTCCTCCGTCGCCAGAAAATCGGAAACCTCCATTTCCAGCGACCGTCGTGATGGTCCCACCAGACACTTTCCGAATCCGGTAGTTGTATGTGTCGGCGATGTACACGTTGCCGGCTGAATCTACGGCCACTCCATACGGGTGGAACAGCGATGCGCTCGTAGCTGGCCCCCCGTCGCCAGAGAATCCCTGTCCTTTGCCGGCGACCGTCGTGATCGTCCCGCTCGACACCTTCCGGATCCGGCCGCTGCCCACCTCGGCGATGTAGAGGTTGCCGAAAGAATCCACGGCCACTCGCCAAGGCAAGTAGAGGGTTACGCTTGCGGCGGGCCCATCGCCATCATTGTCGATTACGTCAGATCCATTTCCGGCGACCGTCGTGATCGTCCCGCTCGACACCTTCCGGATCCGGGAGTTCTTTTCGTCTGCAATGTAAAGGTCGCCCGCCGAATCTAGGGACACTCCAGAGGGGCCCTTTAGCGAGGAGCTCGTGGCAGGCACTCCGTCCCCAGAGAAGCCCGCATTCCCATTTCCCGCGACTGTCGTGATCGTCCCGCCCGATATCCGCCGTATCCGGTTGTTGCAGGTGTCAGCGATATAGAGGATGCCCGCCGAATCTATGGCCACTCCAGAGGGGCCACAGAGCGACGCACTCGTCGCGGCCCCTCCGTCCCCAGAGAAGCCCGCTTTTCCATTCCCGGCGACCGTCATGATCGTTCCGCTCGACACCTTCCGGATCCGGGAGTTGTTTTCGTCCGCAATATAGAGGTTGCCATCCGAATCTATGGCCACGCCAGAGGGAAAACTGAGCGACGCACTCGTCGCGGGCCCTCCGTCCCCAGAAAAGCCCGCCTTTCCATTTCCGGCTACAACCGTCAACACGCCATTCGGTGTGATCCACACCACTATGTTGTTCGCGGAATCCGAGGCATACAGGTTACCCTGAGCATCAACGGCCACATCTTCCAGGGGCCCTAAAGGTGCACTCAGCGCCTGTATGCTCGATATTGGAAAAGACGGATCGGTGCCCGCAACTGTTTGGATCACTTGCCCATGGAGCGGTGCGGCGCAGATGCCGAGTGCTAACACCCACGCGGAAACCCTTATCTTCTGCATCATTCACCTCACTGCTATCGTTACGGCCAGACTGGTCTGCCCGGCCACGCTCACCACCACCGCGACTGCGTCCCTCGCTGTGATCCCACTCGGCACCACTGCGTTGATCTGGGACAACCCCGCATTACGGGCGCAAGCCTGCTGAACGCCACCTGGGCGGGTTCCCCCCCATCGTCACCGTCACCGGATTCGCTCGTGGGGTCCATCATGCGCTCCTATATTGAATTGACCTACATTCGGGTGGTACCGCCTCAACGGACGGCATCCGCCCTGCAACCGAATTGGCATTCAAGGTCAGGTTCGATCGAGCGTCCACATGGTACCAAACCCCATCATCGTTTACTGCAAAGTGATCGCGGCATTCCAGCAGAGTCCAGATTGGCCCCCGACCTCGTTTGCGCAAATCGTCCAAACGGTCCAGTCCTTCAGGCTGATCGGATGTTTCATATTGGCAGTTCGCACGTCATTTGGGGACAGGCTGGTGGTTCCAAACCATTGATTGATATACTGCGTAGCGTCCATGGTGCCCACGGTCAATTTGGTGAGGTTCAGGTTCTTTTGACCCGTACTCTTGATGCTGACGCTGTAGTAGTAGTTCTGGTCTGGCGATGCGGCCACAGGATTCGGATTGAAGGTGATTTGGACATTTGCGGCACTCTGCGATCCCTGTCCAGCCGACGTCTGGCCCTGCACGAGGTACAGCGGATTGTAGGTGTACTTTACAACCGTCTCGTTGGTGTCTGGCGTGTTCACGGCCTGCCCGAGCATCGTAGGAAACCACGGATGCTGCACTTTTTGTTGCCCTTGGGAGGATACCGAGTCTCGGTCAGCCTGGAAGTGAAGGTGGGGGCCGGTTGCGTCTCCGGTCTGACCACTTTTCCCGATCAGAGTGCCGGGATAGACGACCTGTCCGACGGCTACGAAGCCCTGATTCAGGTGGCCATAGATAAACCAAACTTGCTCGTTCAGGCCTTGCACGAGGCTACGGATGACGATCACATTACCCCATCCGCCATCAGCTTTAGCCATTTCGACGCAACCTGTCGAAACCGAATACACGTCCGTTCCAATTGGCACCGGAATGTCCACCCCAGGATGACTGCCGATACCCTCGTATCCGCTGTTGCCGCTTGTGTAGTTGTCGCGGTACAGGGTACCGCCCTGGAGACCGATCGATCCTGTTCCGGCCACCCCTGAATAGGTGCCATTGTAGTCGCGCAATCCTGCGACCGGCTTGGTGAGATACGGCGAGACCGTGAGGTTGGAGCAGGTTCCAGAGCCGGTCTGAGATGATTGGGTCTGGCTCGTTGAAAAGGTCCGTACGTCGCTGAATTGGTACCAGGGGTTGCTTCTCTGCGACCAATCGACTGCAGCGACGACCCATTTATACGTGGTGCCCGGTTGGAGGTCGATTGTGTACGATGTCTGGGAACCCAAGTTTCCCGGATTCTGGGGCGCGTCCCACGTCTCGTCGATCTGCTTGATGATAAGGTACGAGGCAAGCACCGTTCCGTCGGACGCTGGATTCAGCCGCCAGCTCAGTGTCACGCCCTTGGGGCTCACTGCGCTGGATGCGTCGGTTGGATTGAGCAGTGTGGGTGGTGGAGGGACCGATGCGAAGAGTCTCGCGCTGGCACAAACTAAGGCGGCCGCAAGCGCGGCGGATCTGTAGAGCTTTTCGTGTTTCATAATTCTCCTTTTGAGCCTCTTCACTGTCCGGTCTGGTTTGACTGGGCAGGCCAGGCGCGCTCCTCGAGGCGCCCGGCCGACCGAACAGAGAGGAAATCTTCCTGCCGCTCGTAACGCGCAAAACGAAGGCAGAATAGTGTCATCCGAATGGAATCCTTATTCAGTCCGCGCCAACGGCGCGTGCCCACCTTCTTGCCGGTGGGGACAGCCGTTGAACGGAACGCACGCAAAGCGTAGAATCTAAGAGATCTCGAAAGGAGTCTCCCGAACATGCCCCCACTGGGCCGGCCAGCGAATTGCCGCGCGCGCCCAGCGTGGGAAACCGGGCGGCTGAGGCGGGGGTGCCACCGGAGACGATTCGCCTGCTGCATGTGCCATCACCCGAGAGTTGCTCGGCGGCGGGCTTGCTCCTGCAAAATGCCGGGCATTCTGCAATGATGATAAAGATTCGCTGGGAGGTGTACCAACCGTGAGATTTGCGTTGGGGTGTATATTCTCCGCGCTACTGGTCTTCGCGCAGAACGATCCTTCGGCCGGTTCGCATTCCGCTCGAAGACGTGCGCTCTTAATTGGCAATTCGGCATACAAGCACCTGCCGGAACTGCGATCGCCAAAGGCAAACATTGAAGCTTTGGCAGCCACTCTGGCCGAGATCCAGATTCCATCGGAAGTGGCCTACGATCTAACCCAGGCAGGAATGCTCTCGATTCTGCAGAAGTTCGCGACTGACGTGCAGCCTGGTGACCTCGTTTTGGTATATTTTTCGGGATATGGTTACCAACAAGGTGAAATCAACTACCTTCTGCCCGTGAGTTTCGATCCAGCAGGCGGCGCCGCTCCGGGTCAAACGGGAGTGTCTGTCCGTAACGTGCTGAAGCAACTCGATCTGGGGAGCGCAGGTATCAAATTACTGCTCCTCGATGCTTGCCGACCGGGTTCCGGCCTGTCTGACGGATTGGCCATGGAACTCCCGTCGGCTAACACATTGATCTCTTTTTCGGCCGCACCCAACCAGTCCGCGCCCGACCCGAACGATGGTGGCTTAAACGCGTTTACCGCCGCTCTAATAAAAGCTATTCGCGAGCCGGGAGCGACGCCCCGGATCGTTTTGACAAAAGTCCAAGAGGAAGTGAGCCGCCTTTCCGACGGCAAGCAAGTCCCATTTGTCATACAGGTTCCCGTCGAAGAGGTGCCTTTCCTGGACCCCACTGCCTCTGCCGCCGCAGTGCCCGCCGTCAGACGAAATGGTTCCCCTGAGGCGGCCGACGCGTTATTCAGCAAGGCGAAGGAGCTTCTCTTGGCAAGAAATTACACTGCTGCCCTACCGCTTCTTCAACAAGCTGCGGACGCCGGTAGTGCGAAGTCCATGTCCCAAATAGGATTGATGTATCAGGCGGGGCAGGGTGTGCAACGCGATTTTGCCGAGGCGATGAACTGGTACCGTAAGGCTGTCGCGACCGACGGTGTTTCGGGGGTGAACGCGATCGGTAACCTGTACGAGAATGGCTGGGGCGTTTCGCAGGACCCCGCTGAGGCGCTCCGTTGGTTCCACCGAGCCGCCGATGCCGGCGTCGGCATGGCAATGATTAATATCGGCTCGGCATATCTCAGGGGGCGGGGTGTACCCCAGGATTACGCCGAGGCGATGAATTGGTATCGTATGGGATGCAATGCGAAGTATGACAACGCGCTGAATCCGGTCCAAGACCACGCACTAGCACTGTACCAGATTGGCTGGCTGACCCAGAACGGGTATGGTGTAACGCGTGACATTGCCGAAGCATTGCGGTGGTATAGGAAAGCGGCCGACGAGGGATCCGCGAATGCCATGAATCAAATTGGCTACTTTTACGAGAATGGCTGGGCAGTTCCGCGTGATTATGCTGAAGCGATGAGGTGGTACCGTAAGGTCGCTGATGCCGGAAGCGGCAACGGAATGTTCCATATTGGCGAACTTTATCGAGACGGTTTAGGTGTGACTCAGGATTTCGAGCAGGCCATGACGTGGCTGCAGCGGGCCAGCGATGCCGGCGAGGTCCGCGCCATGAATGAGATTGGAGTAATGTACTCAAGGGGGCAGGGCGCAGCGCGGGACTTCAATCAGGCAATGAAGTGGTACCGGAAGGCGGCTGACGCAGGGGTCCGGGTCGCCGCCTACAATGTCGCCATGCTCTTACAGGATGGCAAAATTGGGCCGCCCGATTATGTCGAGGCGATGAAGTGGCATCGGAAGGCAGCCGACGCGGGTGACGGTGAATCGATGAATCAGATCGGCCGGTTATACGAGCACGGCTTGGGTGTTGGCGAAGCCCGGGCAACAGCAATCTCTTGGTACCGCAAGGCTGCGACTAAAGGTAGCGCGCAAGCCCGTACCAATCTGGAGCGGCTCGGAATCAGCAGATGAGTCCGCAGTTCTCCCACCTGTACACATTCCAGCACTTCTTGCCGCTCGCGACAGCTATTGAACGGAACGCGCGTAAAGCGTAGAATCTAAGAGATCTCTGAAGGAGCCGCCTGAACATGCCCCCCCATGGGCCGATTACGGAGTTGCTGCGTGCGTCAAGCCAGGGAAACCGGGCGGCTGAGGCACAACTCATCCCGTTCGTTTACAATGAACTTCGTCGCTTGGCAGCCAGCTACATGCGTTCAGAACGGCCCGATCATACCCTGCAGCCTACTGCCCTGGTCCACGAAGCTTATTTGAAGCTGATCGACCAGGAATCGGATTGGAATGGCCGCACACACTTCCTGGGGGTGGCCGCCCAACAGATGCGTCGGGTTTTGGTGGACCATGCGCGCAAACATAAGGCTTCAAAGCGAGCTGGAGGCGAGTCCCGTGTGACCTTCGAAGATGCTCTCGCTGTGGCAACCGACAAGCCACATGAACTAGTCGCGGTCGACCAGGCGGTTGAGCAACTTGCGAAGGAATATCCCCGTCAAGCCCGCGTTGTGGAACTCCGGTTCTTCGGCGGTTACACCGAGGACGAAATTGCCGAGATTCTGTCCGTCTCGCCGGAGACGGTGAAACGCGATTGGCGCTTCGCGAGAACTTGGCTGAGCCGGGAGATACATCAAGCATAGTGACTCCCACCGAGCGTAAACGGATCACCGAGGTCTTTGAGCTCGCGGTAAAACTGCGGCCCGAAGAGAGGGACTCTTTCGTCGAACGGGAATGCGGAGGCGATGGTGTCCTGTTGAAGGAGGTATCCTCGCTACTGTCCGAGTATCGGCGACTCGGCGATACTTCGGTGCCAAGCCAGGACTCCGCGGGCGATCAAGCGCCGTCCTTCCCCAAGCGAATCGGGAAATATCAGATTACGGGCAACTTGGGCAGCGGTGGCTTCGGCCGGGTATACCGTGCTGGGGATCCAACTTTTGAAAGGGTCGTCGCGATCAAGGTGCTGAACGCTCCCGATGATTCGGATATTGTCCGCCGCTTTCGAACTGAGGCAACTACCGTCGCCAACCTCCATCACAAGAACATCGTCACAGTTCATGAATTCGGCGAAGACGGTGGCGCGCCATATCTGGTCATGGAATTCCTGGATGGCACGACACTCCGGGAGCTGATCGACCGGAATTCTCTTTCGCTTCTGGAGAAGCTAGAGATCATGTCGTCAGTGGCCGAGGGTTTGCAGTACGCGCACGAACGGGGCGTGATCCACCGCGACGTCAAGCCGGCAAACATCATGCTGCTCAAAGATGGCTCGGTCAAAATCATGGACTTCGGCATCGCGCGAATCGCGACGGAAGCATCCACGAGGCTGACCCAAGCGGGATTCGTGATCGGCAGCCTACACTACATGGCCCCGGAACAATTCAATGGGACGTCGGATGCTTTAACCGATGTCTTCGCGTACGGCGTCACCTTTTATGAGCTGCTGACCGGAAGCAATCCGTTTTCCTCGCCGGATCCCGGGGTGGTGATGTTCCGGATTACGAACACCGATCCTCCTTCGCTGCGCAGTGTATTGCCTGAGTGCCCGGAGGCGCTCGATCGCATCGTTCGGGGTACCCTCGCAAGGTCGCGCGAAGCGCGTTGCCGCAGTTTGTCGGACGTGGTAGTCGATGCCATGCCGATTCTGTTGGAACTGCGCCGGCATCATGCGGGCAGACTGTACTCAGAAGCGGAGAAACTCTTCACCGCGGACCGCTTGGACGCCGCCCGGTCGGCGGCCCGGAAGATCCTGGAACTCGACCCCGGTCATGCCGGCGCGCGGCGCCTCAGGTCGCGGATCGACGAAGCCCTGCATCGTCGCGATGTGACGGCGCGTGCGTCGTCGCTGATAGAGACGGTCGAAAAGGAATTACGCGGGAGGCAATATCAGGAGGCTTCCGGCCTTTTGAGCAATCTGCGCCAATTGGGTGCCGCCGATGCGCAACTGCAGGCCCGAATCGAGCAGGCGGAGGCGCAAATCCAGCAGGCCCGACGCTGTGAGAAACTCCTTGAGACAGCACGGGAGGATCTAAGCAGCGAGCATCTCACAGAGGCGTTTCGTGCCGTCTCCGAGGTGCTGTCTTCAGATCCATCGAGCAATTCCGGCAAGGGGCTCCTGCGGGAGATCCAGCGTCAGATGAGTTTGCGCGAAACGGCCCGCCGGGTCGAGGAGGAAATTGCTCGTGTCAATGGATTGCTGCTCATCGGGGAGACGGATCAGGCGCTGGCGGTAGTCGCCGAGATTGCGAAGAGCCATCCGGACCATCCGCAGATCCCATCCCTGCGGGCACGGGCCGAAGGTCAAAAAGCACAGGAGGACCGCTCCAGGCGGCTCGCCGAGGGAATAGTCGGGGTCAAGGCCGGCCTGCGGAACTCTGAGTTTGACCGAGCGATCGGCACCATCGATACACTGCTAGAGGAGTTCGCGGAGAACAGGGAGCTTCAGGCGCTACGGAAGCACGCAGCCGAGCGTCTGACCGCGAAACTCCGACTGGAGCGCCTCGCCAAGCTGAAGTCCGAATCCGCGGCCCTGATCGACCGCAAGGAGTTTGACGCCGCGATCCCCGCTCTGGAAGCTGGAGTCGCCGAACTCGGCGATGACGGGGAACTGACCCGCCTGCTTCAGATCGCGGTTGCGGGAAAGGCAGTCCGGGAACGGGAACGCGCCGTATCGGGAATCATTGAAGAAACTCTACAACTTCGCCGGTCCGGAAAACTCGACGAAGCGATACAAGCCGTTGAGCGTGCCGCTCGAATATGGGGCGACGAGCCGCCCTTACCGGAACTGCTCCGTCGACTTGCCGCCGAGAAGAGCGCCCAAGACCGGAAACGTGCCATCCGCGACGTCGTCCGCAAAGCCGGAGCGCTAATTGACCAGAAGAAGCCTCAGGATGCATTGGCGGCCCTGCGCCAGTGCATCGAGCAGCACGGAGGTGATGAGGAGGTCCAAATACTGGTGGATCGCGCGGAAGCGCAGGTCCGGGATGCCGATCGTTCGGCGCGACTCAAGGTGAGCCAGGACGAGATCAAGAAGCTGGCTGCTGCCAATCGGTTCGAGGAGGCGTTGCAGAGGTCCGAAGAGGCAATGCTGGCGTTTCCGGAAGAGCCTTCTCTGGTCGCGGAACGCGAGTCTCTGCTCGCGGTTCGCGCTCAGCAGCAGCGCGAACGTGCAATCGGAGAGATTCTGTCAAAGGTCCAGTCGCTGCGGGGCGATGGACGTTTGGCCGACGCGTGTCGTTTGGTGAAGGACGGGGATCAAGGACAGGACTCGAGATTGCTGGAAGCGCAGCAGTACCTGTCTGAGGGTCTGGCTGCGCAGCAGCTCGCGGAATACGTCGACAAAGCCTGCAAGCAGGCGCAGTCGCTACAGAGCCAAAACCGATTTCAGGAAGCGCTACGGGTGCTGGATGCCTGCGAGATTCGTTGTCCGGGTATCCCCGCAATCGCCGAACTGCTGGTCGCGGTCAAGAACAGTCGCGACCGGTTTGGGCGCAAGAGAGAGATTGACAAGGCACTCGCGGACGCGGCGGATCTGGTGCAGCGGGAGCAACTGGACAGGGCTCTGGAGGTTCTGGAAGACGCGCTGAAAGCACAACCGGAGTCCCGGGAACTGGCGGATGCCGCCAAGCGCATCCGATCGGGCAGGGAAGAGGCTGAGCGGCGTCGCGACATCGCGGGGTGCGTAGAGTCGATCGAGCGGGCACTTACTGAGCAGAATTGGAACCAGGCGATCTCCCGGGTGGCAACCGCGGAAGAGCAGTTTCCCGGCGAAGCCGTCTTCCCGCGATTGAAGCGCCGGGCCGAGGACGGGAAACACAAGGCGGAGTTGGATGAGGTCGAGGCTTCGTTCGCCAACGCCATTCGGAACCGGAATTCCGCCCTAGCAGGTGAGATTGTCGCGGCGGCGCTCATCCGGTGGCCCAACGAAAAGAGGCTGCGCAAGCTCGAGGACGAGGTCGCACTCGGCCGCGCCGAGGAGAGTGTGGCTCAGGCCAGGAAGCTCGTGGATAGTGGCCACTACGACGAGGCGGAACGATTAGCTCGGGAGACCCTTACGCGCCGGCCGAAACTCTCCTCGGCCATCGATTTACTAGAAGCGATCGACGCGCGCAGAAGGGCGCGGTCTCGGGAAGAGCAACTCAAGGTAAAAACATCAATTCCGCCGCCAGACCCTTCGAGGAAACCCCCTGCGTTTGTCTGGATCGCAGCAGTGGTTGCCGCAGTCGGCGGCACGGTTTTCTTGATGGTTCGGCCGCACACTCCACTCGGCCTGCCCCAGAGTCAGCCTGGGCAGGTCGCACCGTCAGCCCTCACCGTTGAGGCGCGCGCTGGGTCAACCACGGGCGTTCGCGGCCAGGACTTTTCGAGCGTCCTTCGGACGTCCGGCGGCCTCCCGCCAATTCGCTGGCGCATCGGTGAGGGTTCACTTCCCCCAGGACTCGGACTGAATTCGAACACGGGTACCATCGAAGGCAAGCCATCTGCTGGCGGTGCCTTCGTTTTCACGGCGATGGCGTCGGACAGCGCGGGGAATCAGGCCAAGCGCGAAATCACGATCACTGTGGGGGAACCGGTAGAGTCGAAACAGGTGGTCCCCGCGGCCAAGCCCACAAATACCAAGTCCCAGAAGGAGCCTCTTCCACAGCAGGTCGTGCCGCTTACCCCGCCAAGACAGACTCCAAATGTGCCCGCACCGGCCACCGCGCCGCCCCCGTGCAAGGCCAGCACGTTCATTCTTGACCAGTACGGTGATTCGCGCGCTGGACAGTTGACTTGGACGGGGACTTTGCCCGCCCGTGGACCGTTGGAAATTCAGAATCTCCGCGCATCCAGTGGGAACCTTCGGGGAGACATTCTGCCGAAGGGAGTTCCGGTGCGGTTCTCTGTTGTTCCAGATACGGTCCGGGTCACGACGGCTCCGTCACCCGCCAATTGCTGGGATCCTAAACTTGTGCTCTTGAATTCCGGGCCTGCAGCATCCGAGATCAGCATCAGATGGGAAGTGTTTCAACCGTGAGGTTCGCCGCAACTCTGTTGTTCGTGATTCTTTGCGCCGCGCCATCTGGGGACGCACAGAGGGGCGCCGGCGCGACGCCCCGGCGTGCCCTTCTGATCGCCAACTCGACTTATCAACGCCTCCCCCCATTGCGGTCGCCAAAGGCTAACGTCGATGCGCTTGCTGCCGCTCTCGGGAAAGCGCAGTTCCAGGCCCAAGTCGCCTACGACCTTTCCCAGGGCGACATGATCTCCGTGGTCCGAAGTTTCACAGCCACTGTGCAGCCGGGCGATTTCGTTCTGGTCTACTTCTCCGGCTACGGCTATCAAACCGACGATCTCAATTACCTTCTGCCCGTCGGCTTTGATCCGAAAGATGATTCGCCGCTCGGCGGGCGCGCGTTGTCCCTGCGGCGTCTGGCGGATGAAGTGGATCCGCGTCGCCCAGGGACCAAGATGTTCCTGCTGGATGCGAGCCGGTCTTGCCCGGAGTTGCCGGAAGGGTTGGCGATGATGGCACCTGCCCAAAACACTCTGGTCGCATTTTCCGCGGCACCCAACCAGTCCGTGGCTGAGCCCGTTGGGGGCGGTATCAACGCCTTCACCGCCGCTCTGATTCGGGCCATCGAAGAGCCGGGATCGAAGCCGGCCAGCGTGTTGATGGGCGCTCAAGCCGAAGTGGACCGTGCTTCGGGAGGCACGCAGGTTCCATTTTTCACTGCGGCGCCCGTGGGCGACTTCTATTTCACAAATCCGCTGCCGCCCCCGCCCCCGGCTCGACCCACGCCGGAACTGGTCCTGCCGCCTTTGACTCCGCCTCCCTCCGATGAGTTGAGGCCGGGACGCAATCGAGAGAACCGCAAGGACCTTTTGACTTACGCCTGGATTCCCCCGGGAACCTTCAAGATGGGCTGTCCCCCCAGCGACGCCCAGTGCATGCCCGACGAGAAACCGCAGCATGAAGTCAAGATCACTAAGGGTTTCTGGATAACCAGGACCGAGGTCACGGCAGGAGCCTATACACGCTTCACCTCCGACACCGGCCACCGCGAACCGGGGAAGACGCTAACAAATCCGAAGGGGGCGGGCACCGATCTGCCGGTGACGAAAGTCACCTGGGATGATGCGACCGCCTACTGCGAATGGGCCGGAGGCCGCCTGCCGACGGAGGCCGAATGGGAATATGCCGCCCGGGGCGGCAAAGCCGAGTTTAAATTTCCCTGGGGCAACACTTTCGATTCCAGGTTAGCCAACTCCGCCAAGACCGATCAGAAGCCGAAGGGAATCTTCGTCGAAACCGTCCCTGTGCGTAGGTTGGGCTCCGGCAACGGTTTCGATCTGTTCGACATGGTGGGCAATGCCCGTGAGTGGACGAGCGACTTCTACGTCGCGTACCCATCTGCAGGCCCGCTTACAGATCCGGCCGGTCCGAAGGAAGGGAAGGACCGGGTCGTCCGCGGCGGTTCCTTTAATGAACCGGAAAAGTATCTTCGCCTTTCGGCGCGCGAACATGCCGATCCGGCAAAGCAGGACAACCAAACGGGCTTTCGCTGCGTCCTGCCTTCATTGTCGGCCAACAATTAGACTCGTTCGCGGCTTACCTCACCGCCATCGTGACTGGCGGGCTGGTCTGCCCAGCCACGCTCACCACAACGGGTACGGTGTCCCCTGTCGTGATCCCTGCCGGCACTACCGCGTTGATCTGATATAACCCCGGATAGCCCGCGGTCAACCCGCTGAAATCCACCCGCGCCGGCATCCCTCCGATCGTTACCGTCACCATATTCACCGTCGTCGACAACGGCGGTGTGGTCGGCGCGGGCGATCCTTCCTTCACTGCTGGCGTCACCGCCCCCAGTCCCGTGCAGTAAATTACGATCGTCTCGCCCACCGCGGCCGGCGTCCCACGCTGCGCCAACGTCACCTGATCGCTCTTCACGATGCTGCCTTGCCCCGTCCCCTGCTGGTTCACCGTGAAGATCCCCGGTTGCGCCTTGGCCACCACCAACGATTGCGGCACCGACAACGTAACCCCATGCTGCACCGTTAACTGATACTGCGTGTTCACCGGCACTGTGTATGGCACCTGCACGTTCAACTGCCCCGTGCTCGTGTACAGGATCGGCAGCGGCTTGTCTCCCAGAAACGCCTGCGTGCCGCTCAACTGCTCCGGCAGCGGCAATCCGTTGCTCTGCCCCACGCCATCCGCGAGATTCACTCCGTACACCGTGACCAATCCTCCCGGCGCGATCGGCACCCCGCCTTGCTCGCTGGCCGCGTGCACCACGCCCCTCGCCGTCACCGTCGGAGCAACGTCCTTCGGTGTCGGCACGCTCACCACTCCGCTCAAAGCTGCTGTTTGCCCACCAACTAGGTTTCCCCCCTGCTGTAAAAGCGCCACCACGTACAGGACCACCGGCCCCGCCGTCAGCGGCTTCCATGTCCCCTGCCAGATCCCGCCCCCGATGTGCGTCATCGCTACCGATTCGGTCGCGAAATACGCCGTCACCCAGGCATTCTGGCCCCCAGGCCCCACCAGATTCCCGCACCCATCCGATACCCGCACATCCAGACTTGTTGCCTGACCCACTACCGCCGTGAAGTTCGGCTGCAACGACCGATACTGCACCTGCAACGGCTGCGTCGCGCACCCCGAGGCCGCATTTGGTCCCAATTCGAAACGATACCCGCGTTCCGCGGTCGCTCGATCCACGGAAACGCCGCTGGCCACGGCGGCGGCTGTCGAACCCGACGGCGCCACAACAGTCAATACGTTGATCGTGTTCTGCGACCCGTCGGTGAACTGCAACGTGATCGTCCCTTGCTGGATGCTTCCCGGTGCCAGGTTGCTGAAGTCCGGAAACACGCGCACCGTGGTCGGCTGGCCGGGTTGAACACTCGCGTTGGTTGGCAGGAAAGTGAAGCCCGTTCCGTCCAACCCCGATTGGAAGCTGTTCACCTGTCCGGTTGGGTTGCCCACCTGCACATCCTGCGATCCTGGCGTCACTCCAGCCACGCCGGTAAAGATCAAACCGGTTGGAAACACCTGCGGCCCTGGATTCGCTCCAACTGGCAGCACCGTCAGGATCACCGTCATCACTTGCGGCGTGTTGGCAGCAGTCGCCGATACCCGTATCCGGCCGTAGTAGTTCCCCGGTCCCAGCGTGCTCGGATCGATCGAGACGGTAACCAGCGAAACATCCAGGGATGGCCGTTGCACCGTGCCGCTGGTTGGCGAGAGCTGCAGCCAGTTGCCACCGGAAAGGGTGGTGGCCGTTGCGGTCCAATCCATGGAGCCTTGGCCGGTGTTAAGGACGCCGAAGTTCTGCGGCAGCGGCAAGCCGCCTTGCGCCACGGCAGTGAAGGTCAGGGCGGTCTGGGAGATCAGGATGACGGAGGTGGGAGCGCTCACGGACAAGGTGACTGAAATGTTGATGGTGCTGCCCGCGCCTGTAATGGTGACCGTGCCGGAATAAGTACCGGGGTCAAACGATCCGGGAGAAGCGGTTATCGTGAGTGAAGCAGGGGAGGAGGGCGTCGCTGTTCCACTTGCAGGCGAGACACTCAGCCAGGACCCGCTGCCTGCCGTCACGGTCGCGGTGAATGACAAAGAGCCGCTGCCGGTGTTCAAGACGTGCAACTGCTGGGTCAGAGGCGCACTGGTTTGTATCGCGCTGAAGGTGAGACTCCGTGTATCTACTCCCAGGGCAGCGGGCGTGTCTGGCTGTATCGTGAGCGTGACTGAAACCGTAGTAGTGGACGGAGCCGCATTGGCAGCGGTGATGGTGACGGTCCCTTGATACGTACCTGCCGCCAGGTTCGTCGTGGAGATGGTCACCGACAAAACGGCTGGCATGGATCCGCTCGAAGGACTGACAGTAAGCCAGGTGGCGCCGGTGGAGGCACTGAAAGAGAGCCCGGCAACAGGAGAGGAGAGGTTGATCGTTTGCGCGCCCGGCGCACTGCCACCCGCAATTGCCGAGAAACTCAGGTTTGCAGGCGTCGATTGGTAGGAAACAGCGCTAGCGTAGACTTCACGAATCCGGTTGTTGAGAGAGTCGGCGATATACAGATTGCCGATCGAATCGACGGCCACTCCCTGGGGGTAGTAGAGCGATGCGCTGGTAGCGGTCCCCCCGTCGCCCGAGAATCCCGTATTTCCATTCCCGGCGACCGTCGTAATCGTCCCACCAGATACCTTTCGAAGCCGCTCGCCATAATAATTCGTGATGTAGAGGTCGCCGACTGAATTTACTGCCACTCCGCTAGGTCCGCTTAGCGATGCGCTGGTGGCGGGCCCTCCGTCGCCAGAGTACCCCCGATTTCCATTGCCGGCGACCGTGGTGATCGTTCCGCTCGACACCTTCCGAATTCGGTTACTCTCAACGTCCGCGATATAGAGGTTGCCAGTCGAGTCCAGGGCCACACCTAAGAAAGCGCCGAGCGAAGCGCTGGTGGCGGGCCCTCCGTCGCCAGAGTAGCCTCTAGTTCCGTTGCCGGCGACCGTGGTTATCGTCCCGCCAGACACCTTCCGAATTCGGTAGTTGCCCGCATCGGCAATGTACAGGTTACCGGCCGGGTCTACAGCCACTCCCTCGGGGAACGTCAGCGATGCACTAGTGGCGGGCACTCCATCGCCGACACGAAACCCGCCCTCCCCATTTCCGGCGACGGTTGTGATCATCCCGCCCGACACCTTCCGAATTCGGCAATTCCCCAAGTCCGCGATGTAGAGGTTGCCAGCCGAATCCAGAGCTACTCCACTGGGGAGGTCGAGCGATGCGCTGGTGGCTAGCCCCCCATCGCCAGAGAAGCCCTGCTTCCCATTTCCTGCGACCGTGGTGATGGTTCCGCCAGACACTTTCCGGATTCGGTGGTTCAAATAGTCGGCTATGAAGAGATTCCCGGCGGAATCTGCGACTGCTCCAAATGGGGAGTTGAGCGATGCCTCTGTGGCGGGTCCTCCGTCGCCTGAGAATCGGTAACTCCCACTTCCGCCGACGGACGTGATCGTCCCGCCCGACACCTTCCGAATCCGGTGGTTGGCCGTGTCGGCGATGTAGAGATTGCCTGCTGAGTCGAATACCATCCCAGCAGGGCTATTGAGCGAGGCGTAGACCGCGGGACCTCCGTCGCCAGAGAAGCCTGCATCGCTATTCCCGGCGACCGTCTTGATTATTCCGCCAGACACTCTCTGAATTCTGTGGCGAGAAGTGATGTAGAAGTTGCCAGCCGAATCGACGGCCACCCCCTCAACGCCCTCAAGGAATGCGTTCGTTGCTGCAACTCCGTCGCCAGAGAGAAACCCCTGACCTCCAATTCCTGCGACGGTCGTAATGATGCCGCCCGACACCCTTCGGATCCGATAGTTGAGACTGTCAGCTATGTAGATATTGCCAGCCGAATCTACTGCCACGTCACCTGGGCGGTCGAGCGATGCGCTCGTGGCGGCACCGCTGTCGCCAGAGAAGCCTTCACCGCCATTCCCGGCGACCGTCGTAATCGTCCCTTTCGACACCTTTCTAATCCGGTGGTTGACTGTATCGGCGATGTAGAGGTTACCGGCTGAGTCTATGGCTATTCCGCCTGGTCCGAAAAGAGATGCGCTTGTGGCGGAACCTCCGTCGCCAGAGAAGCCCTGATTTCCATTTCCGGCGACCGTGGTGATCGTCCCGCCCGACACCTTTCGAATTCGGTTGTTGAAGGCGTCGGCGATGTAGAGGTTGCCCGCCGAATCCACTGCTACTCCAATGGGCCCGTTGAGCGACGCGCTCGTGGCTAGACCTCCGTCGCCAGCGAAACCGTTGATTCCATTTCCGGCGACCACTGCCGCCATCCCATCTGGTGAGATCCGTATTACGATGTTGTTGTCGTAATCTGAGGCGTACACGTTGCCCACAGGATCCACTGCCACATTTCCAACGCGCCCTAAGGGTGCACTCAGGGCCGGGATGCTCACTGTAGGGAAAAACCAGGTCGTGCCAGCAACTGTAGTGATCACCTGCCCGTGAAGATGTGCGGCGCACGTGCCGAGGGCCAACGCCCACGCGGAAACGGTCATCCTTTGCATCGTTCACCTCACCGCCATCGTCACCGGCGGGCTGGTCTGTCCCGCCACACTCAGCACCACCGGCGCCGCATCTCCCGGCGTGATCCCGCTCGGCACTACCGCGTTGATCTGGTACAACCCCGCATACCCCGGCGTTAACCCGCTGAATGCCACCTGTGCCGTTTTCCCTCCGATCGTCACCGTCACCGTGTTCACCGTCGTCGATAACGGCGGCGTAGTCGGCGCGGGCGACCCTTCCTTCACGGCCGGCGTCACCGCCCCCAGCCCCGTGCAGTAAATCACTACCGTTTCGCCAATGCTCGCCGGCGTTCCAGGCTGTGCCACCGTCACCTGGTCACTCTTCACAATGCTGCCTTGTCCTGTCCCCTGCTGGTTCACCGTAAAGATCCCTGGCTGCGCCTGAGCCACCACAAGCGATTGCGGCACCGACAACGTGGCTCCGTGCTGCACCGTCAACTGATACTGCGTGTTGACCGGCACCGTGTACGGCACCTGCACGTTCATCTGCCCCGTGCTCGTGTACAGAATTGGCAATGGCTGATTCCCCAGCAGAACCTGAGCCCCGTTCAACTGCTGCGGTAACGGCAAACCGTTGCTCTGCCCCACGCCGTCTGCCAGATTCACGCCATACACCGTGATCAGTCCTCCCGGCGCGATCGGCACTCCGCCCTGATCGCTGGCCGCATGTACCACGCCCTTCGCCGTCACCATCGGGGTGGTCGCCGCAGGCGCCGGGACACTTACCACCCCTGTCAGCGCTGAGGACACTCCTCCTACCAGGCTCCCTCCTTGCTGCAAAAATGCCGTAACTTTGACGGCCACCAATCCCGACCCATTCACCGGCCGCCACGTCCCCTGCCAGATCCCATTCCCAATGTGCGTCATCGCCACCTGAGGGTCGTTGTTGGAAAAATACGCTGCCACCTGGGCACTCTGTCCCCCAGGCCCCACCAGGTTTCCGCAGCCGTCCGATACCTGTACATCGAGCGTGGTCGCCTGCCCCGTTACCGCCGCGAAGTTCGGCTGCAACGAGCGATACTGCACCTGCAAGGCTTGTGAGGCGCACGCCGATGCCGCGTTTGGCCCAACATCAATCCGATACCAGCGGTCGTCTCTTGCACCCTCGTCGTAGGCGCCCGCGCTCAGACCGCTAGGAGTCGAGCCCGACGGCGCCACCACAGTCAACACGTTGATCGTCTGCGACGGCGACCGGTCCGAGAACTGCAACGTGATCGTCCCCTGCTGGATGCTGCCCGGCGTCAACTTGCTGAAGTCCGGATACACTCGCACCGTGGTCGGCTGGTTGGGATGTATGCTGGCGTTGGCCGGCAGGAAGCTGAAGCCCACTCCGATCAACCCCGATTGGAAGTTGTTCACCTGCCCGGTCGGGTTGCCCACCTGCACATCCTGCGATCCCGGCGTCACCCCGGCAACGCCGGTGAAGATCAGCCCTGTCGGAAACACTTGCGGCCCCAAAGTCAACCCCGCGGGCAGCACCGTTAGGATCACGGTCATCACTTGCGGCGTGTTGGCGGCCGTCGCAGCCACCTGTATCCGCCCGTAATAGGTTCCCGCGGCCAGCGTGCTCGGATCGATCGAGACCGTAACTAGCGAAACATCCAGGTAGGGCCGTTGCACCGTCCCATTGGAAGGCGAGAGCTGTAGCCAGTTGCCGCCGGAAAGCGTGGAGACCGCGGCGGTCCAACTCATGGAGCCTTGCCCGGTGTTGAGTATGCCGAAGTTCTGCGGCAGGGGTACGCCGCCTTGTGCCACAGCGGCGAAGCTTAGTGCGCTCTGCGAGACCAAAATGATGGCCGTAGGAGCGCTCACCGACAAGGTTACGGGTATGCTGATCGTGCTTCCCGCGCCGGTGATCGTGATAGCGCCAGTATAGGTGCCGGGGACAAGCGAGCCCGGCGCGGCGGTCACAGTGAGCGAAGCTGGAGACGACGGGGTGGCAGTACCGTTCGACGGCGAAACACTAAGCCAGGCACCGCCGGTAGACGAGGTCGCCACAGCCGTAAACGAGAGCGTTGCCCCTCCAAGG
>OCZT010001410.1_pt1 | contig 24885 bp, 19 predicted proteins | sample 1539031 | NCBI WGS metagenome assembly OCZT01 (sample SAMEA3539308, study PRJEB22396) | soil metagenome | biome: tundra; feature: field; material: soil | place: USA | collected 2010-05 | depth 0.15 m | reverse complement strand
CATCCGCAAATTCATGCCGCCGGTGAACTGACGGCTCTTGAGATGGCGGCCAGCACCATATTCAAAGCCGGTGATCAGCCGGTTCAATATCCGGAGTGTGTTCCTGCTCTTGATGGAGCTACCTTACGGCGGCTTGGCCAGTCCTATCTTGCCCGCCTGCCGGCGCTTGCGGATGGCAAAGTCCGGATCATCGACAAGTTGCCGGGAAACTTCTTCAGTATCGGCCTGATACGCCTGATCCTGCCAAATGCGAAGATCATCCATACCATGCGCGATCCGGTCGATACCTGCGTGTCTTGTTATTCAAAGCTGTTCGCAACCGGTCTGGATTTTAGCTACGATCTGGCGGAGCTGGGCCGCTTTTACCGCTGTTACAGCGAACTGATGACTCACTGGCGATCCGTGCTTCCGCCAGGCACCATACTCGATGTCTCTTACGAGGAGGTGGTCGATGATCTTGAAGGCCAGGCCCGGCGGCTGATCGATTATTGCGGCCTGCCCTGGGATGGTCGCTGCATCGGCTTCCATAGAACCAGCCGACCGGTCAAAACCGCCAGTGCTGTCCAGGTCCGCAAACCCCTGTTCCGCAGCTCGCTTCAGCGTTGGCGCAAGTACGAAGCCGATATAGCTCCGTTACTGCATGAGTTAGATTGACTTTGACTGCCGGGGGCGGGTTTGTTTACGTTGTTTACGTTGCTTCCTTTGAGCCAAGGGAAAGAGACGATGGAGGATTATTTACAGCCGCATAGGGCAGCCTCCTGGTGCAAAGCCAGGAACCTCCCTGTCATAGAAAACGCACTGCAACGTGAATTAGTGCGAATCGCAGCGGCGCTGCACAGCCATCGCCGCCGTCCGTGAAAAAATCGCCCGCGCCTGCGCGGAGCAGGGGGCGCGATGCGCATGACGTGAATCTGGTCGCCGTCAGCAAGCTGCAGCCGCCCGAGCGCATCGCGCAAGCGCTGGCCGCCGGTCAGCGCCTGTTCGGCGGCGGATTTGCAAGGAGGCGGTTCGGGGCGGGCTGGTCGCAGATTCGCAAGGAACGAAAAGCAGGGCGTGGCCCGGCGGACTGGTCACGGATATGCAAGGTCCGGGGAGGAAAAGATGAGGGGCGGCGGGGGGTTAGGCGGCCCCGGCCCGCCCCGTCGTTTACAAATCCTTAACGGTTGCGCACCTATGCTTGAAAGAGGCGGTACGCGAAGCGGGGGAAAACCTTATTAAAGTATGACGTTGCGGGGCGGAGGAAGCGCTCGTTCCGCAGGAAGCACACAGGATATCACTAAAAAGATTAAAAATCCATTTCGGAATCTTGGAAAAAAATCAGGGATTCCAAAATGGAAAGGCGCGCCGGCGAAGGGTTCTCCTTCAAGCCGGGCGCGCCTTTTTTTTGCTGCCGCCGGGAGATTCTCTCGTCCCCTTCTGGGGCCGGAGGCAGTCTTAAGGATCCCAGATTCTGCAGATCCCTAATAAGCCTTACACGAGGCGCAGGAGGTCCTGCGTCATCTGGTCGACGGTGTTGACGACCCGTGTATCGGCTGTATAAGCCCGCTGGCTGACGATCAACTTGGCGAATTCGTCCGCCAGGTCGATGTTCGAGCCTTCAAGGGACGATGGCTGCAGGAAGCCTGCGCCGCCGTTGCCCGCCTCGCGCAGGTTGTTGGTGCCCGATGTCGACGTTTCCGAATAGGCGGTGCCGGATTCCTCCTGAAGCCCGTCGGGGTTAGAGAAGGTCGACATGGGGATCTTGTAGAGGTTGGCGGTGGCGCCGTTGCTGAACTGCGCCACGATCGTGCCGTCCTTCGTGATCTCCACCCCGGTCCGCAGGCCGAGCGCGGCCCCGTTCTGGTCGGTGGAGACGACGTTGTACTGGCCCGCGAACTGCGTGAACTTCGAGATATCGATATCGATGTTCGCCAGGTCGGAGCCGTTGTTCCAGTCGATGTTCTTGAGGCTGACGCCGGTCACGCTGTTGGCGTCGGGGGATGCGTTCAGGGTGCCGTCGCCGTTGAAGTTGACCAGACCCTGGGTAAGCGCCGTGCCGTCCGGCTTCAGGACCGACATTTCCCACCAGCCTTGCGTGTTGGGGGTGAGGTCGTTGGCGATGGCCGGGAAGTCGCCCTGCTGCGGATAGGTTGTCCCGACATAGTTGCCCGGCGGGGCGCCGACGGGCTGGACCGGCGCCTGCGCCGTATAGGCGAGAGCCGGGTTGCCCGGCTGTCCGGCAAAGTTCAGCGTACCGGTTGTGACCGGGGGCGAACCGCCGGCGCCCAGCGGCGTCTGCGGGGCTGGACCGGCCGCTACGTTGGCCAGCGTCAGCGTCGATGTCGGGTTGTCGGCCTGGATGACGAGACGGCCGCTGTCATCCAGCGTGGCTTTGGCCGCCGTGCCGCCGCCGAAGACGGTGTTGATCTGGGTGATAAGGTCGCCGACCGTATCGACGCGCACCTCGCCTGCACCCGGCGCCGCGCCGATGATATAGGTCTGTGTGGCGGCCGGCGTGCCGGTTGTCACGCTGAACTTGTTGCCGGCGCTGATGTTGCCGAAAACGGCCGGATCGGTCAGCGACGTGCTCAGGGTCAGGTTCTGCGTGGAGGTGGTGGCGTGCGCCATCGGACCCTGGACCTTGCGGAACTGGATTGACATGTTCTGCGCCGCTCCCAGAGAATCGTAAACCGTCAGGCCGCGGGTGAAATTCGCCGCCACCGCGTTGGCGCCGGTAGCTGTCAGCGGCAGCACGGACGGCGCAGGATTGAGTTCGGGAACGATATCCGCCTGGTTCGCATCAAGGTTCAGGGACATGTCCGCAGTGGTCGTCGGCTTCGTCAGGCCGCCGAGGAAGGCGACATTCGCCGGGACAAGGGAGCTTATATCACCTTCGTTGGAAGGCAGCTGGCCATTGGTGCCCAGGGGCCAGGCGTAAAGGGCAAAGCCCGACGAGTTGCGCAGCAGGCCGGTCGAGTCCTCTTGGAAGGAACCGGCGCGGGTGTACAGGAACGGAAGTTGTGACGACGGATCCTGCTTCACAGTAAAGAAACCGTTGCCCGTGATGGCGGCGTCGGTGCCCGAGGAAGTCTGCTGGATAGCGCCCTGCTGGGTCACGTTCTGGACGCGGTTGACGTCGACCGTGCCCGGCGAATATTGCCCGCCGTTGGTGGCGGAGGTCACAAGGGAGTAGAACGCGGCGTCCGATCCCTTGAAGCCGACCGTGTCCACGTTGGCGATGTTGTTCGAGATCATGGCGGTTGCCTGCGACTGCGCCGACATGCCTGACACGGCGGTAAAAAGTGCTCCAAACAAACTCATGTTACTTCTCCTTCTGTTCGTCGTTTAATAGGGGGTGATGATTGTGGTCATAAATTCGTTTATGCTCCTGCCGTTGTACCCGCCGGCGGCGAGTTGGCGTTGATGACGTTGCCCAGCGGCACGGCGCGGCTGCCAACCAGCAGGTTGGGCACGCCGTTCTGGTTCTCGACGCCGTGCACAAGGCCGGTGACGGCGGTGGTGACGGTTTCGGCGGCGCCGGTTGCATCGGTGGCGACGATCTGGAGGCTGTAGGTTCCTGACGGGGCGGTGGTGCCGTCGCTCTGTTTGCCGTTCCAGCTGATATTGTTGGTGCCGGACGTTCCGCTGACCGGGAAGGTATCGATGGTGTTGCCGGTGGAATCGATGATGTTGGCAATGGAGGTGGTCGCCGTTGTGGGCAGGTTGTAGCTGATGCTGACCGGCGTCGCGCCGTCGAAATTCATGTCGGCGCTCGTATAGGTGATATCCTTGCCGACATAGCCCAGCGCCAGCGAAAGCGTGCTGTTCATCGACAGAGTCGTCAGGTTGTCGAGTTTGGTGTTTGTGTTGAGCTGCTGCTCGACCTGGCTGTATTCGACCAACTGCTGCGTAAATTGCGACGAGTCCATCGGGTTCATCGGGTCCTGGTTCTGCATCTGCGTGGTCAGCAGTTTCAGGAACTGCGAGAAGTTGCTACTCAGCTCCTGCTGCCCGACCTGCGTGGTCTGCGCGCTTTGCCCGGCCGCCGTGGATGTCAGCGCCGTGGCGGCTGCCGTGGAGGCGGTGTTGGATGCCGAGGCGCTGATAGTATTGCTGCTGGCCAGCGCGCTGGTGAGGGATGTATCTGTCGTCATGATTTTTCTCCTTTATCCTTGGCCTATTGTCGATATCGATACCATGAGGTTTCCTCCTTAATTAAAAAGTCCTGACCCCCGGTTTATGTTGGCAGGATGTAAGCCAGGCTGAGCTTGCTGAGCGAAGCCGTGATCTGATATGAGGCCTGCAACTGCGTCTGCAGTGAACTCAGTTTGACCGCCACTTCATTCAGATCGACATCTTCGGCATTACCGATCTGGCTTTGCAGCGTATTTTCATCCAGTGTATGATCGCCCTGGATCGTCTGGAGACTTGCCTGGGCGTAGCCAATCTTGCCACTGATCTGGTTCACCGCGGTGGAAGCGGTATTGATGGTTCCTATCAAGCCATTGAACACTTTATAGAAATTCTGCTGCTGCTCACTGGCCGTGGCGCCCGGCGCGGTGACTGTGCCCGGAGGATCACTGCCGGTCGTCGCCACCTGGTTCAATTGCCCGGTCATGTTCATGATCATGGTGGCGGCGGCGACAATATTGCGGATAGCCGGATCATTGGCGAGGGTCGTGTAATCCACTTCCGCGTTGTCATCGGCCTTAATAGCGACGTTCTTCGCGTTGCCGCTGCTCAAGGTCGCTGAATAGCCCATGGTGGTATCGGTCATCTGGGCCCGGTCCTGATAGGAGCTGATCAGCTGGTCGGTTGTGATCGTGCCGGCGGTCCATTGGGTGATATTGGTCTGCGCGTAAGTATCCAGCGCGCCGCCATCGGTCATCGGCGGCGTGGAAGTATCGGCGCCGCCGAAAACATAGTTGCCGCCGTCCTGCTGGTTGAGAAGCTCCTTGATGTAAGACAGGGCATTGCTGGCAAGGCTGTGCAGAGACGTCATGTCGAAGTTGCCATCCTGGATCTGGCTTGCCATGGCGGCAGAGAGGGCGTCGGCCTGCTGCTGGATCTGCGTGATCGCCGAACCCATGATATTCAGGCGCGTCTGGCCGTTGGTGATATTGGTGTCGTAATTGGTCAGCGAACCGAGGCTGGCCCGCGACTGTTCGGAGCTCAGGGCATCGGTGCCCAGGCCCGCGAAAGTCTGGCTTTTTTTGCCGCTGGCGGCCTGCGTCTGAAGATTGCCGGCCTGCTGCAGCAGCTTCGCCAGATTGTCAATCTGGGTCTGGGCCTGGCCTATTGTCGATATCGATACCATAAGGTTTCCTCCTTAATTAAAATGCCGCCAGCAGATCCTTGAATTGCTGTTCGAGAGCGCTGATCACGCGCGCGGCGGCGGAATAGGCCGTCTGCGCGACGATCATGTTTGACAGCTCCTGGTCGACGTTGACGCCCGACGAATCCTGCAGGCTTTTCTGCAGCGTGTTGCTATAGGTTGTCTCATCCGTCAACTGGGTTTGTGTATCGTTCACCTGCTGCGCCTGCACGTTGATGACCTGCTGGCTGTAATCGATCAGCGAACCGTTGCTGGTAATGCCGGTGCTGATATTGGCGCCGGGGCCAAGGTTGCTCGTACGGAAAGCCGTGGCCGGGCCGATGGCATTGGCGGAACTGTAGGGAACGCTGGCGACGGGGGTGTCGCTGCCGAACAGGGCGGCGATGATCGGCGTTCCCGCCGCCATGCCGCCGGGGCTCGGGCCGGGCCCGGCGGTCGTGAACGGCCCGCCGGTGATTTTAAGATCGCCGCCAAATGTCGGATTGACCGTGCTATCACCCGGCTGCACGGTCAGCAGACCGCCCGCCGAAAGACTGACGCCCAGTCCCGGCACACCGCTTATATTGGTTCCCTGAAGACTGGCGACCAGCCCGTTTTGATCCTCGCCGGGGATGATGGAAATCTGGACCGGCGGGTCGGCGCCCACCTGGACGTTGATGTAGGGATCGGTTGTTGTTTGCGTTCCCGCTGTCAGACCGAGATAGGTCAGCCCGGCCTGGCCCATGCCGCCGACGCCGCTGGCGTCGACATTAATGTCGCCGCGTGACTGGAGGACCAGTTGTCCGTATGAGTTCACGCTGGCCTTCGCCGCCAGCCCGGCAAAGGCAGGGGTTCCGGCCACCGCTGTGGTGACCTGCTTGTTGATTTCCGAGGCAATCTGGTCTGCGGCGTTGCTGCCGCCCGGAAAATCCGCCTGGGCCTGAGAAAGAGAGATAGTGACGGTCATCGACCCCGGCGGCGGCGGCGCTCCGCCGCGCAGCTCGGAGAATGTCAGCGTAAATTGATCCGATGTTCCCGGCGTCGCGGGATTGAATGTGGCCGGCGCACTGGCCATCAGCGCGGTGGCGCTGGAAGAATTGGATAAAGCCGCGGACCCGGTGATCCGGTTGCTGGAATACAGGCCCAGCCAGGTCTGCAAATCGGTTCCAGGAGGCGCGTTCAGGTTGACGGTGCCATTGGCCTGCTGATAATCGGTGCTGCCGAAAGTGAAATCGGTGATGCGGCGAATCACTTCGCTGGAACCCGACTGAACCGGTATGTCGGTGGGCACGGTGCCTTGCTGGACCAAGGTATTGTTCTGCACCACGGCATTGTTGACCTGGATGGTCGATGCAAACCCGACATAGGGAACGGGGGTGGGCGGGCTGGTCGCCGGATTCGGCGCCGTGTTCGCCGGAATATTGCCGGAGGGATCGGTGAACAGCCGCAACCCCTGCTGGTCGAAACGCTGGGCCAGTTGTTCCGCCATCTCGTCAAGCGACGCCTGCTGCTGCGGCAGCGTGTTGTCGCGCAGGTCGACCAGCGCACCCAGCTTGCCGCCAGCATTGTTGGTGATGTTGATGGCGCCTTGCTGCACCACGGCAGGGTCGCCGACGAAAATCCCGGCGGCGGAAGCAGGATAAGAGCTGGTGGCGCTGAGCTGCGCCGGTTTGAAAGTCACCGTCTGCGCGGTTTCGTCGGCCAGCTGGACGCCCTGTGCGGTCTGCACGACCATGACGCCGTCGGCGCGCGTGAAGGAACTCAGGTTCATATCCTGCGACAGGTTTTTTATCAGACTGTCGCGTGTGTCCTCCAGCGCCGCCGTGGTTTTTCCGGAGGCCGTGTTGAACTTTATCTGGGCGTTGGCGGTGGCAATCTGCTGGAGCTTGCTGTTGATGTCGGCAACGGTGGCCGCCATATCGGCCTGGGTGTCGTTGCGCATCTTGTTAATCAGATTGCCGAAATCGTTGAATTTGCTGGCGACGTTCTGGGCGGCGCTGACCACCGAGCCCTGCAGGGCGGTATTGCCGGGATCGTCGGACAAGGATGCGAAGGAATCGCGCAGGCCGGAAATCTTTGCCGCGATGGATGATTCGGAGTCGGGAGGGCCGTTGAACTGCTGTATTTGGTTCAGATAGGCGGCTTGCGTGCTCAGAAAACTGACGCTGCTCTGCTGGATCCAGAAGTCCTTTTCCAGATTAAGATCGACATTGCGCGTGATTTCATCCGTACTGACGCCGATGGTAACGCCGTTTATGGTCTGCGCCTCCTGCGGCAGAATTTTCCGGGTATAGCCGTCCGTGCTGGCATTGGACACGTTGGGGTCATCACACGAAACGGACAATATACGGCGCTAAGCCAGAAACGATGCTGAATCAATGCACTGCCGGACGGTGTTTTCTGCCAGTTTTCATGCTGTCCACAAAACGTCAGTGATGATTTCAAGACGCCCGCAATAAATGGATATATTTTCTGGACGGCTTGGCTGGCCTTGCTTCCGTCTTTTGTAGATCGTCTATAAAACCCTCGTTTTAGAGACGACCGACTGCTAGGAAGATTGTCCTTAACGCCCTATATTTGCCGTTTCGTGTGATGACCCCTACTACGTCCCCACATGAATCCTGACCTTGTGACTTAAATGCAACAAACTTTCATAAAACATGCACTGGTATTACGGGTTTGTTCTTCTGTGGTAGTACCGCAGCGGCCGGGACGCCTCTAGGCTTAACATGAAGGTTTTCTAATGCTCTTACTCCAACGACCAGATACACGAATAATTCCTTATAGGGGGCTTTAAAATGACGATAGTGGGTTGCAAGATGGCGATGAAGGCAAGTTTGCTGGGCGGTCTTTGCGCGGCGGTGCTGTGCATGGGAATGGCCGGCGCGGCATGGGCCGAGACAACGGCGCAATCCTCTTCCAAACCGGTGACGGCGACGGAGGCCACCACCCAGGTAGTGGCAGCAGCCGACACACCGGCCGCGACGACGACCACCACCACCACGACAACGACGGAAGCCGCCAAACCGGTCGTCGCAAAACACACAAAGCACAAAAAACACAAAAAAGCGGCCAAGCCTGCCGCTGCGGCGGCAACTGCCGCACCGGTGGCGGAACAAGCAGCCGTACCCGCGGCAAAAGCAGCCCCGGCGTCCGAGTACGTGCAAGGCGGCGCGAAGACCTGTCTGCAATGCCATGCGACGACGGGCACTGTCGCGCAAATTCTCAACACTCCGCACGCTAAAAAGGCGGACGCCCGTACTCCCTTTGGCTCACATGAATGTGAGAGCTGCCACGGCGCCTCTCCGCAACACCTTGAGAAGGGCGAGACCCCGACCGTTGTGTTCAAAGGGCCTCATATGTCCCCTGTGGAAGCGCAGAACAAGGTCTGTCTGACCTGTCACCAGAACGGCCTGCGGATGAACTGGCAGGGAAGCCAGCACCAGAGCAACGATCTGGCCTGCGCCTCCTGCCACACCATCCACGTCAGCAAGGACCCGGTTCTGGTCAAGGCGACGCAACCCGAGAAATGCTTCACCTGCCACGCCGAACAGCGGGCGGAGAGCTTCGCGTTCTCTCACCACCCGATCCGCGAGGGCAAAGTGGTCTGCTCCGACTGCCACAACCCGCACGGCACGTCCGGTCCGAAACTCCTGAAGGAAGACAGTGTCAACGACACGTGCTACACCTGCCACGCTGAAAAACGCGGACCCTTCCTGTGGGAACACGAGCCGGTGCGCGAAGACTGCACTAACTGCCACGTGCCGCACGGGTCGAACCAGGCTCGCCTGCTCAAGGACCGCCTGCCCTTCCTGTGCCAGGACTGCCATGCTAACAGCAGTCACCAATCGGCGGCACTCGGTGGCCAGAACCTTCCCGGCACGGAACTCGCTCCGACCAACAGTCTGAACGGTGTGTCCAGCGGGGCTCTCGGTACCGGCGCCACTTCGCTTAACCCCCGGATGCTGGCGCGCGGCTGCGTGAACTGCCACTCCAATATCCATGGTTCAAACAGCCCGGCCGGTCAGTACTTCGAACGCTAAGGTAAACAACAGACGTCAAGGAGATTGCTATGATTATGAAACGCTCTTTAAGAACGGTGTTGCTGGCAAGTCTTTGCGTGTTGCCACGGCTGGCTCTGGCGCAGGAAGTCCCGGCTAATAACGAGGTCTGGGTGGGCGGCAAGTGGCAGACCGAGGACTCGGCGAAGTATGGCAAGTACAACGGATCGCCCGACAACGGAGCTTCCATGGTTGGCGGCTTCAAGGTGGACGCCGGTACTCCCTGGGATTCGAAAAGCGGCATCTACTTCAAGGCCACGGGCGATAACCTGGACTTCAACCAGGAACGCCTGATGCCCAACTCATCGGGGTCGGTCAGTTTCGGCCAGCAGGGCCTGTGGGGGGCGGATATATGGATGAACAACATTACCTATATTCAGTCGCTGAAGTTCAACACCTTGTATAACTCCGACGGCGGTCTCCGGAACGGAGCCCCGTTCATCTCCGGTGTCGGCGGCGTTGTCGGCGGTGGTACCGGCGGCATTGATATGGGGAAAGGGCAGGCGGTGGGCGGTCTGCCGCCGGGGCAGGCGATCGGTACGGGGACGGCTGGCATCAGGCAACAACCCGGTGACAACGGCTCGACCAACGCGGCCATTTCCAATCTGGTGCAAAGTGAGTTGGGACAGACCGAGGTAGGCCTCGTGCGCACTTCCGCTGGAGTCGGGCTGAAATTCATACCGCCCGTGGACACCGACTGGCTCTTTACCACGAGCGCCCAGGAGGAACATAAAGACGGAACCAAGGAAAATTCGCTCGTCGTCGGAGGCACCAGTGTCAACAAGACCACGGGCAGCGATACCTACTTCGCCGAGCCGGTGAATTATGATACCGGCACCTATAAGGCTATGCTGAGCTATACCAAACCGCGGGTGCAGGCGCAGTTGAGCTATACCTTCTCCCATTTTGTCGATAACAATACGTCGTTCAATGCGATGGAGCCCTTTAAAATCGGGGATAATACCACTCAAAACAAAAATACCCTGGTTACGAATTTCCTGTCGTCGGCCTATTCGCTGCCACCGAGCAACGATGCGCACCAGTTCAGGGTGCAACTGGGCTATAACATCACTCCCACCACGCGCTTTGCCGCCAATCTCGGCTATGGCCTGCAGTATCAGAACGCTGCCTATGCCCCGGAAACGATACTGACGACCGGTCCCGTTTATGCGGCCGGGATAGGGTCCTCCTACAACGGCAAGGTCCAGACATTTCTTGGCAATGCGACGCTGACGGCGAGGCCTTTGCCAAAGCTTGACCTGAAGGCGTCCTATACGGGCAACGAGCGCGATAACGATAGTACGCCGCTGACGGTTTGTTCGATCGATATCGACCAGTACAAAGCCGGTGGTTGCGGCGCGGTGAATGGTAAGCCCAATTCGATTCAGTTTACCAATCCGTATTCGTTCCTTACTCAAACAGGGAAGCTGGAGGCGGGCTATCGTATCCTGCCCTCCACCAAGGTTACCCTGGGGGACTCTTATAACGTCACGGAGCGCAAATATTCGGCGGTGGACCGGAGCCATGAAAATACTGTTTCGGGACAGATCCGCAGCCAGCTGACGAGCCAGGTGACCGCCTCTTTGCGCGACTCCTATGGCATGCGCCGGGAAACGACGCCTTATAGCGGCAACGCCCCGTGGCTGGCCTTGGGCGAGACTCAGGCTGGTAGCCCTGATCAGCTTGGCATGCAGCATTACTCGGAAGATGATCGCAACCGCAATGAGGTGCGGGGCGATGTTTCCTATAGCCCCCGGGACAACCTGTCCCTGGACCTGAACGGGAAGTATTACGAAGACACCTATCCGCAGGCGCTTTACGGCCTTACCAAGGACCATGTCATCACGGTCGACCCGGATGTCGGGTTTGCGGTGAACGACAAGGTCAACACCCACCTGTTCTATGCGTACGAGAAGGCCTATTATCTTCTGGACAGCACTTCCGGAAACCAGAGTGGCACCGCGCCCGCCGTACCATTCTACTGGAATCGCGGAGAGAGCAGCGTTGCGCATACGGTCGGCGCCAACGCGGACTGGCAGGCTACCAGCAAGTTGAAGTTCAACCTCGGCTATACCTTCCAGCTAGGCACGATCGGTTACGGTATGGATGGATCAGGTCTTTGCCCGACTGTCGGGTCATGCGGCGGGGCAACCGCTCCCTGGAACTACACGATCGTCCAGATCCCCGACAGCCGTTCGACCCTCAATTCGGCCAACATTTCCGGCGAGTACAAGCTGACCGAGGCCGCTACGATCAGCCTGGGGTACGGCATTGAGCGCTACCATTCGAACGATTACCTTTATACTCAGGCGGCGACGAGCCCGCTCTACGCCAACATGGTGCTGCCGGGCGATGGCAGTCCCAACTACACCGTCCAGACGGTGGGTGTCGGCATTCACATGAAGTGGTAAGCCGTTACCGCTGCGGAATGTTCATTGGTAGAGTTGATGAGCGCGGGACCGGCCAACGGCCCGGTCGTCGAGTGCCCCAACGACGACAAGATGTGGTAACCGGGACGAGCAGCCGGCACCGTACGGAAATAAAGGGGCTACACAATGACTACAGAAGAACCAATATCCTTTACCGGCTACTGGAATGCAGTTGACGAAGCCATGTTGAAGCTCTTCGCCGTCGACACTACCGCTACCGGCATAGGGCCGGACCTCATCGCAGCCGCCCAGGAAGTAGGCCGGACGCCGGAGGATTTCGCAATCTGGTCCGGAGAAAAATACGGCCTCAACAATTATCGCCGGGGGGGGCGGCTATGAGGTGACCCCAGCAATTCTCATTGTTATCTTGAGTTGACCTTTTTAGCCTGCTGTATTTGGCATCCTCATTTAATGCCGGTTCTCACTGGGAAGGTTTCAGTCTGCAGGCAGGTATGTCATGACGAAGAGATCATCGGGAAAGAATAAAAGAGTGCAGGCCGCACTGTCTCCGGCAGCAGCGCAGCAGGTCGGTATCAGGTGGCCCTGCGATGACGAAACCACCAACGATATGCCCCTGAGCCGCATTTACTTCATCCGCGGCAAAAAGGTCATGCTCGATAGAGACCTCGCCGAGTTGTATGGGATGACCACGCGCGATCTATACCAAGTTGTGAAGCGCAAGCTGCGCCACTTCCCGCACGATTTCATGTTCCCACTCACCTATGAAGAAGTCGATGCTTTGCCATTTTCAATTGGAAGAGTTAAAAAAACCGGCCGTCGGCGACGTTATCCGCCTCGTGTCTTTACCGAGCAAGGCGTAGCCATGCTGTCCAGCATCCTGCACAAGACAACGCCCGTCTATGAGGTGACCCCATACAAGTCGGCGAAGTCAGCATTGGCAATAGATGAACAGAAAATCGACGAGACCGCCCTAGCGCTGCTTTACCTGACGCTGCACGACGGTTGCCAGGTCTGGAAGTCGCTTGATTGGCAAGCCATGACGCGGCTGCACGAGAAAGGGTTGATCGAAGACCCGGTCAACAAGGCGAAATCGCTTGTGTTGACCGGGAAAGGCCTTACCGAGGCAGAGCGGCTGTTCAAGGCGCTGTTTGTGAAGGAATAGAGATTTTCAGCGTGGCGTCCGTGAGTATTGCGGTTGGTTACTTTCCGCTCAAAGACAATATGGAAATCTTATTTTCCAGAATGTATATTTATCACATTGGGATTATGTAATTACTTCGGCGCGCCTTCGCGCAGAGCGTCATTCATGCGGCTCTGCCAGCCTTTTCCCGTGGCCTTGTAGCTCTTCAGTACGTCCTGGTCAACTCTGATGGTCACCGGCTTCTTGACCGGAGTTTTCTGGGGGCCGCGCTGTCCACGGCTTCGCTTGACAAGAGCATCGTATAGGGCATGCGGCAGAACGTCCTTTGCAGGGCGCGCACGGGCAAAATCCTTGTCGGTCCATTCAGGCATACCGGGATCGCTCGCTATGCCACGATTGATCTTTTTATCTTCCGCTTTCGTAGGCGGTATCAGTTTCCTAGCCATATTTCTCTACCTCTCTTGCGTTAGCCTTCCTGAGGCCTATGATCCTGTGGTTCTGTGCGCGGATCGCGAACCATACGCAATACAGACGGCCATTGATCGGACCGAAAGCAAGGTAACGGGTTTCGCCGTAATCCTCGCGATCATCGACCTGAACAAAGGCCTCTTCCCATATGAAGGACTCGATGGCCGCAAAATCGACGCCGTGCTTCCGGACGTTGGCTTTGCGCTTTTCATCGTCCCACTCATACATCTTATTTAATTGTACATACTAACAAATTGGAAGTCAATGAAAAGAAGTGGGTTACAGAATGGCTGTGATCGGTTGTAAAAGATCTCTTCCCGAGATCACAGTTGCTTTCTCCAGGACTCCGCTGTCAGTCGGTTAAGTTTCTCCATATACTGTGTATTGAGATCGGCACCGCCCCCGCGTAGCGCGGAAAAAAGCTGTTCGGACAACACCGAGCCGATCGCATGGACGGCTTCATGCCGGTCGAGCCCTTCCTCCATCAATCGCAAGAGGACAGCACGTGCCGGAAACGCGTCCCCAAGGGCCACCTGGTTCTCGACGATCACGTGGGCAGCGGCGTGAAGGCCCTCGTTGGGAAGCCGGATTCGATTGCGCCGATGATATTGCCGGACTGATTCAATGCGCTCGGATTCATCGAGCGCCTGCCAGGCCTCCGGGGCAATGTGCTGGTGGGGGTCGTACCGCAAGATTACCGCCTCCGCTTTTTCGGCGGACGGCCCGGCTGTGAGCGTTTGCGCGAGCAATGTTCAGCGACAAGCCGCTCACAGATCGGATTGAACTGCGCCGGGCGCAATCGGCGGATCGGCTCGCGTTCCGGCCAGACCTTGAGAACGTCGGCGGCGCGTTCCGGTTCTGGACCGCTCCCCACAGGGGCACCGATAATCCAGACCGGCGCGGTGCCACGGGAGTATTCCGGGTACATCAAACGGGCGCAGTCCTCAAAATCACAGGGTTCGGTTCCACCTATGAAGATGAGCGACGCCGCTATGGCGCCGCAGCGTTCGCGTTGCATGTGTTTACCCTCGAAGGAGCTCCGGTTAACAGCACGCGCCAATTCCTCCATCAGGGGTCCAAAAAGAGCGTTACGCTGTGCGTGCAGCGGGTCTTGCGTACCGCCTGCCACCAGGCCGTAAATGCGGGTGCTCCCGCCATACTGCTCAATTCGTATGCGTCCCAGCTCGCCCAAGGCAGGATGACGGTATACGTGCTCGCAGAAACCGTTGTCGTAAATATACTTCTTGCACGTTATCTCCGGGGGAAACAGAGATGGAGACAGCCGCCGTGCACGGTCTGCTGTGCGGTCAAAGGCGAGGGCCCTGTCGAGCCCCTTCAGCACTTCCAGTTCCGCACCTTTACGTCTGCGCTGGCCCATGAGCCAAGTCCTCTGGCGCTATCAAGCCCGTTCAATGTGAATCACCGTATTTTGAGTGTGTACACCATCGATAGGGTCGAGGCAACAGTGGTTGGACTGACCCCGACATTTTTGCTACGCGGAGACAAAGGCAGGGCGGAAAAGCCGGGCGGTCACCGAAGGGGAACGGGCAACACGGAGTCTCGGAGCGGGCCGCCCGTTGAACCGACCGGCGCGCCCTGCCATGATAGAGCGTCAAGACTGACAGCGCCCGAAAGGGACGGCCATGACCGGGGAGAGCCGAACCCTGGCGCACGCATCGGCAATGAAGGTATGCTCGTCTGTTGAAGGAACGGCGGCCCATTCTGCGAACGCTGAAGGACCGGTTGATGGCGGCGAACCGGCATACGTGCTGCCTCTGCCAACAGCCGCGGCATCCTGTCGAAAAGCACCACATCAACGGAGATCCCGCCGACAACGCCTGGGATAATCTGGCGGTCCTGTGCCGGAACTGCCACGGACTGGTCACCGGGAAAAACAATCTCGGCACCAGCTACACGCCGGGAGAAGTCCTGCAGTACAAGATCAAATGGGAGCAACGTTGCGCGGAGGCCGGTGAAGACGAAATCGATTCTCCGATAGCGGAGGTTCACGAAACAAAACTGATTGAAGGCGACGAGCATGAAGTCTACCCGTTTGACATGGAAGCGGGAGACGAGCTGGTGTTCTCCATCGACGCCAGCGATTGCCTCGACATCGTGATCTGCGATGAGGAAGACGTTGACGAATGGGCGGACAGGGATGACGACGATGACGATGAGGGTGACGGCGAGGGAGAAGACGACGAAGTCGACGATCAGGACGACGAGGAAGATGAAGATGATGATGGCGACGAGGATGATCGACCTCTGCCGGAAGGTTACTGGCATAAGACGAATGTCATCACAGGCGAAGAGTACCGATTCGTCGCTGAAGAGGATGGACGTTATGTTTTGTTGCTGATCAATTGGGATGAGGAAGCGACGGAGGTAACGGTCGATGCGGCAGTCTGGAAGGGTGGATGATAGTCCGTCATTGACCGACTTCGGCGCTCAGTTTCTGCCAGAGTGCGCGCTCTCGCTGGTGCGGATCATTGGCCAGTTGCCGCTCCTCTTCAGTCAGGTCTAACAGAAAACGGTACCCTCTGACGCAATCGGCGGTGATTCTCTCACGGTCAACTGCTACCGTCCGGCGAACGAGCTGGCTGAGGTCGTCCCAGTCGAAGGCCCTGCCCTCCTCGAATTTCTTCATCAGGCGCTCCGGATCGAAAGTATCGCGCGCCTGCCAGAGCTTCAGGACCACCAGGCGGCGGATGAGCGGCTGGTCAAGCGGCCGGGTAGCGAACGTGCCGAGATCGTAGATGTCTCGCGCCTTGTTGCGCTGATAGCAGGCGCGAATTTTCTCGGCGATGATCTCCGGCAGCGCGAGGCAGGTGATTTCAGCGGGTGCGAAGGGCAACTGCCTGAAGTAGCTTTGATCGCACTGCGGCCGGCGCTCCGTGGCAAGCGTGGGTGTTTCGCGGCGGCTGATCTGGAGTTTCACTTCGCTTCCCCCGCTGCCGTTCCACGCATGGGTATAGATCGGATTGACGCCCCATGACAGAGCGTCTTGCGTCTCGTAGTAGCTGTCGTCCGGAATGCTGAACTGAAGGCCGTGAAAGGGCTGCGCGAAGGCATCCATCATATCGAGGATCATCGTCTCATGGTCGTGCTCCTCCAGAGCGGTGAAATCCAGATCGGTTGAAAATCGTCCCTGGCTGCCAATGACCATTTTTCGCAGGCAAGTGCCGCCTTTGAACGCGAATCGATCCAGCATGCCGCGTTCTGAGAGGAGCTGAAGCAGGAACGTCAATACAATTTCCTTCTCCGCGATCATGATGTCGCGAAGGCCGGATTCAGCGGAATAGCGCTGCACTTGAGGTCGCGGAAGCATTTTTACATCTCCTTCTTGACGGTTCGCCGCCGACCGAGCCCGGCGCTGCCATGCAGCTCTTCGCGCGTCACATTGACGAAAAGACGCCACGTGTCGTCATAGCCGATTGCGCCTTTTACCTCCCCCTTGGGACCAAGGAATGCCTTGCGGCCGTGACCGGCCAACCGGAGCAGACGTTCCCGTTGGCCGGCAGGAATATCGGGGTCCGCGTGATCCGCGAGCCAGCCGAATCGCCGGACAAGTGGTGCCGATCCGATCCGTTCGAGATACTCGACGGCCTTCGCCCAGTCGAACCGGCGACTCGCGGTCGCCAGAATGTACGCCGCCTCCCCTTCTCCACCGGCCAGCTCGGGACGGTCGATACAATCGATAACCGTTTTTTCGCGGTCGGAGATGATGACTTTGTACCCGAGCACATCGACCGGGCCGAAGCCGAAGAATTTGTGTGGTACGGGATTGACGATCCTGACTTCGGCGTCGCCGACCCTTCGGTCGCGCAGATGCACGGGCGTCACGAGCCAGATCACGTTGCGATGCTGCGTCGTCAGCCCGTAATGGGTCGCAGCCGTACCGTAGCCAATGTAGTATGGCTCGATGATCCGGCTGGCGAGCGCCAGGAGATTGCTTTCTCCCAACGCCTCGGGTCCCTGATCGGGTGGGATGAGCAGGTACTTCCCCCAGCTTGCGCGTTCCAGCCAGCCTTTTCGGCGCAGCGAATTAATGACGTGGTCGGCGGCTTTTGGGCTCGCCCCGAGCAGTTGGACGATCTCCGGGCGTGCGATCTCCCGTCGGCCCTGCTCAGCCAGGGCAAGCACGACGCGGCTTTCCTGCGGCGATAACGAGCGGGTGACAAAGTCCATGGTATTTCTCCAGCACAAAACCCCGGAAACAACTGGGTTCTGATTCGTATAGTAGCAGAAAAGAGGGGGCTGCGTCAATCTGTTTAACAAAACCCCGTATCATAGGGGGTTTCGTGATTGTTAGTGCTACCCCACGCGTTGAAATCCGTTGATCCGCGTCGAAGAACACCCCAACTGGCTACAAATCTGTCGAAATCTATGCGCGGATGGTTCGGCCCCCCGTGTCGGTGAGCACTCGCCGCAGGAGGCAAGCATTCACCGCATCTCTTGCGGAGAATATCGCCAAGGCCCAGGAGTGGCTCGCCGCGCAGTCGTCCGCGAGGAACTCATGGCCCTTACGACCGGCGCGGGGACGATGTCAGTCTCGATGAAGTCGAAAGGATTGCGATTTTACGCCAGAATGCCGGGCGTTCACTTCGGGTTCGTGTCCACCCACAGCTCTTGGAACATCGCATTGAGCTCGCGGCCAAAGCCTTCCAGGTCGGGGAAGATGATCGACTCGGAGATCCCGCACATGGCGAGGTCCCGCCGCATATCCGCGACGGCCGCCCGTTTGATCCGGATGCGGCATAGGCGGCAGTTGCTGTCCTTCACCGAGCTGCACATCTTCACGAGTCCGTCAATCGAGCGGCCAAAGATCGTGAAGCGGCTTCGCTGGGCCGCGAACCGCCGCGCCACGTGCGACGGATCGATCGCTAGCGGAAATTTTGGTCCCAGCAATTCGTTGTCGAACTCGTCCTCCGAAAGATAGGCTTCAGCTTCCTCCCAGTCGGGGAGCGCCGTGCCAACGGGCCGGACGACCTTTGCCATCGGGAATTCCTTGTACACAAGCTTGTTCAGCCACCATGGATCGAGCATGTACACGGCGGCATCCTGCGATATCTTCGCGGGCTTCAGCGCGAAGTAGAGCGCGACCAGGGCGCCGTCCGACCAGTCGAGCAGGCGTGTGGGCACGCCGTAATGCTCCATGAGGAAATACCATTCCCAATGATCGGATGGCTTACCCTCGCCCGCGAACTGCGAGCCGCGTCGCCTGAACTCAAGCCGGAGATCCTGCTCTTGGCGCAGCACCTCTTTGAGCTTATGTTTGGTCCGGTAAAGTTTCGGTTTCAGCGCCGTAGGCCAATTTGAGCTTTCCTCACCCCGAAACCACGGTAACCACGCCGACTCCGTGCGCCGGTCCCACATCTTCTGCCATTTCCGCGCTTGCGCGGCAACGGCTTTGGCATATTGATCCAAAGACACGACGCGTTCGAGGTCGATCATAAGCAAATGTTCTTCGCTCGCTATTGCACCGCGAGCGTCGCCGTCGCCGGACTGGAAGCGTTCCCGACCATTATGACCACCGGCAACGCGCTGCCTGACGGAGTGTCGGGAGAGAGCTGGATATTCAACTGCAATAACCCGTCGATGAAAGTCGGGGCCGCGCCGTCGAACGCCACCGTCGCGGCCGAGCCGCCGACTGTGACGGAAGCTCCCTGCGTTAGCCACTTGAGGGTGGACGTGCCGGTGATCGAGCCGGTGACGCCGGGCGGGCTCGTTTGCCCGCCGCCCGTGAAATACAGCGTCACATAAGAACCCTTGGCGGCCGGCGACAAAGGTCCGTTGAAAGTGCCGTCCTGGTTGGCCGCGGCAGCCTGCCCGGTTCCGCTCGCGTTGAAGGTGAATGGCCCTGGCGCCGCGCTCGCGCAGGGCAGCGCCGTACCCATGGAGCCGGTGCCCTGGTACATGACCTGCATTGTCGTCTGCGTGCAGCCCGCGACTTCATAAGGAACGACGGCATTGACCTGCGTTGCCGAGACGTAGAGCAGCGGAGCGAGAACGCCGTCAAATAGGACCGTTGTGCCCGCCAGTTGGATCACGAAATTTCCGGTTGAAGGATCGACCGAACCAGACACGCCGGCGGAAGGCCCGAGCATCGTACCCGCAATCGTGATGAGCTCGCCGGGCGCAATCGCGCCGCCTGACCAGCTCGCGGAATTCACCACACCAGTAATGACGACGGGGGAAACGGGCGCCGCATTGACGGTCAGGACTACGGAGATCGTTTGCGGAGTGTTCGTCGCGCCAGCCGCGATAATCGTGATCGCGCTGTTATAGGTTTGCGCCGTCAGGCCGGCCGGGTTGATCCCGAGCGATAGCGTCCCGGAACCGACGCCGGAACCTGGTGACACCGTCAACCAGGGCGCGCCGGATGAAGCCGACCACGTGAAAGTGCCGCCGCCCGCATTCGCGATCGTGATGAGTTGCGAAGCCGGGGCGCTGCCACCCAGCGTATAAGAGAAACTGGCCTTGCTCGTCGAAAGCGCTATCGAAGGTGGCTGCTGCGCCGCGCTGACTGTCAGCACCACGGAGATGGTTTGTGGGCTGTTAGTGGCTCCGGATGCGGTAACGGTGATCGTGCCGGCATGAGGGCCGGTTGACAGGCCGGAAGGGCTTACGGAAATCGTCAGGCCGCTGGACGAGGAAGAGACCGCCAGCCACGGCATGTTGGACGTCGCGGACCAGGTCAATGTGCCACCGCCGGAATTGGCGACGGTGACGTTTTGCGCTGCCGGGGATGCGCCGCCCATGGTGTAGGTGAACTGAAGCTGCGTGTTGCTGAGGGAGATCGTCGGCGGCACCGGCGGGGACGAGGCCATGAAATTGATGGAGTCCGACCCGGCTGCAGCCTGAACGACAACCTCGGCGATGCCGTTGAACGTCGAAGGCAGGGGCGCAACGATTGCCGCATCACTCCAGGAGGAAACCTGCAAGGCCACCGGCCCCGGATAAGCCAGGACCTGGCACGCGGAGCATTTCTGCCCGAAGCCGACGCCGCTGATGGTTATATTGCCGCCCGAGGTGACCACCCGTCCCGCTACGTTCGACAGGAGAGGCCCGACCGAGTAAATCACAGGATTGAACTTGCAGCGAAATATCGAGAAGTAACCGCCCGTCGCCGTGAACGGCCCGCAGGTGGTCGTCTGGTTTGCCGTACTTGTTGCCGAAAACGTGCCTGTTCCGTTGACGAATTCGTTATAGAAAATCGTATTCGTCCAGCCGCTCGTAAAAGGCACCGACCCCAGCGATACGCTGCTGAACGGCGTGTACTGAGTCCCGGCCGCATTCTCAAGCGCGAAGTAGCCCCCGCCGAATTGCGTCTGGTTCGCGAAGCCTACAGATTGCCAGGCCGAGGTGCCCGCAAGGAAAGACAGGATAATCTGTTCTGTTTCGGGGGCTTCATCGACATTGGCGATGCCACCCTTGCCTGAACAGTCGATATCCGAATACGCGGCCGAGTCCGGCCCGATGTGGCAATACTGCAAAATTCTGGTCCGGGACGGATCGCGGGCGAAGTTGAGCGAGGCGCTTGTAAAGGAAACCACGCCGTCGCTTGCGTTGTTCAATTGCGTCGTCGCGAAGATGCTTGATTTCCAGTAACCGGCGTTGCCAATGATGGCAAGCGCGTCAACGCCCCGCAGGTCGTCGCCGCGCTGGTTCCATGTTCCGAGGCTCCATAAGAAGCTGCTGCCCGGAACCATCTCGGCGGCCTGTGTCCCGTTCGCGAGAAGATCCGAGTAATTGGCGGCGAGGAACGAGCCGAAGTTCGGCGTGGCGATTTCAATGAGTTTACGCACCCTCGGATTGAGGGGCGGAGACAGGGAGCCGTTGGCTTGCAGCCCGGCCAGATAGGAACGGGCGATGAGGCCGCCCATGCTGTGGCTGACAAGATCGACCTGGGGAACCAAGGCGCCGCCGGCATACTGGACCATGTTGAGAAATTGCCCCAGCGTCACGCCCAGCGCCTCGATGGTGCTGCCGTTGACGGATTGCTCCACGCAATTGTCGAAGAAGTAGACTTGGGGCGCGACCAGTCGCGACGCGAGGCTGCCGAAGGTCGCAAGCGAACCTGTCGGCGCAATCGGGCACGAGCTTGGAGGAAACACAGAAAACTGCCAGCCGTTCAACAGCACGACCGGAGGCGTCGAGCCGCCCGGCGGCACAGTGGGCAGGGCTTCCACCGTGACGTCGGCTACCGCCATCCGCTGTTCGCCGGTTTCATCAACAGCCGACACGGTAACGGCGTACTCGCCTTCCTTCATCGTCAGGGAAGCGGCCAGTAAAATGTCGTTTCCGCCCATGCTGGGTCCGACGGCAAACCCTCTTGCTTGCGTCCCGTTGATCGTAACCGTGCTGGTTTTGGCGGTGCGTAGAAAGTCGAGCGTCTCCGGCGCGGCATCGACGCGCGCCCTTTCTCCCGAGCGTAGCCGGTAGCGCGCCTGGTTCAGGACCAAGGGGCGGCCCGGACGCATGGCCGGTGCGGGTTGGTTTTGAGCGGATGCCGTAATGCCGCTGCACGCGAGCAGGCAAGCGAGGACGGGCAGGCGGGCCTGAACGGACCCGTCGCGTTTTTCGATCGCGCAAGCTCTGAAGATGCGTTTCACGGAAATCAGCTATCGGCAGAATTGGCCCCAATCTGCACGGCTGCCGGGTGTTTATCGCAGACGGGATATCCCTGATTGTAATGGGTTACTCCGGTCCATGTCTACACACTTTGGTTAATCCTTACGGCGTATTCCTTCGACGTCTGGCCCGCGCGGGGTTCGTACCGAGCTACAATGAACATCTCTTCCGGCAGCGCAGTTCTGCCGATATTGGGGGCAAAAGAGGCCCGGTATGTTGACACCCGAAGAACGCCAGCGGATCGAAGAAGAAGAGCGCAAGCGGATCGCTGAGGAGCAATACCGCGCGGAAGTCCGCGCGAAGCTCCAGGGCGACCACGCCGCGCCGGTCAGGAAACCCGCCAGCCGACTTCCGTGGATCCTCGGCGTCGGCGCCGTGCTCGTCATCGGCACGATCATCCTGATGAACAGCAGGAGCCAGTCCAGGACCGGGGACGACAGTGGAACGGCAGCGCAGGCGGTCTCGAACCCCGCGCCTGTTGCAAAGACCCGCTATGTGCCCGTCAGCCAGAAAATCGCCACGGGCCAGATCGTCGTGAAGGCCAACGGCTACGTGCAATACCGGATCACGATCACCCCGGAAATGGTCGATCCCACAGTGACAGGCAACTTCAATGCCTCCGGCGGCAGCGGAAACGATATCCAGGCAGTCATCGCGGACGAGGAAAACTACACCAACTGGATCAACGGCCACCAGGCCCAGGCTTTCTGGACCACGCAGGGCAGGCAGACCACCGGCAACATTGAAGCCAGGCTCAAGCCCGGCATGTACTATCTGGCCTTCAGCAACAAATTCTCCGCGTTCACCGAGAAGCAGGTGTTCCTCGACGTCGATCTGAAATACAAAAAGGCCGAGACATACTATTGAGGTGACGACCGCTTTACGCCGTCGCCTCGTGCCCCGAAAACGAAAAGGCGGTCTGCAACGCTTTGTCGTTCACCTTTGCCACCATCGTTTCAGAGCCCCAGAGGCAGGTTCAGGCGCGTAACGGTGCCGCCTTGCGGCTGGCCACTATTGGCGGACACTCGAGAACTGCGTTGTTTCTAAGCAAGTGGATACGCGATGGCGGTTCCTGCCAGCCTGAAGATCACCTGCGCACCTAGCGGGCTATGCTTTCCCAGTAATGTGGCGAGCATTTATCATGCTGGCATGCTTGCATGAAAAAGAACTGTCGCGCATTCGGGCGTGAAGATTCACTTCTTGCAGATCGCGGCCCGTCCTGCCCCGTCCCGATTCGCGGGACAACTCTTTTAGAAGCGCGTCTTCACGCGCAGGCGGGACAGGCTTTTGAAGAATCGCGCATTCGCGCGGGGCGGCTGGCCTATTCGGGCTTCTTCTCGGCGTCGTCCTTGTGATGGCTGCGTTTCGCGGCGTGCTCGTCGTCGTAGCCCAGCCTGGCGAGCTTCTCGTCGAAGGCCTTGATGGCGGCTTCCTTCTGGCGGAGAACCTCTTTGATCAGGTCATGCCGGTGGGCTTCGAGCGTCTTCTGCTCGGCAAGGAATTTTTCGACGTCGTCTTCTGGCATCGTTCCATAATACGCCAGGAGCGGGGCCGTATGCAGGGGCCTGAGAGCCACAGATCACCGCGTCCGCTGCGCTTCCGACAGAAGCTGGCTTCTGTCTATGTCTTCAGACCCCGGCTACTTGAAAAACGCGCACCAGACCGCCAGACCAGGCAAGCCTGCGCCGTCACCAGGACCAAAAAAGCGAGGAAAAACCGCAGACAGGAGCATAACCATAATCGAATGAATCTGTTACGGCGATCTTCAAACATCCTGCAAGCCACCGTCATAAACGGTTTGCCGCCCAACGGGGCGGCACCCTCCCCTTCTGTTTCGGTTTCCCGCGTCGGCTTCGCCACCTGTCGAGGTTTCCCTCCGCTTCGCGTACCGCCTCTTATCGGGATCTTGAAAACCTTTTGAAACCTGCATTTCCCTCTTGTAAGGACAAAGGGGTTTTACAGGGCGTCCCGGCGCATGAGTCAAGGGCGGCGTTTTTTGCCGTTCATCAACGACCCTTGACTGCGGCGGGCGGCCTGTATCCTGTTTCTGGAGGGAAATGCAGACGGGTTAAAAGGTTTGCAGTTTGAGTGCGCCCTGCCCCAACCCGGCCAGGGCGCTTCTTTTGCAGTTCGGCGGTCCGGGGCGCGAAATTGACCGGAGTCGTTTCATGTAGAATCTGCCGCCCGTCAAGCCATCACGTGTCTTAGATGAGGATGGTTCCATCCTCGGACGCCGGGGCGGGAGCAGGTGTCCCGCTTTTTCCCGGCGCCGGGAAGAGCGGTGGTGCGGGCGGAAGGATAGCCCGCCAGTTTCAAAGGGATCGGCCCTGCGCGGGATGGTGCCATCCCCTACGCCGAAGCGGGATCGTGGCGACCCGCAGGCTTTTCGGCTTCGGAGCGAGGGCCTTGATGATGATGGTAGCGGGCGAGGGACTTGAACCCCCATGACCTTGCGGTCGGACGATTTTGAGCCGTCTGCGTCTGCCAGTTCCGCCAGCCCGCCACAGCGCAGTTCTGCGCTTCTTTACTTTAGCATTACGAAGCTCAGGGCGTCATCGCTCGCGCGTCCCTACTCCTCTTGTTGCGTGGGCGGCTCGTTCTTCTTTTTGGTTTTCGGCCGCCTGATGTTGATCGCGGCGGCGTCGAGACTGTTCTTGAGGTGGGAGGCGTAGTATTTCTCGATCATCTCAACGCTGGTGCGGCAGTTCTTCGCGATCTGATAAATGTCCGCGCCTTCCATGAGACGCAGGCAGATGTAGGTGTGCCGCAGGCTGTAGGCCGTGCGGGGTTGTCCTTCACGGTCTTTCTTGAGGCCTTCTTCGTCCAGGATGGTGTTGAAGAGTTGACGGTGGGTCTTCGGAAAAATCGGATCGGTCGGCTGCGGCTTGTTTCTCTCGA
>OCZT010001409.1_pt1 | contig 24899 bp, 25 predicted proteins | sample 1539031 | NCBI WGS metagenome assembly OCZT01 (sample SAMEA3539308, study PRJEB22396) | soil metagenome | biome: tundra; feature: field; material: soil | place: USA | collected 2010-05 | depth 0.15 m | reverse complement strand
GGCGTTCTTCTCAACCTCTTCGTGTGAGCCGTCAACCGCGACGAGCAGTATTGCGTTGGCGTCCTTTGACAGACCGAACGCATAGTTGCCCTCTACCGCTTCAATACAATATTTGTCGATGACCTCCATCGCCATCGGCAGCAAACCCAACGGCGTAAACTTTGTCAGCACTTTACACGCGGCCGCCATCGAATGAAAGTTGGCCCGGACGGTCGATGTCGCTTCCGGCATGGGGAGGAGCTTAAGCGTCGCTTCGGTAATGATGCCGAGCAAGCCTTCGGAACCGCACATCAAGCCGGTCAGATCAAATCCGACAACGTTCTTGACGGTCTTTCCCCCGGTGCGAATGATCTCGCCGGTTCCGGTCACGACCTCGAGGCCAAGAACATGATGTTTCGTCACCCCGTATTTGGGTGTCCGCATGCCGCCGGCGTTCTCGGCTATATTGCCGCCGATAAAACTGTCCTTATAGCTCGCCGGATCGGGTGCGAACATCAAACCTTCTTCTTCGACAGCCTGCTGCAGCTCAAACGTTCTGATACCGGGCTGGCAAACTGCGTATAGATCGTCGACGTTGATCTCAATGATCTTGTTCATCCGGTCTGTTCCGACAACGATGCCGCCGTCGACGGGAACCGCACCACCCGTGTAGCCGACACCGCCGCCGCGGGCTGTTACGGGAAAGATATACTCGTTGGCGAGCTTTAGGATCTCGACCATCTGAGAGGTACTTTCGGGAAAAACGACGGCCTCGGGCGGGAACTTCTCTTTCACCGCATCGGCACCATAAGGTTCTACGCGGCTGGGATCGATAGAGAGGTTTTCGGCACCGACAATTGCGGCCAGCCTTTCCAAAACCTCGGGTTTGGATGCGTTGGTCGTGGCCCGGCCCTTCGAAGTGAAGTGGATCGATTTGAACATCTTCGTATAGGGTCTAATGTAGCAGAATTTATCAAAAACAGAACCTTTCTGGTAAACTTCGGAAAATCTGACTCTTTCGAAGATCCGCCGTTGATGGTGTAACCGTCGCGTTCAAAAACACTTATGAAACTGCCAAAAGTCTCGCTTACCTGGAAGATCATGATCGGGCTCGCGATGGGTATATTCTTCGGATGGCTGATCGGCGAACTCGACAGGCGGTCGCCCGATCATCATGTTTTCGGGATCGAGGTTCCGACGCTGCTGGCGTTCATCCGGTCACTCTCGACGCTGTTCCTTAATCTGATCAAGTCGATCATAGCGCCATTGATCTTTGCGACCCTGGTTGTCGGCATTGCTGGTACGGGTGATATCAAACAGGTCGGACGGATCGGCATCAAGGCATTGCTTTATTTTGAGATAGTAACAACGCTTGCCCTCTTTATCGGACTTGCTGCGGTAAACATCACGCGCCCGGGCGATGGCGTCTCGTTAAAGGGCATTCAGATAGGTGAGGACAAAGCGACACTTTCGCAGAGGGCAGCTTCGCTCTCGAAAGAAGCAGACGCCGCCGCAAAGAAATCGACTGAATTGAGAACTCAGGTCCCGCCGAACTCTTCCGAAGCGGAACAGCAGTCTGCACTTGCTGCTCAAAAGGCAGCCGCGGCTGCCGACGCGGCCGCGAAAGCTTTGACGGCACCCGAGCCTCCGGCCAAACCAAAGACCTTTGGCGAGCTCATCGCTCATCTATCGCCGACATCGATCATCCAGGCTATGGCCGAGGGTGATGTGCTGCAGATAGTCATCTTCTCGGTAATATTTGCTCTCGCCGCGACAGCGATAGGTAAAAAGGCTAAACCGATCCTAAACTGGTGCCAATCGCTTTCCGACATTATGTTCCGTTTTACGGAATACGTGATGAAATTTGCCCCTATCGGCGTCGGTGCGGCAATGGCATATACGATCGCCCACAACGAACAAGGCCTCGGCGTGCTAAAGAACCTTGGTGCGCTTGTTTTGACCCTGTATGGAGCCCTGGTCGCTTTCGGCGTCCTGGTTTTGCTCCCGATAGCACTGATATTCCGCGTCCCGTTAAAGGACTTCTTTGATGCGGTCAAAACGCCCGCGTCGATCGCCTTTGCAACTACATCGAGCGAATCCGCATTGCCAAAAGCCATGGAGAACCTTGCACGTCTTGGGGTCCCGCGGCGGATCGTGGGATTCGTGTTGCCGACGGGTTACAGCTTTAATCTCGATGGGACAACGCTATACCTTTCGCTTGCCTCGATCTTTGTCGCACAGGCCGCGGGGGTCGAACTTAGCCTTGGCCAGCAGATACTGATGTTGTTGACGCTCATGCTGACTTCAAAGGGGGTCGCCGGCGTTCCGCGTGCATCGTTGGTCATACTGTTGGGAACCCTCGCCTCGTTCAACCTGCCTGTCGAGGGTGTCATCCTCATCCTTGGCGTCGATGAGCTGATGGACATGGCACGCACAGCGATCAATGTAGTAGGAAATTGTCTGGCGACGGTCGTTGTCGCAAAATGGGAAGGAGCGTTTCGCGACGCCGAATGGGAGCGCGAAGAGGCCGAGCTTGAAGCCGTCATTGGTGAACCGGCGATCGTCAGCGCATAGAACGAAGGTGGGCATTCATCTTCCTTGAGGGCAAATTCTATTTCGATGTCTGACGACCGTAATCGCACATAGTCCGTATCGCACACATGTTGCATTGCGGATCAGTTCGCCTGCAAATCGTTTGACCGTGTTGTCGAAGGAGTTGGTAGGCCGCGGTCGGGTCAAACGGATGTTGCTGCTCATCTGCGACCGACCTTTGTGCAGCCGGATACATCACCGAATAGTTGTGCTGCTCATGCGTGTAGCCTACGCGAACGAGCACCCTCAGCCCATTAGAGTCCAGGGCGAGCACGGGGGCCACTCTGTTATACATCAATATCTTTTCCGCACCGGGTTCGCCGATCGACGGAAATTTCATTAACGCGGCCCTTGCCTGCCTAAAGGGCAGCGAGAAGACCTGTTTTAGATCGCCGCCGAAATGATCGCGAACGATCTCGGCAGATCTTATTAGTTTCTGTATGCGTCCTTTCTTATCGCTGCCCGCAAGTTCCCGTACCTTGGCAAATTGTTCAGGTGTCGCGTTCAAAATGTCCTCGGGTCGGGTGCCAATCACCGTTTTCAGATTTTCGAACGCCGTCGTTCGATGTTCGTCGTTGACGAGATAGGCCACATTCTCGTGCAGGACCATCTCGAACGGATCGGTTATGGCGGGCGGGTTCGGCTTACCGTACGCCTCGGCAAGTTTTTCGATAGCACTACTGAAGTTTGGGGCCTGCATCTAGCCGAACCGTTTCGCCGAGCGCGCACGCATTCGCTCAGCTTCCGTAATACGGTCACGCGGAGGTGCCGTTGTAACAAGTGAATTGAGCATTTCCTGGGCCGCCGCGGAGACGCGCTCCACCGCTAGTTCAAAAACCTCCTCATTCACCTTAGACGGTTTATTAAAACCAGAAAGTTTTCGGACGAACTGCAGCCATGAGGCACGGACCTCGTCGGTTGTAGCCGGTGGGTCGAAATTAAATAGTGTTTTGATATTTCTACACATAGATCATCTAAGGACTGAGGCCCGTCTCAACGGGCTGCCTGTAAGTACAAGGCGGCCGCCGCGAAGCTGGTAGTTTAGCGTCGAGATATATTCGGCGAGGCATTCGAGCCGTCGGTGAAAACCTCAATTAGAATGTGCCCTCCCTGGATCCGAACACCGTTCTTCCTTGCCGCGACGATAAATCCATCGCGGAAATAGCGCTTGTAGCCGTTTTCCATCTCATGCGTTCCCGTAGAGGCGATCAGCTTTACCTTTCCGCCTTGAAGCGTATATACATGGATCTCAGTGTCTGTGAAATTTCCATTAGTACTGCCGCAAAGGATCGGAACGACCGCGTCAGATCGCCCATCGCCATTGATATCACCGTAAACAATACGCCGATCTCGCACTTCGTAATAAAAGTCGTCGTTACGAAACTTGCCGGCACGAACGCGTATCGATTTGGCCTGTTGAAAGGCCTCGGCGCAATCGGTCGATGGATAAGTGAAATTCAGGAAATCCACTTTATGGATATCGGTGGGGCCGGCAGATGGTTTTCGAACCTGAGCATTGCCGGCAATAGCGATAAAGCATAGTACGAAAATAAGACAGATCGATCGGGCCATATTATTAGTTATTCGAGGTTTAGTCCGCGAAGCGGACTTTCAGCATAAAGCCCCGGGTGTGAGCCCGGGGTAAACTCCGCATACTTGATCAAGCCCGCGAAGGCGGGCGACAGAGGTGAGTACCGCTCTGCCGCTGTCTACGACAGCTCGCGAATCAATTTCGCCGCATGTCCCCGTGCTCACGAGCCTGTGTCAAAACTCATCATTGGCTGCGCCTCACTCGCATTGCGGCGACGGCTACGCCTCGCCGGAAAAGTGGTCAAGAATCATCGAGGCTTGCCTCGTGTCTCTGACGCCCGCTAAAGCGGGCTCAGAGAGAGGAAGGGCGGACTCACTCGGCGAGGCAAGCCTCGCCGCAGTGCATGAAGGCGCAGCCATTGTTAAGTTTTGACACATCCTCTCACGCACGGGGCTTTATTCTTTCGCCATCTACGATGGCTCGGAATCAATAATCCCTAGCCGCACATGCCCTTTCCTCACAATAGCCTGGTTTCGACGTCACCTCGTGAAGACGGAGGCATTTCATGGGAAAAGAATTCTTTCTCAACCGCCAAACGCTAGAATGTAGCCTTTGGGATCGCGAACTTCAAATTCCGTATCGCCGTACGATTGTCTGGTAAGCTCCATTTTGATGAAATCCCTGCCCTTTACCTGCTCGTAAAACTTCTCGACGCCATCCATTCGTATTTATGCGTTCCACAAACCTGATGGCCGCAGGCTTGTCAGATCCGGTTTCTCGTAACCCTCAAGACTTAATAGCATGATCTCGACACCGTTGCGCATCAGGCTCGCATACGCAAAGGGTTCTTTGGCCGGAACATGTCCAAAGAGCTCAAAACCCAAATTCTCGACGTACCACCGAGCGGTTGCGGCAAGATCAGACACAAGAAATGTCAGTGCCGCGGAGTTCAGCTTGATCGAATTCGCTGAGATCATTTCCAGCGCAGAATATTATTCGTTGAAATTCTTCTTCAATCTCTGCCACACCTCGAAATATTCATGCTGGAGCTCGGAGATCTCCATCGCAAAGCGCGTCGGGCGGATGAGGTAGCGAGACTCAAACATGAAAGCCATCGTGCCTTCGAGTTTTTGCGGCTTGAGATCAGCGTTCGATGCGTTTTCGAACGCGTCGAGGTCGGGCCCGTGTGCTGACATCTGATTGTGTAAGGATCCGCCGCCGGGGACGAAGCCTTCTTCCTTGGCGTCGTACTGACCATAGATCAAACCCATGTATTCGCTCATTGTATTGCGGTGATACCACGGCGGGCGGAACGTGTCGTCGGCGACGAGCCAACGATCGGGGAAGATCACGAAATCGCAGTTTGCCACGCCTGTCTCACCCGAGGGCGATGTCAAAACCGTAAAGATGCTGGGGTCCGGATGATCGAATGAGATCGAGCCGATGGTATTGAACCGGCGAAGATCGTACCGGTATGGGATATAGTTTCCATGCCAGGCAACAACGTCGAGCGGCGAATGATCGATCTCGCAACTCCATAGATTGCCGCCGAACTTTGCAACCAGCTCACAGGGTCCATCACGGTCTTCATACCACGCGACCGGCGTTTCGAAATCACGCGGATTTGCCAAACCATTTGCACCGATCGGTCCGAGATCGGGCAGACGAAACTGCGAACCATAGTTTTCGCAAATATATCCACGCGATTGAGGATCGGCCGGTTCGACGCGAAACTTCAATCCGCGTGGGATCACGACGATCTCACCGGGGCCGACCTCGATCGCACCGAGCTCCGTCAGGAAGGCAAGCCTTCCCATCTCGGGCACGATAAGCATCTCGCCGTCGGCATTGTAGAAATAGCGGTCGCCCATTCCCTTGTTGAAGGCATATATGTGGATGCTGATGCCTAGCTGAGCAAAGCTGTCGCCATTTCCCGCGATCGTTGTGATGCCATCGATAAAGTCCGTTGGTTCGTCGGGTACGGGAAGCGGGTCCCAACGTAGTTGGTTGGGCGTAGTAACGACTTCATCAAACGGTGATGAGCGAAACAGCTTGTTTTCTATCTGTCGAAAGGGTTTATGCGTAACGCTCGGGCGTATGCGGTAGGTCCATGTCCTTTTGTTGTGAACGCGAGGGACGGTAAACGCCGTCCCCGAGAATTGTTCGGCGTAAAGACCAAGCGGCGCCTTTTGCGGAGAATTACGTCCGACCGGCAAAGCGCCCTCGACCGCCTCAGTTGCAAACTCATTGCCGAAACCGGTTTGGTAGGTTAAGTCCATAAGAAATTAGCCACAGATTAACACAAATAGAAAAAGGTCAATCTTTGTCTGATGGCTGCCTTCAGCGTAAATCCGCGTTCACGAAATAAACAAAGATTAGAAACCGGAAGAGCGAAACGGGTTTCGTCCCTAGTGCTCTTTGTGTCTTTCCCTGGTGTTCTTTGTGTCAAATTCTTACTCCACACAAAGATCGCAAAGGCATGACACAAAGCACACAATTAAGTTCTAAACTCCTTACGGCTTGAGATGTTTGTCAAAAAAGTCCGACCCCGCATGATAAGCCGCAAGCCAATCGCGATGAAGCAGGAAATCGTGGACCTCATCCGGGAAGACGAGCTGCTCGAACTCGACATTCTGCTCGCGAAGCCGGCGTGCAAGGTCGACCGTTTGCCCAAATGCAACATTTCTATCGTCGTCGCCTTGTATCAGTAGTACCGGCGAACGCCATTTTGTTATCGAGCTAATGGGCGACGATTCGAGAGCGACCTTTTGCGCATCGCGATTGTTGTAATCGATCCAGGCGGCCGCGGAAATGCTTCGCGACCAATCATGCACACCATGCAGATCGACACCCGCGGTAAATATATCGGAGTTTCGGGCGAGCCCGAGTGCAGTTAGATAACCGCCGTACGAGCCTCCCCACAGCCCGATGTGTTTATTATCGATATCATTGCGGCTGCGAAGATAGTTAGCCCCGGCGACGATATCCTGGTACTCGGATGCACCTTGTGCCCCGCGCTTTGGTGCAAGACGGAACGCGCGGCCATACCCGATCCCGCTTCGATAGTTCACCGACAGCACGGCGTAGCCTCGACTTGCGAGATATTGATTCATCGCATACGAGTTGTTGTAGTAATAGCTGTAATGCCAGCCGAGCAGCATCTGCCTGATCGGACCGCCGTGCATAAACACGATCGCCGGCATCTTTGTTCCGGTTCGTGCGTTTGGCGGCAGAAACAACTGACCGTGGACCTGCTGGCCGTCGGCTGCCTTGAATATGACCTGCTGCGGAACTACAAGTTTTGCGGACGGAAAGTCACGCGGAAAAGCTTCCGATGCGATCAATTGCGGCGACCCGCCGCCGATAGGCATTATGTACGGCATTGCGGGCATACGGGCGTCCGAGCCAAAGTAGATGAGCCGTGTTCCACCGGCTGTAATGATCGGGCTCCACTCGATCTTCTCGCCCGACGTGAGGGCTTTAGGGCCTCCACCCGCAACGGACACCTGCCAGATGTGCCGACGATCGATATCGCCGCAATTTGACGAGAAGACTATTGAGCGTCTGTCGGATGGATAAAATACATTCTCGACCTCACACTCGCCGGGTGTGAGTATCTCTGCTCTTCCACCGCTTGCGGGGATCGAATACAGGTGGCGCCAGCCGTCCTGCTCTGATGTAAAGGTAATTCGGTCATCGGCCATCCATTGCAGCAGGTCTTCGCCCGCCGGTGGGACAGAATCATTGGCCGCACGGCCGCTGTGCCATATCTCATGTGACTTGCCCGAATCCGCATTGGCAATATAGATCGCCCATGGATCGGGGGTGTCATCGAGAAAGAGTGCTGGCTGGTAGCCAAGTGTCGGCCGGCGAACAAACGCGATCTGCTTTCCGTCAGGTGACCATCGCGGTGCGGAATCCCGATCGACCGAGGGTGAGATATATAGGATCGTTTTTGCGGAAGTATCGTAAACACCGATAAAGCCATGATCGCCGCGGCTGCTGACAAAAGCCACATAATGCCCGTCTGGCGACCAATGCGGCGACGTGTTTGTGCCGCGGGCAATGAAAAGCTGGTGGGCCTTTCCATCGGGCTCGGCAAGCGACGCTGTCCACAGCTGATCGCCTTTTGAAAAGACTATTTGCGGCCCCGTCGGCGACGGAACGGGATTGGTTCCCTCGCTTAGCGTTTTGATCTGACCATTTGCCCAGTTGATGGCGAGCACCTGTTGTTTCGCTCCGGCCGTATCGCTTGTCGGGTTTGGCGATTCCCCGGCCCGGTTCTTGTCACCGCCGCGAACAAAGACGATCCAATTAGCGTCTGCGCTAAATCCGAGATCGGTCAACTCCTGCCCGTCGTCTTTGTCATACCGGGTCAACTGCCGGGCCTTGAACTGCGGACCCTCGGCAACCCAAATATTTCGTTTCCCTTCCGAGTCGAAGACCCAAGCGATGCGGTCGCCGCGTTTGGCGACGGTCAGATCAGAGGGGAAGGGTGAGCTGAGGACCTCTTCGAGAGTGAATTGTGAAAATGCGGTCGCGTATGCGAATACAATAACAACGAACAACAAAGACAGGGATCGATATCTCATGAGAAGGATTCTATACTGAATTGCCGAATAGACGCAGGCGATCTTAATGACTCTAACCGATATTTTAGCCGCAGATAAACGCAGATGACGCAGATAAGGATAAGTATATCTGCGTCATCTGCGCATATCTGCGGCAAAGGTTTCTAAAGGTTCCCGCGTCGCCGCTGTTCTTCCTCTATAGACACGAAAAGTGCCTTAAAGTTCCCTTTTCCGAAACCTTTGCAACCCTTGCGCTGGAGGATCTCGTAAAAGACCGTCGGACGATCTTCGACAGGTTTTGTAAAGATCTGAAGCAGATAGCCTTCGTCGTCTCGGTCGACGAGAATGCCGAGGCGCTTTAGGTCATTGATATCTTCATCGATCGGTCCGACGCGTGCGGGCAATTCGTCATAGTACGTGTCGGGTACCGTCAGGAATTCGACGCCGTTCTCTTGCAATTTAGCGACCGTTTTCAGAACGTCGCGGCAGAGCAACGCTATGTGCTGTGCCCCGGCCGAGTGGTAAAAATCGATGTATTCCTGGATCTGGCTTTTGCCCGCTTTCCCCTCGGCAGGTTCATTGATCGGGAATTTGATATTGTGTTGGCCGTCTGACATGACGATCGACATCAGGGCCGAGTACTCGGTCGAGATGTCCTTGTCGTCGAATGTTATGTATCGAAAGAAACCCAGGACGTCGCGGTAAAAGTCGCACCAGTAAGTCATCTTGCCAAGCTCGACGTTACCGACGATATGATCGACGATCATGATGCCGACCGGTTCGCCGTCGACCTTCTGCTCGACAAAGCCGGGAAGGAATGGCCCCGAGTAGGTGTACTTCTGAGCACGCTCGTTGCGCTCAGCGTTTCCGCCCGATGGATCAACACCACTTGCGTCGCCAACCGGGTTCTTCCCGCTGCCGTTGCTTGAGTGCGCGCCTTTTCCATCGTCGTACGAAATAAATGAATGGATCGTGTCGCCGTATGTTGCGATCGCCGCATGACGAACGGTTCCGTGCTCGTCCGACCAATCGTGCGGTTCTACGATCGCCGTTGCGCCGCGCTTTACGGCTTCGTTAAAGGCGTGATCTGCATCTTCGACATAAAAAGCAATATCGCGGACACCGTCGCCGTGTTTCTTGATATGTTCGGCAGCCGGATGATCGGGCGAAAGCGGTGAGGTCAGAACAAAGTTCACATTGTTCTGCTTCAACAGGTAACTCGTCGTCTCGCGACTGCCCGTCTCGAGCCCCGAATACGCGCCCCTGGAAAAGCCAAACGCCTTACGATAATAAAACTCGGCCTGCTTTGCATTGCCAACGTAAAACTCGACGTGATGTATCTTCTTTAGTCCAAGTGGATTTTGTGATGTCATGACTACTAAGTTGTCCGGCCTGATTTAACGCGGCGATTATCTCACGCTCGATGTTTTCGTCGGCAAGCAGCTTCATGCCGCTGTATTGGCGAATGGAAAAATAAAGTCGGCTTCGAGAGACTTATGAGCAAATTCCAAACAGGCCAACACTTGCTCCCGATTCAGATGCGGATACGATTTAACGATGTCCTCAACAGATTCTCCGGCGGCAAGTTTCTGCAGTACTTGCTCAACGGTGATCCGCGTTCCCTTTATTACAGGCTTGCCGACCATGACCTTAGGATTAATTTCAATCAAATCTTCCATATCTCTAACATACTACTTTTGTCGCGGCCGATGAGAACTCTTCCCGCCCTTTCACCCGACTCAGCTTTTCAACGCCAACTCTGAAACATTTGCGTTTTCGTAGTTTTCTGTCAAAGCGGATAAAACATCCATCATTGAAGCGAGCGGATGAGACTCATCCCCACCGACCCGATCGATCAGGTCATCGAGCATCCCAACAAGCCGCTCGTAATCGGCGTCATTCCTTGGCACGAAAACTGTATCGGCAACATTCTTCCAGGACTCGACATCAATGGCCTGCATGCTTCCCCTTCCATCTTCCGGCATCGTACTATCGCACACTCTTCAAAAATTCATCGATGCCTATCTCGGCGTCATGCAGTGCTCCCCGCAAAGTAAAACGATCGATCTCATCGTGAAAAGAAAAGACGATCATTCGACCGTCTTCGTGCCTCATCTTCACATGGCTGCCCTTTCTATGAACCTCTTTAAAACCCAGACGCCGTAAGGCACTCACAACCTGTCTTCCGGACAGAAGTGGAAGGCTCATATCGCCAGCTCGACAACCTCGCGGCCGATAGTGGAGAGGGGGAGGTCATCCGGTTCAAGGAATAACTCGATCGCCTCGCGAATGTTCGTCAACGCCTCGTCGCGTGATCTTCCCTGTGACCAGCAGCCCCTCAATGCCGGCACGCGTGCGACAAAGTACCCGTCTTCTCCTTTTTCGATGATCACTTTTAGCTTCATATCTCTAACATACTACTTTTGGGAGAACGATTCGATATACTTCCGCGTCACCTCTTTAAGCTCAGAATATGACGGTACAACATACAGAACCGGCTGCATGTCCGAGTAGGTGTAATCATGGTTGATGACTTCTTCCAGGTTAAACGGCCGCCGTTCAACTTCATCCGAAAAAGCGTGTACCAGTTCACCATAGGACGACAACAATCCTGCACCGTAGGCTTTGATATCGCCTTCGTGTTCGACCAATCCGAACTCAACCGTAAACCAATAGAGCCGCCCCAATTCCTCAAGTTGCCGATCACTGGCGATACGTGCGCCAAGACCAATGAACTGCGAGTAATCAGCAAAGTTCGAATTTGTGAACATCGGAATGTGTCCGATCGATTCATGGACGATATCAGGCTCGGGCGTGTAGTCGGGCCGCGAGTGATGACGAATGTATTGCGTCGAGAGCATTACCCGGTACGACAGCCAGCTCAGGAATGCACGCGTTTCTACAAGACCCTCGATCGGGGCCAGGCGAAAACCGGTCAACTCCTTCAACCGGCGGTTCAGTTCGGATAGCTGCGGTATCCGATCGGTCGTTATCCCCAGATCGCGTTTCGCCCGCAAGTAAAACGGGCTCGCATATCGTTCATGCAGCTCTTCGAGCCGGGTCGCCACGTGTTGCCAGATACCCTGTTCTTCATCGATATAATCGACATCGGTTATGACACCTGTTTCGCGAAACTTCTTTGAAAGGCTTGCTATATAATCGCGCCGCGTGCGGTACTCGGGATCGTTCGCCCCCGGGTGGTCGAGGTGAAGCTGTTCGATGTCCTCGAACGCCATATCCTTGAACTGGGGCAGCTCTTCGTCCGAAACATGAAAGTTCGAGATCGAAAAGTCGGCTTCTGACAGTGCGGCGGACTTTTGCGAGGTAGGCATTTCAGCTGCTCCTTTCATAGATTCGATGCGGGTGCAAAACTTGACGTTATCCGTGAATAATACATTTTAATGCAAATCATAGGCCTGAGGGAAACTGATTTTCAGTCCACGCCGCGTCTCCGGCGGCCAATCTCTTGACCTTGGCAAGTGGTCGGTCTATCATCATAGATTCGCTGCCGGAGTGGCGAAATTGGTATACGCACTAGACTCAAAATCTAGCGGGCTTAACGCCCATGTCGGTTCGAGTCCGACCCCCGGCACCACAAGTGTTATTTTCCCCCAGGTCAGCGATATTCTTCTAGCTTTTCGGAATCTGTTTGTGTGATAATGTCCGCACTGGAGGTGATATTATGATAAATAATTCAACCGAGGTAATAACAACCTAGACGGATCAAAGGATCCGACGAAGTACACGGCACGCCCCTCGGGCGTGCCGTTTTCATTTTCCGAACGGATTTCACACAATATCCTAAGTATGCCGTTGTCCGATTTTGACTATGACCTGCCGCCGGAGCTTATCGCCCAGCAGCCGCTTGCGACACGCGACAGATCACGCATGTTGGTCGTAGACCGTACGAAAGGTAGATTCGAGGATAAGCATTTTACCGATCTTCCCCTTTATCTTCGCCGCGGCGACGTCGTGGTCGTCAACAATACCAAGGTCTTTCCGGCACGCCTGATCGGCAAGACCGAAACCGGCGCAGCTCTAGAGATCTTTCTTGTCCGGGACCTCGGCGGCGGCGAGTGGGAAACGCTCGCGCGGCCTGGTAAGCGGCTAAAGCCGGGCAAACGGCTCCTGTTCGGCGATATCTTACGAGCCGAGACCGTTCGGAAGACAGATGACGGCAAAGTGATCGTCCGGTTCGATGCCGGTAAACGATTTGATGAACTGATCGATCAATTAGGGATAACACCGCTGCCGCCTTACATCAAAAGGGACGCAACCGACATAGATACCGATCATGAGAGATACCAGACGGTCTATGCAACGCGCCGCGGTGCGATCGCCGCGCCGACCGCCGGTCTGCATTTTACGCCGGATATACTCCAAAAGATCAGGGACGCCGGTATCGCTATTGCCGAGATCACGCTTCATGTCGGGTATGGGACGTTTGAACCGGTGCGGGTTGAGGATCTGTCAGAACATAAAGTTTTGGCCGAAAGTTATGAGATCGATGACTTCACAGCTCAATTACTTAACGACGCGAAAAGAGCCGGAAATCGAATCGTCGCCGTCGGCACGACGACGACAAGGGCGTTGGAATCAAACACCGCGAAATTCGATAGTTTTACCGCCGGCCGGCATCTTGCCGATCTGACAATAACCCGGGGTTACAATTTTGCCGCCATCGACGCGCTGCTTACGAATTTCCACTTGCCAAAAAGCTCACTTCTAATTTTAACTTCTACTTTCGGGGGCCACGAACTTATAATGAAAGCATACCGGCATGCGGTGGCTGCAAAATATCGCTTTTATAGCTATGGCGACTGCATGTTTATCTTTTGACTCAAGCGATGGCCGTTCTCGAGACAATTAAGAACCTTTTCGTGCCGGCCGTACCCGCCGAACCGGAAAAGATCATCCCGGCACCTCTTACTGCCTATTACATCCGGTCGCTGACGATGAAAGACCTAGCCGAGGTCCTCAGGCTGAACATCAGATGTTTTCGAAACGGCGATAACTACACCAAACATACTTTCGAATACCTGCTGGGTGAGCCAAAGACACTTAGTTATCGCGTCGTGACACCATCAGATGAACTGGTCGCCTTTGCCTTTGTGATGGTAAACGACAACAACGCGGCACATCTGACGACCATCGGCGTGGCGCCCGAACACCGCAGGCGCCGCCTTGCCGGTATGCTTCTCAGTCATATAGAGAAAAGCTTAAAACAGCGTCAAGTCTCGACGATCATACTTGAGGTGCGTGTCGGCAACATAGCCGCCCAGCGGCTTTACCGGCGTTTGAATTACACGGTCGTACAGCGGATCAGCAAATACTATAACAACGGCGAAGACTGCTTTCTGATGATGAAATCGCTTGTTTAGCCTCGCCACTTGAAATCGAACCTACCGAAAATCTATCCGATCACCGATACGCGCCTTTCCGGCGTGTCTCATGCGGAACAGGTGCGGCGGATGATCAGCGGCGGCGCCACGTTGATCCAACTTCGCGAAAAATATATGTCGCCGCGTCGATTCTTTGAGGATGCAAGAGAGGCCCTTGCCATCGCTCGACATCACGAGGTAAGGATAGTCATCAACGACCGGGTCGATATCGCACTCGCGCTCGAGGCCGACGGTGTCCATCTTGGGCAGGATGACCTGCCGCCAACTAAAGCACGCGAGATTGTCGGTACCCGTTCAATTATAGGTTTCTCGACCCACGACATTGACCAGGCGATCGAAGCCGCCGCTATGGCTGTCGACTACATTGCTATCGGACCCATCTTTGCGACGACGACAAAGCAGGATCCCCATCGGGTTGTGGGTTTGAAGGGACTGACCGAAGTTCGGCAAGCGATCGGCGATATGCCGCTGGTCGCTATCGGCGGCATTCGAGAGGTCGATCTCGAGGCCGTTTTTGAGGCTGGCGCGAACTCGGCGGCGATGATCGGCGAAATAGTTTCCGAACCAACAAATATCGAGCCTAGGCTGCGGCAAATGCTAAACTTAAGTCACTCTTCTTGATAAAATATGTTGCGCATAGTTAAAAACAACTTGCGCGGCGCACGCATCTTACGCGATAATACTAATTGACGGATCGCGAGACCCACCATCCCGTCGCTATCTACATACGTTCTCCGGTTACAATTCAGGAGTGATCCAAACATGAGTTTGCTTGACATAGCACCCATTATTGAGCAGATGCTGCTTGTCTCTGAGAAGGTCAGCGATCTGAATTTCTCGTGCGGGCAAAAACCGCAGGTCGAGATAAATGGCGTGCTTTATCCCGCCTCGCCTATCGGACTCGGCAAGCTTTCGGCGTTTCAGACCGAAATGATCACGATGTCGTTGATAAGAGACAATCCCGACGCCGCCGCACAGCTTGTAAAACATCACACCGCCGACCTCAGTTACGCACTGCCGGGCAAATGCCGCTTTCGCGTCAATATATTCAAGCAGAGAAATTCGTTTTCGATCGTGATGCGCGTCATTCCTCACGAGATACCGACCTTCGATTCTCTAAGGCTGCCGCAGCAGCTTGTCGAGATCGCCGATATACGCAATGGAGTGGTTCTTCTTACAGGTCCGACCGGTTCGGGCAAGAGTTCGACGCTGGCGGCGATCATCGATCGCATCAACGATACAAAGGCCTACCACATCGTAACCATCGAAGATCCGATCGAGTTTCTGCATAACCACAAGAAATGTACGATCAACCAACGTGAGGTCGGTTCGGATACAAAGGATTTTGCCAGCGCCTTGCGTGCCGCTCTCCGCCAGGCACCAAAGGTAATACTTGTCGGCGAAATGCGTGATCTCGAAACGGCTGAGATCGCACTCGAGGCTGCCGAAACGGGCCACCTCGTGCTCTCGACGCTTCATACTATCGATGCCTCAAAGACCATCGACCGAATCATCGGTCTCTATCCTAAGAATGAAGAGCGGGTCATTCGTACACGGCTTGCCCAGACGTTTCGCTATATTGTCTCGCAGCGTCTGATACCGACCGCCGATGGACGTGGCCGTATCGCCGCCGTCGAGATCCTAAAATCGAATCCGCGAACCCGCGAATACATCGAAAAGGGCGAGACCGAGGGCAAGACACTGCTCGATGCCATACGTGACGGCGAGATAGACGGCATGCAGGATTTTGACAGCGTCATTAGGGGCATGATCGAAAAAGGTCTGATCAGTATGAACGACGGTCTGTCGTTTGCGACAAATCAAAACAACTTGCTGCTGCAGTTAAAGGGACTTTCGAATACCGAGGAGTTCTCAATGACGCCCAAAGAAATGCCCGCACCGATGATGCCGCCGCCCCCGGATAAAAACCCCGATTCAGTACTCAACATGATCGAGTAACCAAGCGACAGATATGATAATAAGATGCGATAGCTGCTCTGTATCTCTGCAGTTGGATGAATCCAAGATACCCGCGGGAAATTTTTCGGTCCGCTGTCCGCGATGCCAGAACCTGCTCCGTGTTCAAAAGGACTCATCGGGACGCGGTCTCTCGACCGTTGATCAACTGGCTGCGACACTTCCCGCACCGGCCGCCGAGGGATCTCCGGATTTCACCGCGAAGGAATCTGATTTTCAGATCAACGCTGCACTCCGATCATTGTTGACCGCTCTGCAATCGGAAAAGAAGGTCCTCGATTCTCGCGATGATGATGACAATAAACCCCGCCGGGTTTTGCTGTGCCTCGGCCAAAGGACCGAGGAGACGGCAAAGATGCTCGCTAAATCGGGCTACAAGGTTTACATCGCGCAAAACCCCGCCCAGGCCAACGAGCGGCTCCGCGAGGGTAAGACCGAGGTAATGATATTTTCGCCGGATTTTGCTCCAGAGGTTGGCGGAGCGGCGGTTATGCAGCAAAAAGCAAATTCGATGTATTCGTCCGAGCGTCGGCGCCTGTTCCTAATATCGCTCGACGAAAATGGGGCGACGCTGAATCCCCACGATGCTTTCTTGCGCAATCTGAATCTGATCGTCAACACCAATGATCTGCCGCAGCTGCCGCTGATCCTTAATCGCGCATTGGGCGACTATAACGAGTTATACAACTATTTCAACCGGTCGTCGGGTCTCGAACCGATGTGATCCCTTCTCATAAGGGGGCGGTTAAACCGACGCCAATTCACACACCAGCATCTCCATCTGCATGCGCGCGGCCGGTGCGCCGGTGCCGCCTATTGAGGTCTTGATCGCCAGGTCAGTTTTTGCGAGGCTTTTTATTGCAGAGACGAGCTTGCCTGCGTCAATGCGCCGTAGGTTCGCCATAAACGTGTCCTCGTCGTTATAACGCAGCTTGACGGCACCGGCGATCTCGCGTTTATCGGCACCACGCATCATCATATCCTTCGCCATAAGCATACGGCGATAGGCCCAGCCCATCGATCCCAACATCATCAGCGGCTCGGCGCCGTCGTCGAGTGATTTTCTAACAGCGGCGATCGCGTCACGTTTCCGCCCGGCGAGCAAATGGTTGATAAAATCAAAACTCCCAAGTTCACGAGTATTGGGTACGAGGATACGGACAAGTTCGGCGGTCACCGCACCGTTGGGGAGCGCCGCCGTCGCGAGCTTATTGACCTCATTGGTAAGACGACGCACATCCGGACCGACCCGTGCGATCAGTTGATCGAGAACGGCTTTTTCGACCGCTGCACCGGCGTCTTTGAAATGTTCGGCGGCCCAACCTCGCAATTGCTCATCCTTGAGAGGTGAAAACTCGACAGCCGTAGATCTTTCCTTAAGGATCTTTGAAAGTTTTCGTACCCCGTTTAGCTCGTCGGCGACAAAGATCACGACCGACGACGGCGGCGGGTCGCCGAGAAAAGAAAGCAGTGTCGATTCGTCCCTTTCGGTCAGGGTATCGCGAAACCCCGAGCTCGATACGCGAACGTCGGTCACCCGCACGACGCGCCGCGTTGCCATCATCGGCAGTTGTTGGGCGGCCGCGAGGGCTCGCTCCAGATTGCCTTCGGCGTTGAGGCTGAATGTCGTTTCGTTAAAATCGCGCAGATCGCCGGCGGCGAAGGCGTACTTTGTTATAGTCTGTTCCGCCAGATCGCGTAAGTATGTTTCAGCACCGAAAAGGACGTATACCGGTGCTATCTGGCGGCGCTGTAATTGGTTCCGTAGATCTTGTCGTGTCAGGACGGGCATAAAAGATATTGGTCAAAAAAGTGCTGCTACTGATTAATCCTCTTTAACGCCTTTCGTGTCTTTCGTGTATTTAGTGGTTTCACCTACCCTTTAACCACGAAATGCGCGAAATTCACAAAGGAACCGAACACGAACACATCAACTTACGCTCGCGGCTATCCTTTCCTAATGCTTTTCGTCCTTGACCCCCATGCCGTTGACAAACGCCGAGACGGCGGCTTCGGCAAAGGCCCGGGCGATGCGCTGGACGGCCGGATCTTCCTCGTTGAAGAATGATCGCGGGTCGGACGAGAATTCAAACGAGTCGCGAAAGGTAAAATTCTGGTTGTCGTACAAGATCTTGTTTTCCTTCAGATCGCGAATAGTCACCGCCGTAACAATGTTTACCTCATAGACGCGTGCACGGCCGTCCTTATCGAGTAACACACCGCCGAAGGTAAAATCCCTAATCGTCCCCTCGAGTACCGCATCGGCACCGTCGAGTGAGCTTTGGACCTTTAACCCATTCCCGCGGCGTATGATCTCGCGTGTGACGGCGTCGGTAAACCGCGACTCGACCTTGTAGCGAAGTCCCTTTGCCTCGAATTGAAATGCCGGCACCGCGACGATCTTGATATGCGAGGGCAGCCCGGAATTTGTCACCGGCTTATAGCAGTCGGTAAACCCGCTTGATACGAGAAATACGATAAACAGGGCAGCGATGGTTGCAGTTTTCATGTGTTCCGGTTAATTCACTAGTCGGGCATCGATCTTTGCCGCGACGCGTAGGGCCGCCACTGTTTCCTTGACGTCGTGTACACGCACTATCTTCGCGCCCTTGCGAACGGCGATCATTGCCGTGACAAGGCTCCCCTCCAAACGCATCTCAGGCGGAAGATTACCGGCGATCGTTGTCAGGAACGATTTGCGCGACGTTCCGACGACAAACGGATAGCTAACGAATTCACCCGCAAGTTTATCAAGATTCTCGATCAACTCTAAATTCTGTTGCTTCGTCTTGCCAAAGCCGATGCCCGGGTCAAGGGCGATCTGCGCATCGCCGACGCCGTGCTCTCGTGCGTCGTCGATGGCCCGCCGAAAGTCGCGGCGGACCTCATCGAGAATATCGTCGACCGGCGGTTGAGAGTGCAATGTCTCGAAGGTGCCTCGCGAATGCATCAAGATCAGACCGCCACCCGACTCGGCCGCAACGCCGGCGATCATGGGGTCAAAGCGCAATCCCGAAATATCGTTGATGATCTCGGCCCCGGCGTCGATCGCTCCTCGGGCGACAGCCGCTTTTGTGGTGTCGACGGATATCGGGATATCAAATCGTTTTACGATCGATTCGATGACCGGCACGACGCGCTCCATCTCTACATCGGCCATGACAGGCAAGCTGCCCGGGCGGGTCGATTCGCCGCCGATATCGATAATATCGGCACCTTCGGCGATCATCTGTTCGGCATGGACCAATGCCGCGTCGATGTCACGATACCGTCCGCCGTCCGAAAAACTGTCGGGTGTCACATTCAGGATCCCCATCACCAGCGGACGGCCAAATGACAGTTTTCGTTTCGATGTCTGCCAATGCATATACACCAGTATGATCTCCGGATCATTTATAAACGAAAAAGGAGAAAAGCTCTTTCACTTTTCCCCTTTTCCCCTTTTCTTATTTCGTGCTTTTCGTGGGGTTTAGTGGCTACGGCGAGAACCACGAAATACACGAACCACACTAAAACAACTTCACTAACCAAGAACCGCCTTACTTTTTCACTTTTTCACATTTTCACTTTTTCACTTTCAACGTCCGTACACGAGGATCATAAAACTGCCCGGGACCATCGGGGCTCTCGGACGCGGCTGCGCCGCCGTCGGTGCCGGGGTTTCGCCAAACTTGGCCGTGGGCAAATAAACCTTGTGGCTTTTGGTGTCGATCGCCATCGTTCGGGAACCACGTTGTGTCTTGACGTTTTCGACGACTGAGAACTTGTCCTTCGAATCCTCGTGAACAATGGTCAATGTCGCATCACCGCCGTTCGGAGCAAAGGCATATTTAAGGCTCGGATCGAATTCCATACCATCGGTGCCTTGTCCGGTCGGCAAATTAGCGAGCACCTTTCCGTTTGTCGCATCCATAACGATCATCATCTTTTGTGCGGCAAGGAAGAGACGCATATTCTTTGCATCCAACGCAAGGCCTGATGGCCCCTCACCAGGTGCTATGGGCCACTTAGCCTTGACCGTCATCTTGTCCGCATCGATCACTGCGACCTGGCTCTTGTCTTCGAGATTCACAAAGACAGTTCCCTTACCATCGGACGCACCGAATTCGGGCTTACCGCCCAGATCGATAGTTCCGACAACCTTATCGGTGGCCGCATCGATCACCGTCGCGCTGTTGTCCCTTCCGTTAAAGATGAAGACGTGTTTGGTGAAAGAATCATAAGCTGTCGCGTCCGGGTTTTTGCCAGTCGGAACAGTCCCCAAAACCTTAAGCGTCTTCAAATCGAAGACAGTTACGGCGTTGTCGCCGCCATTGGTGGTATAACCCTTACCTAGTTTTTCAGCCAACACGATGCAGTGAATTCCCTTTGTATTCGGGATCTCGCCAACAACCTTATCTGTTTCCGTGTCGATGACAATTACCTTGGAGGAATGTGAAACGTAGAGGTGATGATTTTCGGGGTCGGCGACCAACCCGTCCCAACCGCCCTCACCGCCTACCTGGATGGTATCGATCAAATGATAACCGGATGTTTGCGCGTGGGTCGAAAGCGGCAGAAGCACAGCCGCAACAATAAGAAGTAGATATTTGAGATTTTTCATTGTTTTGCTCGTCCTAATTTGAGTTGGTTCTGAAATAGTAGCGCAGAACAGAGCGCTGTTAAATCAACGACGGCCTTCAATACGAAGAGCTATACTTTGGCCAAGCTCAAAGATGCTTTCGACGCCAACAAGATAACCACGAAAATGCACGAACCTCACTAAAACAGCTCACTAACCACGAACCGTCCAACTTTTTCACTTTTCCCCTTCTTACTTTTGCCTTTCTACTTTTTACTTTTGCCTTGGTCTTTCCCTTTCCAAGAAACCCAGTCGCTACCCCGACCTGTCGGGGTTCTGACCCTTTTTCACTTTTTCACTTTTTCACTTTTAACCTTTCAGGCCGTTGCCGGGTTGTTGCCGGTGATCGGCGGCAGGATAGGTTTCTTGAAGGGGTTCTTCGACGGTTCCTCCGCTTCGGATTTACTCGCATCCGATGGCGACGGTGAACTGTCGCTGTCGCTATCGAGCGGCAGACCGGCGACGACACGCCTTATCTGAACGGCGTTAAGCGTTTCGACTTCGAGCAGAGCTTCCGCCAGCCGTGCCAGGGCGTCCTTGTTTTCCATGATGATCGTTTCCGCCCTTTTATATTGCTCGGCAACGATCCGTCTGACCTCTTTATCGATCTTTATCGCCGTATCTTCGGAATAGTCGCGATGCTGTGATATCTCGCGGCCGAGAAAGATCTGTTCTTCCTTCTTGCCAAAGGTCAGCGGTCCGAGATCGGACATACCGTATTCGCAGACCATCGCCCGGGCCACTTCCGTGGCTTTTTCGATATCGTTTGCGGCGCCCGTTGTGATGCTGCCGATAAAGATATCCTCCGCGATACGACCGCCCATTGCCATCGCGATCTGGCCGAGCAAATATTCCTTGCTCGCGCTCAGGCGGTCTTTTTCGGGAAGATACATCGTCACGCCCAACGCCATTCCGCGGGGAATGATCGTCACCTTATGGACCGGATCGATATTCGGCACCTTTAGACCGACAAGCGTGTGGCCGGCCTCGTGATAGGCGGTTATCCGCTTCTCCTCGTCCGAGATGACCATGCTCTTACGCTCGGCGCCCATCATGACCTTGTCCTTGGCGATCTCAAAATCGACCATTGTCACGACTTTCTGGTTGTAGCGGGCCGCATTAAGAGCTGCCTCGTTGACGATGTTTGCAAGATCGGCACCCGTAAACCCGGGCGTGCCGCGTGCGATGACGCTGACCTCAACGCCCTCGTCGAGCGGTATCTTTCGCGTGTGTACTTTGAGTATCCCCTCGCGTCCGCGAACGTCCGGTCGTCCGACAACGATGCGGCGGTCAAAGCGTCCGGGTCTCAAGAGCGCCGGGTCGAGCACATCGGGTCGATTGGTCGAGGCCATCAATATGACGCCTTCGTTCGATTCAAAACCGTCCATTTCGACTAGCAGTTGGTTGAGCGTTTGCTCGCGCTCGTCGTGACCGCCGCCGAGACCCGCACCGCGGTGCCGTCCAACAGCGTCGATCTCGTCGATAAAGATAATGCACGGGGCATTCTTCTTACCCTGTTCAAACAGGTCACGGACGCGGCTCGCACCGACGCCGACAAACATCTCGACAAAATCCGAACCCGAGATAGAAAAGAAAGGTACGTTGGCTTCACCGGCGACTGCCTTTGCCAGCAGCGTCTTACCGGTTCCCGGCGGGCCCACCATCAGCACGCCCTTGGGTATCTTGCCGCCCAGCTTTTGAAACTTCTGCGGGTCCTTTAGAAACTCGATTATTTCCTCAAGCTCTTCTTTGGCTTCGTCCACCCCGGCGACGTCTTTGAACGTGACTCGTTTTTGCTGATTGTTGAGAAGCTTGGCCTTTGATTTACCAAAGCTTAAGGCCTTATTGCCGCCGGCTTGCATCTGCCTTAAGGTAAACGCCAAAAAGCCCATCAGCAATATAAAGGGAAGTGCATTGACCAGCACCAGCCAGCCGAGACCGCTCGAGGGCGGCTCGAGCTTGATCGCGGTGTCGGTTTCCTTGGCCGCGCCATAGATCTGATCGCGTGTCGAATCGCTGCCGTCGAGCCGGGCCGAAAGCTTTACGTCGCTCTTGTTGACAAGCTCAAGCGTGTCCTGCTTGATGCTGATCTCTTTAATGTCCTTGTTCCTGATCTGTGTCAGGGCCTGGTCAAAGGTCAGTTCCTTGGGCGGTTGGGTCTGTTTCGTCTGCAGGTACCAGACAAACACCAGGGCGCTCGAGATTATCATCAACCACAGCAGAACTTGTTTCGCTTTAGAACTCAATTAACTTCCTCCACTTACCGCGTCAAATGCAAAAAACTATCCTGTGTATGATGAAAGTTGCAACGCAGGCGTTGGTTTTTGATTACAGCAACAAAAACGCGGGGCTCCACCTCCACCGCTAAGCTTTAATTCTAGATAGCTATTCCTTAATTTTCAACCTTATTTTGCACGTATTGAAGCTTGCCTCCGGACTTGACGACCTTGCCCCCACCGGGCAGCTCCGCGAAGCGTCCGCTTTTGCTGCTTGAGATTAGACGCGTCACCGCCTCGATATGTTTTAATTCCAACTGCCGTGTCGATCCGCGCTGTCGATAGAGCCAACTGCGGATGGTGTGATAACTCTCGCGTTTGGCGAGTTGTCTGAGGTCTTTTAGGATAAGCTCGTCCTCTCCGCCGTTCGCTTCTTCTAACCGCGGCGGCACCATCGTTTGCATTAACGAAGCGGTCTGGGCCAGCGTCTCGATTATGTTTGGGTTGAGGTCCTCGAGCAGCGGCAGCAATATCTTTCTTATCCTGACGCGGCGAAAGGCCGTATCTTCATTCATCGTGTCATAGCGATACTCGATGCCACGATCGACACAATACCCTTCGGTGCTGAGTCGCTTCGACCACGTCAGCAGCGGTCTCACCAGCAGCGTCGGCAGCGTCTCAAACAGCAGCGGTGCTAACGGGTCGTCGAGTTTCGTTTCCGCTTCGACCGTCGTTTCCATACAAAGCGGTCTCACCGGCGACATCCCGCGCAAGCCCTCGGGGCCGCTCCCGCGGATCAAGTTCATCAAAAAGGTCTCCGCCTGGTCGTTTACCGTATGCCCCGTGACAACCGCAAAGGCATTTAGCTTTTCGGCCGTCTGGCATAAAAAATCGTATCTCTCATTGCGTGCATTTTGCTCCAGGTTCCCCGCCGCCTGGATGTCACCCTTCCCGACCGCCAGCTCCAGCTTCAGCTGGCTTGTCAGACTTCGGACAAACTCCTCATCCGCATCGCTTTCCGTTCCCCGCAAGCGGTGGTTGAAATGGGCCGCCACGATCCGGTGGTCCAGCTTACCCCGCCGCTTTAGATCATCCAGCGCAAGCAGCAGGCTGACCGAATCAGCCCCGCCCGAAACGGCGACGATAACCGTCTCACCCGCAACCGGCAACCCCAGCCGGCGCCATTCCGTTATCAGACAGCGAACAAACTTATGCATGTCGTTTTATTATAAGCGATTGATTTGAAAGCGGGGGGCATTGGGGCGGTTTAACCGCTCAATGTAAAACAAGGAAATCTGTTGCAAAGTGGGAATTCTGTGTCATTTTGGGAATTATGTTGCAAAGTGGGAATTCTGTTACAAAGTGGGAATTCTGTTATTTCAATTCACGCGCTCGCCATATACGTTTGATCTGGCCGGACCTTATCGTTCGGTCAAATAAAAAATATGGAGAATATAAAAATATGGATTTCCGAAAGTTAACTCAAACGGCCATGGTGGATTTTTGCAAAAACGTGGCTACATTACTTGCTGGGACCGAACTTGCTGCCATTAATAGCGATGTCCGGACCGATCTTACAACTGCTATTGGCACTTTGCCGGCGACGCTGGGGACGCAAGCCCTCGGTGTTACCACCCTCGAAGGACAGCGAAAAGGTGCGGTCACCGAGCGAGACACGACGCGGAAGCAGCTCAATGCGTTAATGAGCCAGGTACGCGCAGCTCTCAAGGCGGGTCTTGCACCGAAGGAGCAGTACGACTGGTGCAATTTCGACTATCCGCCTATTCCCGTCGGAGCTTACATTCCGCAGGACCCGACCGATCTGGCACCGAAACCAACGCCGCCACCTCGGCCAGTTCGAGATTCAACACCGGTTTATACACCGAAACCAACGTCGTCACCCCGACCAGTTCGAGATTCAACACAGGTTTATACACCGAAACCAACGTCGTCACCCCGACCAGTTCGAGATTCAACACAGGTTTATACACCGAAACCAACGTCGTCACC
>OCZT010001408.1_pt1 | contig 24902 bp, 19 predicted proteins | sample 1539031 | NCBI WGS metagenome assembly OCZT01 (sample SAMEA3539308, study PRJEB22396) | soil metagenome | biome: tundra; feature: field; material: soil | place: USA | collected 2010-05 | depth 0.15 m | reverse complement strand
CGCCTTTGACACGGCAACGCACGGCGTCTCCCGGTCGATCCCCGAGGCAATCAACGCGTCCGCGTCTTCCCCGCGACCGAGAAGAGCACCGGCAATACAGCCTTCTACCTGATGCGTGCGCGCCAGATCGAACTCCAGAAACGCCGCCTGCGGATGCGCGGGACCGGCCGCGAGTTCGAGAGCCTGCGCGACTACCAGCCGGGCGACGAAATGCGAAACATTTCGTGGACCGCGACCGCTCGACCGGCCCACCTCATCACCCGCGAGTTCACCACCGAACGCTCCCAGAAGGTTTGGATCGTGCTCGACGCAGGCCGGCTCTCGCGCACGGCATTCGAGACGCGCCGCAGTCAACCCGAGGCGCGTGGAGAGGTCGAACAGGACGCCGCCGAGCAGCACGTGCTCACCGTCACCCAGCTCGATCAGGCCGCGTCGGCCGCTGTCATGCTGGCGCAGGTAATCGCAGGCTCGGGCGACAAATTCGCCCTGATGACTTACGGGCGCAGGGTCCAGCAGCAGCTTCTGCCCGGCGCCGGCCCAGCAGCGCGCCCGCAAGAAACAGAATCAGGGCCGCGATGGTATACGGCAACAGACGGCGGAAGATGCGCGGATATCCGTGTGCCAGAAACTCCCACACCGTCGCTGGACTCATCCTCTGACCGGAGTAGATGTAATTGTGTGCGCGGCTCACTAGCTGGTTTAGGTATCCTTCAAGCGTGCGGGAGGAATGATCCGCCCGCGTAGCCGAAAGATCCGCCGCAGCCTGCCGGTACAGCAATCCGAGATCGCGCAATTCATCGCTGGACAGCGTCTTTAAGCTGCCTGCCTCGATACGCTGCACCATCGCTTCAAGCCTGTTCCAGTTCTCCTGACGAAGTTCAATCCAGCGACTCGAGATCATAGACAATGAGTAATTCCGGCCACATGAACCAGCTTGATCAGTATTAATAAGCCTTTCGCCTTACGCCATTCCGATCACAGTGCAAAGCTCCTTCACCGAGTCAGCCGACTTCTGCAAAGCAGCCTGCTCCTCAGACGTCAGCTTGATCTCGATGATCTGCTCCAGACCCTTCGCACCAAGCTTGCAAGGCACGCCGACATAAAGTCCCGAAATGCCGTACTCGCCCTGCAGATACGCGGCGCACGGCAGAATCTTCTTCTTGTCTTTGAGGATCGCTTCGACCATCTCGACCACTGCAGCCGAAGGCGCATAGTAAGCCGAACCCGTCTTCAGATATTTCACAATCTCCGCGCCGCCATTGGCTGTGCGACTCTCGAGTTGCTTCAGACGATCCGGTTCGATCAACTCCGTAATGGGAATTCCCGCAACCGTCGAGTAGCGCGAAAGAGGAACCATCGTGTCGCCGTGTCCGCCAAGAACGAATGCAGTTACATTCTCGACCGACACATCTAGCTCCTCCGCAATGAAAGTCCGGAAGCGCGCTGAATCAAGCACGCCCGCCATGCCGATCACGCGCTCGCGTGGAAATCCGGCCTGCTTGAACGCGGTCTGCGCCATCGCATCGAGCGGGTTGGCGACAACAATCAAGATGGAGTTCGGCGAAGCCTCAACAGCCTTCTTCACGACGTCCGACATGATCTTGAAGTTTGTGTTCAGCAGGTCGTCGCGACTCATTCCGGGCTTACGCGCGATTCCCGCCGTGATCACCACTATGTCCGAATTCGCAGTATCCGCATAATCATTGGTTCCTATGATCGAGACGTCTCTCTTCTCAATCGGCATCGCCTCGAGTAGATCGAGCGCTTTGCCCTGAGGCACACCTTCAATCACGTCGATCAGCACCACATCCGCCAGTTCCTTCGCCGCAATCCAATGTGCTGCTGTCGCGCCAACATTCCCTGCACCAACTATGGTTACCTTCTTCCGCATCAGTTTCTTCCCCTCCGGTGATTGCTCTACTAAAATGCTTAACTGCATTTTCGCCCGCTCACGACCAAATATCTGTGGCAAGCGTCACATGTTCTCAATCATTCGCGTGGCAAACTCGCTCGTCTTTGCCTTCGTAGCGCCGGGCATCGACCTTTCAAAGTCATACGTCACAAACTTCTGTGCAATTGTCTTCTCCATTGACCTCTCGATCAGGCGCGCCGCCTCATTCCAGCCGAGGAAGTCGAAGAGCATAACGCCCGAGAGTATCACCGAGCCGGGATTGATCACATCCTTGTCCGCATACTTCGGAGCGGTTCCATGCGTCGCCTCAAACACTGCATAGCCATCGCCGACGTTTCCGCCCGGTGCGATCCCCAGGCCGCCCACCTGCGCTGCAGCAGCGTCCGAGATGTAGTCGCCATTCAGGTTCGTCGTCGCCAGGACGCTGTAGTCTTCGGGACGCAGAATAATCTGCTGAAAGATCGAATCGGCGATGCGATCGTTGACCAGCACCTTCTGCTTCCATTTGCCAGCACCGTGCGATTCGCCAATCGATGACAGCACCGCCTTCACCTCGGCAACTACCGTTTCACCAAACTCCTTTGAGGCGAACTCGATGCCGGGCTCGATCAGCGCCGTATTTTCCTCAGCGGTCAACTTCGGATTGGCCTCAACGTTGCCCAGGATCCAACTCTCGCGTTCAGTCACCGTCTGCTCGCGGAATTCCTGCGAGGCCACTTCGTAGCCCCACTCACGAAAGGCGCCCTCAGTGAACTTTTGGATATTCCCTTTATGGACTATGGTCACCGTCTTGCGCCCTTCCTTCAGCGCAAACGCAATCGCCGCGCGCACCAGCCGCTTCGAACCCGTAATGGAGATCGGCTTCACACCGACGCCCGAATCCAGCCGAATCTTTTTCTTGGTGCCTTTCAGCATGTCGTCGTTCAGAAACGAGATGAACTTCTTCGCCTCGGGAGTTCCCTCGCGGAACTCGATCCCCGCGTAGATGTCCTCGGTGTTCTCGCGGAAGATCACCACGTCCAACTTCTCTGGATGTTTCACCGGGCTGGGCACACCCGCGTAATACTTCACCGGCCGGATGCATTGGTAGAGATCCATCAATTGTCGGAGCGCCACGTTCAAACTGCGAATCCCGCCGCCCACCGGCGTCGTCAGTGGTCCCTTGATCGACACGCGAAAGTCCAGCGTGGCCTTTACCGTATCGTCCGGCAGCCAGTTCTTCGTCTGCCGATATGCCTTCTCCCCGGCCAGCACTTCGTACCACTCCACCTTGCGCTTGCCGCCATAGGCCTTTTCCACCGCCGCATCGAATACGCGCTGCGAGGCCTTCCAGATGTCACGCCCGGTGCCATCGCCCTCGATGAAAGGAATGATAGGACGATCGGGAACGGTGTAAATGCCGTCCGCATATTCGATTAGTTTCCCTTTCGCCGGGACAGGAATGCCGTTGTAACTCGTCTGCATGTGGTGGGTAACTCCAGAGATAAACCTGAATAAGTCAACCTTCGAAGGCTACCACCCACGCAAGACGCGTGGCAACGAAGACCGCCCACAGGTGAGCGATAATCGCCTCAACCCCAACATGTGCATGAGCGCGTGATCTTATTGGCGAACCAGATCCGTATTCCCGGAAGCGAAAAGCTTATCGCATTGGCCACCAACCACCAGGAGGTTCTCCAGCTTGACCTTGGACACGGCCGTATCTTCGATGGCTCCCGTCAAAAATAGCCTCGACCCATCGTCCATCGCAAACTGCGCCTGAACAAACCCTCCATCCACCGATCCCTGGCCTAAACTGAGGGTTCCTTTTGTGAAGCAAGACGTGCCCTGCACGGTGATGCTTCCGCTTAGAACGTTCTGGCCGTTAACAGAGTTGGGGATCGTCACGAATCCGGCCGAGCCCTGCCGCAGAACGACGCTCAAATTCAATGGCGAGCCGCTGGAGCCCGTGCCCAGGCTCGCCGAACCGGCGAACGTCCCCGTAACCGGCTGGATCGGCACCGCGGTGAATGAGCCCGACACCGGACTGCAGCCCGTGTTCGCATTGGTCGCGCCATAGGTTCCCGACCACGTCCCTCCCGCGGTCTGGGGCACGACCCCGTTCACCGTAAAAGTCACTGTCGGAGCCAGGCCGGACAGTACGGGCGTCTGTAGGGTAAAGCTGCCGTCGGCTGCAATCTGCGCGGTGGCCAGATACCCCGCGTCACCGGCCCCACCGCTGCCGCAGCTGTACAACATTGAGTCGCTCCCAATCACCTGTTCGCCCACTACGTTGAGGCTCATGGCCAACCCGATGCTGGGCGACGGCGGCAATGGGAAAACCCCGGGCCCGAAGTTCGGCAGCGAGCCGGTCAGCAGCCAGTTCCCTGTCAGCGCGTTTTCGGCCCGCGGAGTCGATGTGGCCATTGAAGTGGCCGAACCACAGCCGCTCAACGCCAGCAGGACCAGCAAAGATCCACCCGCAAACGGAGCCGCGAGATTGCTCGCGGCGACTCTTTTCGAACACACTGAAAGCCTCTGTCTCTTATGTTCCACATATTACGCGCTCTACTTCATGTGTCAACAAAAACTACAAAAGCCCCGCACCAGCGGGGCTCTTGCAGTTAGCGATAAACGGCCAGCTAGAACTTGTTCCAGAGCAGTTGGTTGTAAATTTCGTGATGGAACTGGACCTCGGGCGCCTTCACGATCGTTCCCAGCAACCGCGGGCAGCGATCCGCTGAGCCCTGCTTCAGGTCCGCATAGCGCCCTTTCACGTCTTCGCCCAGCAGCGTCGTCGTCCACGCCGACTTGCGGAAGTCGTTGATCGATGTGTAGATATTGTCCGGCAGAAAGCGCTTAGCATCGCGCAGGTTCTTCATCTTCGAAGCTTCTGAAGTCAGCCCTGTCTTGAAGATCGAGTACAGCACCATGTATGGGTTCGCATCCGGTGCAACCGCCCGCACCTCAATGCGAGAAGACTTCTCGTTGCCGATTGGGATTCGGACCATCGCACCGCGATTCACCGCTGAGGCGTTCAGCTGGTTCGGCGCCTCAAAGTGAGGATCCAGCCGGCGATACGAATTCACGCTTGCATTCATGAGCAGGCACAAATCCAGTCCATGGGTCAGAACGCGGTCCACAAACTGCCAGGCAAGCCGCGAAATCTTCTCCTCACCCTTCGGGTCCCAAAAAAGATTTTTTGAACCCTTCGAGACCGACACATTGGTGTGCATGCCGCTCCCGTTAACTCCAACCACCGGCTTCGGAAGGAAGCTTGCCGTCATGCCCATCTGAGTTGCCACCGTGCGGCAGATCAACTTGTACAGCTGAATCTGGTCCGCCGCGGCCACCACTTCCCCATAACCATAGTTGATCTCGAACTGCGAAGGCGCAACCTCAGGATGGTCCTTCTCGTTCTCAAATCCCATCGCCCGCTGCACTTCCGCGGTCGCATCGATAAACTCGCGCAGCGGATCGCCAGGCAGCGAGTGATAGTAGCCGCCCGTGTTCACATATTCAAACTCGCCCGTCTCGTGGTACGTGCGCTCCGCATTGATTCCGTCGAACAGGAAGCCTTCAATCTCGTTCGCCGCATTCAGCGTGTAACCGTTCTTATCAAACATCTCCTGCGAGAATTGCTTGAGGACGCCGCGAATGTCTCCGCTGTAGGTTCCACCATTCTTGTCGATGACCTCGCCAAAGACCAGCACCTTGCCCGCCCCAAAGACATCAGCCGGAGCCCAGTAGAACGCACCCCAATCGATCGCCAATCGAAGGTCGCTCTCCCGTTGCGCAGTAAAGCCACGGATCGACGACCCGTCGAAGGTCAGATTGTCCCAACTCTTCACTAGAAACTTCTTGTCGTAGTCGAGCATGTGGAGACGGCCTTCTAAGTCGCTGAACAAAACCGTGACGGCCTTGATGCGCGGTTCGTCGGTGAGGTATTTCAAGCGCTCTTCCTGAATGACATCGGGAGCCACGCGCTTCCGGCGCTGCTCCTTCGCCATCAGGTTGAGGTCTTCCAGCTCGGCATACGAAAGTTCCAGAAAATCACGATATTCGCTCGACATGACACTCCTTGGAAGATTGAGAAATTTGATTGACGCGTCGTCTGCGGCTCGCTTCGCCCGGAATCAGGGCAGCTGAGTTCAGAGAGTCCGGGAACAGGCATCGCGTGTCGTGATAAAACTAACAGAGATTTTGTCCGGTTGAATCGCGCGCCATGGGCTTAACGCCGTTTGGCGGGCTTTTCGATCTTTGCGGCCACCGGAAAATCCGGCCCGGCCGCTTCGTTGTAACCATCCGCTCACACCGTTGTGATAACTTTGACAAGTTCCATCCCTTGGCGCCCACCCGAAACACCGTCGGTCGCCGCATCTCGCAATCCCCCCGGAGGGTCTCCCAATTGGGCATGAACATGGTCCCCACGCGCCTTTTTTTCACCAAGGGCGTTGGTAAGCATAAAGAACGTCTCACCTCATTCGAACTTGCCCTCCGCGACGCAGGCATCGCGGCACAGAACCTCGTCCGCGTCTCCTCTATATTCCCGCCTCAGTGCAAGCTGATCCCGCGCAAGGAAGGGCTCAAGTATCTGAATCCCGGCGAAGTTGTCTTCGCCGTCATCGCCGAAAACTCCACGCGCGAAGCTCATCGCCTGGTCGTCTCCAGTATCGGCGTTGCCATCCCGACTGACCGCAATACCTACGGATACCTGTCCGAGCACCACAGCTTCGGCGAGACGGAGGACCAGGCCGGCGACTATGCGGAAGAGTTGGCCGCCGAAATGCTTGCCACCACCCTCGATGTCGACTTTGACCCCGACAAGAGCTGGGATGAGAAGAAGGAGATTTACCGCATCTCCAACAAGATCGTTCGTACAGCCAACGTCACCCAGTCCGCCGTCGGCGACAAAAACGGCCGCTGGACCACCACCATCGCCGGTGCCATCCTCCTTTTCGACGACAAGTAAGGCGAACCTGAGAGAATGAAAGGCGCTGGCAATCGCCGGCGCCTTTTCGCATGCACCTGGAGCACGCAATGTCAGCACCCAACACTCGCATCGCCCTGATCCAAATGGCCTGCGCCCCATCGACTGCGCAGAACCTCGACCACGCCGAGGACCTCGTGCGTGAGGCCGCGCGTGCCGGTGCACAGATCATCTGCCTGCCCGAATTATTTAGGGCGCAGTATTTCTGCCAGCGTGAAGACCACGCCCTCTTTGCCCTCGCGGAATCGATACCTGGCCCGAGCACGGCTCGCCTGGCCGCCATCGTCCGCGAAGAAAAGATCATCCTGATTGCGAGCCTCTTTGAGCGTCGCGCTCCAGGCCTTTACCACAACACCGCCGCTGTGCTCGACTACGCCAGTAGCGCACCGGACAACGTCGCGGGGATCTACCGCAAGATGCATATCCCCGACGATCCTCTCTACTACGAGAAGTTCTACTTCACCCCCGGCGACCTCGGCTTCCGTGCCATCCCGACCAGTCACGGCTCTGTCGGCACACTCATTTGTTGGGACCAGTGGTACCCAGAAGCCGCTCGCCTCACCGCTCTCTGCGGCGCGCAAACCATCTTCTATCCCACGGCCATTGGCTGGCATCCAGGCGAAAAGGCAGAGTTCGGCGAAGCTCAGTTTTCTGCCTGGGAGACGATGCAGCGCGCCCACGCTATCTCCAACGGAGTCTTCGTTGCCGCTGTGAATCGGGTTGGCCATGAGCACGGAGACGTAATCCATGACGGCGTGACAATCGACGGGCCCGACGACCACAGCACCGCCTCCGGCCTCGAATTCTGGGGCAGGTCCTTCATCGCCGATCCGTTCGGCCGCATCCTCGCGCAGGCGTCACACGACAAGGAAGAGATTGTCACCGCTGCCATCGACGCGTCTCTTGTCGAAACGACTCGCCAGCACTGGCCCTTCCTTCGCGACCGGCGCATCGACGCCTATGCCGGCATTACCAGCCGCTTCATCGATTAGTTGCGCCTTTGTGATCTGGCGCTTTCGGAGCTGTTCTGGATCGGCGATGAGCTGGATTCGAACGGACGCTGCTCTATGCAGCGGCAGAGCACGCCCTGGTTTAAGCAATTCGGGTTACCGGTTCACGACCGACATGCCACGGATGATGCTGAGCACGGCAGGGCCGAGCAGAACGATGAACATGCTGGGGAAGATGAAGAGAACGAGCGGGAAGATGATCTTAACCGTCGTCTTGGCGGCCATCTGTTCGGCTAGTTGACGGCGTTTGAGGCGTATAGTGTCTGCGAAGACGCTGAGCGCACGCGCGATCGGGGTGCCAAAGCGCTCAGTCTGAACGAGCATGCTGGCGAAGGCGTTGATGTCGCTTAGTTCGCTACGCGTCGCCATATCGGCCCACGCCTGGATGCGTGGTTTTCCGGCTCGCTGCTCACGGTTGATCTGGAGCAATTCTTCGGTGATCTGAGGATGGCTAATGCCCAGTTCCTGGCCGACTCGAAGTAGGGCTTGATCGATTCCGAGGCCTGCATCGACGCAGATGACAAGTAGATCGATGGTGTCCGGAATACTCCTGCGGATCTTTTCGCGACGGCGCTTGATCAGGCGGGTCAGGACGATGTTTGGGACAATAAAGCCCGCGGCGGGGAGAGCGAACATCCAAAATGTACGACTCAAGGGGATGCAGGAGCCGGCGGCAACCGCGAACAAGGGAGAAAGAATCCGGGCCGCATTGTAAAGATCGGCAGGGTAGATACCCCTATATCCGGCATTGGCAAGCCGCTCGGACAGGGCTGCATTGTCCGACAGACCGAGACGCGCGCGCACCCAATGCACCATGGCAAAGAGCCTCCGGCCGGCGTTCTTCGTCATGGGGACGTCTCGCCGGTAATTGCGGTCATGGTACGTCACCTCACGGATGCGCTGCGTGGTGGCGCGTGAGGTCCGGGTGAGGAAGAACGACGTGGCGAGAGCCAGGGCAAAAAAAATCGTGGTGTACAAGGCGAGATAGAAAAGATGAGTCATCGCACACCGTTAAACCTGGACATCGACGACCTTGCGAATGATGAGGCCACCGATGAGGATGAGCGCCCCGCCGGCATACAGGAGTTTTTGCCCTGTGGGGTCGTGGAAGAGAATGGTGGAGTAGCCGGGGCTGACAATGTTGAGCAGCACGAGCATGACGACCGGCAGCAAGCCAAGAATCCAGCCGGTGAGGCGGCCCTGCGCCGTACGGGTGCGGACCTCCCCTTCGATGCGAACGCGTTCGCGGATGACGTACGAGGCGCGATCCAGTATCTCGGTCAGGTCGCCTCCGGTCTCCTTCTGGACAAGGATGGCGGTGATGAGGAATTGCAGATCCCTTGATGGGACGCGCGTTCCCATCTGGAGCAGGGCGTCGCGAAAGTGAAGGCCGAGCCTCTGCTGCTGGAAGACCTGGACAAATTCGAAGGCGAGCGGTTCGGGCGATTGCTCGGCGATGAGTTCGATGGAGGATCCCATGGAGTGGCCGGCGCGAAGGGAGCGCGCCATGAGATCGATCGCATCGGGGAGAGCTGTGTTGAATGCCTTGAGTCGGCGGCCGCGTTTGAGCCCGAGCAGCCCAAAGGGGACTGCCGATCCGGCGAGCGCCGCCGCGGCCGCTAGCAGCAAAATGCGCAGGAAGAGGAAGCTGAGCAAGCCGCAGGCAAGAGCGGCGCCCGCGCTGGAGATAACGGTGCCACCTATACCCAGGCTGCTGTCCGCGTGGATGAGGAGCACTTTGAGCTTTTTTCCGAATCTGCAGGGCTCAAGGAGAAGCCCGAGACGGGCGGAGTAAGTGCGTTGCTCTCGTTGCTCCAGTTCAGATCCATTGGTACCGGCGTTGTGCGGTCGAACCGAATCCTGAATGGTGACGAGCCGCTGCCGGGTGGACTTACTCGACGCCTCCGGGCGCATGAAGAACATGAGGATCGAGAAGCTGAGCGCCATTGCAAGGACAAACGTGATTGCGAGCGGACTCATGGTGGACGCTTTCTTCTCTATTCCTTCTCTATACTTCGACGGAATGGTCGAGAAGGTTGAGCCCGAGCGGTATTCCGGCGGCCTTGAGGCGTTCTCCGAACTTAGGCACGATGCCGGTGGAGTAGAAGCGGCCTTTGACGTTTCCGCTGGGCCCGAGTCCGAGCTTCTCGAACAGGTAGATGTCCTGAAGGCTGATCATGTCTCCGCTGGTCCCGGTAATCTCGCTGATGTGGGTGACACGGCGGGTCCCGTCGCTCATGCGCGAAACCTGGATGATGAGGTCAACGGCGGAGGCTATCTGGGCGCGAATGGCCTTCTCCGGCAGCGAGACTGAGCCCATCATCGCCATGGTCTCAATGCGGGCGATGGCATCGCGGGGATTGTTAGCGTGGATGGTTGTGATGGATCCGTCGTGGCCGGTATTCATGGCCTGCAGCATGTCGAGCGCCTCTTCGCCTCGAACCTCGCCGAGGATGATGCGATCCGGGCGCATTCGGAGCGCATTGATGACCAGTTCGCGCTGGCGGATTGCACCCTTGCCCTCGAGGTTAGGCGGGCGGCACTCCAGTCTGGCGACATGCTCCTGCTTGATCTGGAGTTCGGCTGAGTCCTCGATGGTGACGATGCGCTCGGCGGGGGAGATGAATCCGGACAGAACGTTGAGCAGCGTGGTCTTGCCCGAGCCGGTGCCTCCCGAGACGACGATGTTGAGGCGCGCGCGGACCGCGCTGCGAAGGATCTCGAGCATCTGCGGGGTAAGAGCCCGGTGGCGCAGGAGATCGTCGGAGGTGAGCGGGATGGCGCCGAAGCGGCGTATCGAGAGCAGCGGGCCATCAACGGCAAGCGGCGGAATGACAATATTGACGCGCGAGCCATCGAGCAGACGAGCGTCCACCATGGGTGAAGACTCGTCGATACGGCGGCCGACCGCGGAGACGATCTTGTCGATGATGTGCATGAGGTGTGCTTCATCCTTGAACACTATGTTGGTCTTTTCGATAACGCCGCGCCGTTCGACGTAGACCGTCTTATATGTGTTGACGAGTATGTCGTTCACGGTTGGGTCGTGCAGCAGAGGCTCGAGCGGACCGAGACCGAACACTTCGTCGAGGATGTCGTGCGCCAGATGGTCGCGGTCGGGGGCGCTAAGCGGAGCACTCTGTTCTCCGATGAGCTGGAGGATGACAGCGAGCAACCGCTGTCGTCCGCCAATCTCGTCGGACTGCATGGCCGCGAGCTTTTCCAGGTCCATGCTCCGGATGAGCTCGTGATGAACGGAGGTCTTCAGCGCGTGTCGTGCCGCGTCACCCAGAGTCACACGCACTTCGGTGGCGACCGCGACGTGCGGCGGTGGATTCATGTACATCGATACTTCCGGCATGCGAGCACCTCGTTCATTTCGAAATATTCAGGAGAGCGCCTTTCAGCGCAAGAACGCGAACAGCCCTCTTTTTTCTACTGGTAGCTTCCGGCCGCTCGCGCCGTGAACTATGCAGTTCGCCCAGCGGGCGAGCGCCTGATTAAACTCCGATCGGCGCTGGGGTGGAATGGGCTCACCATCGTTGATCGCGCGGAGCAGCTCGAAGTAGTTGTTGGGAACCGAGACCGAGATGGGGAAACGGACGGCTTTCTCGATTTGCTCGGATGTTACTGAATCGGTCGCTGTGGAACGATTGACTACAACCCGCAGCTTGCTCGTAGCGGATTCGTTGAGCGATAGATTCTCGACCAGTCGGGCCAGATCTCGGAGTGCGGCAACATCTGGTGTCGAAACAATATAAATCTCGTCCGACTGGTCAACTATGGAGGTCTTTGAGTCCTGCAAGGCGACAGAGGAGTCGATGAGCACGTAATCGTATTCCCGTCGCAGAAAATCCATGACGTGTTCGAACTGATCGCTCTTCGGTTCATGCGGCCCGCTGGACATCTCGGGAGATGCGATGACATCGAGCCCGCTTCTGTGGCGGACGACGAAACCGTTGAGGAGTTCGGAATCGAGACGGTCGGCATTTCGGAGAAGCTCGTCAAAGTGATACTGCGTGTCCTTGAGACCGAGGTACAGAGCGACGTGGCCGAGCTGCTGCTTGTGGTCGATAAGCAGCGTCTTCTTGCCGTGCTGGCGGACCAGATGAATTGCGAGATGGACGGCAAGCATCGTGGTTCCGACGCCGCCTTTCGCTCCGAAGAAGGCGATGACGCGGCCAATGCCGCTTTGCGCGCGCGGATCGACGGCCATGACGGCATGAAATCGAGTGAGCGAGGCGACCAGGTCCTCCGGGTCGACCGGCTTGGTCAGAAACTCAGTGCATCCATTTCGGACTGCGCGCAGCAGAATGCCCGCGTCGAGCTGGGCGCCAATCCCCACGATGCTGATCTTCTTGAGAAATATCTGGTGCAGGCGCCCGGTGGTCTGGATGGCCAGTTCAGGGTCGCGATCGAAGTCGATGAGGGCTACGCAGGAGGCCGCGCTCTTCAACGAGGCAGAGAACTGCGGACGTTTTTCTGAGGTGATATAGTCACGAAACTCACCGGCGAAGTGGGCTCCGGAGACCTTGAAGGAAGCGGCGGTTGCGGCATTCACCACGGAGTCGTCCACACACACGCTGAAGATCGCCTGGTTTGGGCGTTCCGAGCTGTTCGTTTCGTTGATCATTGGAGGTCCGGGCCGATCTGGGGCGCGGGCTTTGCTTGCGGCGTTGGCTCAGCCTTGTCCTCTCGGGAGCTCCCTGGCGCGGACGCGTCGAAGGCATCGGAGTCGAGATTGGGGACAACAAACTTCGGGAGGTCGGCGACCGGCACCGAATTACTGCTCAAAGGATCAACGACCGATGCGGTGACCAGTATGACGAGATCGACCACGGAGTGATTGAAGTTCTTCGACCGGAAGAGCTGGCCAAGGATCGGAATGTTAGCGATCCCCGGGACCTTGCTCATAATTTCCGTGGTGCGGTGGTCGAGTAGGCCAGAGACGATAAAGCTCTGACCATCCTGTATTTCGACTTCAGTCTCTGCGCGACGCGTGGACAACGCTGGGATCGTAAAACCAGAGACCGTGACGGCGTTGCTGTAATCCAGTGTGCTGACCTCGGGCGACAGCTTCAGACGGATAGAGCCATCCGGATTGACAGTCGGCATGAAGTCGACCTTTACGCCGTAAGGCCGGAACTGGATGGTGATCGCGGTTGAGTTTCCAGCGCCTCCCTGGACGACGGGAAACGGGAATTCGCCGCCCGATAGGAAACGGGCTGGGAGACCGCTGAGAGTTGTGAGCGTGGGCTCAGCGAGCACCTGAAAGATTTGTTTCTGCTCCAGGTCCTGCACGGTGAGCCCGACGTTGATTTTTGCGTTATACAGGAAAATATCGAGCGGATTGCTGACACTGAGCGATGAGCCGCTGCCGGTCGCGGCACTGCCGAATTGCCCGGTAGTAGTCGCGACCGAGGTCCGGCCTCCGGCGAAGATATTGATGCCCAACTGCTCTAGGCGGGTGCGGTCCACTTCCACGATGCGGAGCTTTAATTGCACCTGCTTGCCATGCACAGGAACGATGCGGAGGGAGTTGACGACGTCCTTCGCATAGAGTGATGCCATCTTGAGGACAGCATCGGAGGCAACGTCGCTGGCAACCGATCCGGTGAGGAAGATCTTGCCTTCGCCCGTCTCGGCGTGGATGGCGGAGCCAGGGAAAGCCTCCTCAAGCGAAGCGCGCAGGGCGTCGGGATCAAGGTCTGCGGAGATCGCGTAAAGGCGATGACCGCCTGCTTCGTCCCACACCACCATGCTGCTTACGCCTGCGGCCTTGGCGGTGAGGACTATCTCGGTAGATCCAGAAGTGTAAGTCTGGAGCACAGCAGGATTGCCAACGTACACGCGGCGCAGCGGAGTGGTCGAAGTAAGCACAACGGAGCGGCCGACGGTAATGTGGACCACATCGCTGGCCGTCGCAGACTTCATGGCAAGTTGCAGAGAGGCTCCATCCTGTGGATCCCCGAGAGACGTGACGTGGGAGTTGCCCGTCTGGGGGACAGCCTGATGCGCTGCGAATAGGCAGGTAAGCAGCAACCACGCCAGCGAGCCGAGACCGCTCGTGTTGGCGTGACCGCTTAAGCTTATGCATGCCGGGCGCAGGTTGCGGATCGTCATTGGCCGGCACCTCGGTCCTGCGTTCCTGTGGACCGTGCCTCGCCGGAGCTGCCGCCGAGGATGGTTTCGATCTCATGTCGCTTGGGGGCCATTGGAGTTATGGCCATGGACCGAGGGGTGACTGTGCGCTCAGCGCCGAAAGGATGGCTAACCAGTTGCGAAAGGAGCATCGGCGGTTCATTGGTTCGACTGCTGTCTCCGCCATTACGCAGAACGAAGTGGATAATGCCCTGAGTGCTCGCAAGGACAGCGCGCTTCGACTCCTCTGGAGTCAGCAAGAGTGTCACGATGGCAACGTCCGACTTCTTTCCTTCTGGGTCGGGTTCCATCTGATGACCCGCCGCGACGACGAGCGCGTTCTGCAGGACAGTCGCAGTGACAGGTTCGGGGGAACGGTCTGAGTGGTACGTCACCAGGACATCCAGGTGGGATCCGGGAATGAGAAAACCAGCGACACCGACGACCTCGTCCGAGCGCAGAGCCACCGCGCGCATGCCATCCGGAATCTTGCTCGCCAGGCCGACGCCGGAGCCAGGAGCAGACAGATCGTAATCGAGTATCGGCTGGTCTTTGCCTAGCGGAAAGAGAACGACTCGGCCAATCACATCACCGGTTCGCGTGAAGACACCGTTGATGGGAATCGTGCCGGGCCATGCGACGAGTTCCGTGTTATCAACATTGAGGACTTCGCCGGCCTGAAGAACGCGCGACGGAGCCGCGTACCGCGCGTCCGGAGGCCTCTGCGATGCTGACGCGGGGGCCAACCTCCTGGAGACAAGCCACGTGCACAGCGCAGAGACGAAGAGCGCGAGAGTGAGTGCGAAGAGGATGCGCTTTGGGTTCACCGACGTGCTCCCCACGAGGGTCGTTCAGGAATCCTGCGGCCGCGGACATCATGCACGGAGCATACGAACGCGCACATGAGAGAGCCTCCCGTAAACATCTGTCGCTGTTGTAAAGCATCCGTCTGGTGACCCCGTGACATGAGCGGTGAGCGGCGACACAACACGTTGCATTGTGCCGCATCACCGCTCGCAGTCTCGTCTCCCTCAGTCTGCGGAACCCGTTCCTGGAGAAGCTGACTTAGGCGATGGCATTGGTGAGACTGTTGCCGACTGCGTTGAAAGCATTTCCGACTTTGCCGGAGAGGCCGCTCATGGCGACCACCGCACCGAGACCGATCAATCCGGCAACCAGGGCATATTCGATCAGGTCCTGGCCCGACTCGTCCTTCGTAAAGGCGACAAACACATGGCTAATCTTCTTCATCATTGAGGTATCTCCTGTTGTGCTGCGTATGGGCCCGAGTCCGTGAGTGTCATTCGACCACTCTCGATCGATGAGAGCCTTGACTGACCTATCGGGCAGACGATGGAAAGCATGAGGCTGCGGCGGAGTTTGGCTTCTGTTAGTATCGTGCGGCATCTGAATCCGCTGCCTATTCCATGATTGACGTCTGTTGAAGCAGCGCTGCCTAAGAACCGGCGGCAGGCAGCCTGATCAGTTCGGGGGTGTAGGGCGGGTGAGGGCGGCGATGAGTTGGCTGAACTCTGGCCATGCTGCGCAGAGTTCTTCGCGAGTGGCAGCCTCGTAGTCTTCAAACTCGAAACCAGGGCTGACGGTGCATCCTAGCAGCGCCCATTGGCCGCCTGGCACGAGGTGTGAGCCTTGCCAAACGTCGCGCGGGACGATGACCTGCGGGCGATCGCCATGGGCAAGGTCGCTGCCGATGCGCACGGTTTCCCCGCCGCCGCCGACATGAAGCTGCAGCATCTCGACTGCATCACCTGCATAGAAGTGGAAGATCTCATCGGACTTGAGGCGATGCATCTCGCTGAAGGTGTCGTGCTCGAGCAGATAGTAGATCGCAGTGGAGGTACAGCGCGCGCTGCGATAGCGACCGTCGGCGAATGAGCCTGGCGGCAACATCTCGCTTGACTCGTAGGTGCGGATGTAACATCCGCCTTCGCGTGGGTGGGGTACGAGGCCGAGAGCTTTCTTTACTTCGTCTGCGGTCATCATAAGATATCTTGCCTCTGCAGCTATTCTCAATGTTCTACCTACGTTATTCTTCCTCTAATCCCATGGAGAACCTCACCCTCGAAGAGCAGCGTCTGCTGCAAGCTGAACTTTCAAGCGGCGAGTCCGTCCTTTGGACCGGCAAACCGAAACCCGTGCGTTGACTTTCATACTTCGGGCTGGGGCTTGCGATGTTGCGCCCGAACGGATTCCTATGAATGCTTTGGGAAGAGCGGTCCGTCTACTCGGTACCCTGTAGCCGCATACGAGCATGCCGCCGCAGCATCGCCTGGACCAGCACCGCCATCAGGAAGCAGAAGATTACGGCCACGACCGCGATGAGCCAGGGAAACTCCTGCAAGATTCTCGTGACGCGCGCCAGCGCCGAGGTTTCTCCGACCCGGTAGACGTCGTTGCCCAGCCGGTAGGAGGAGAACTGCGTTCCGTGCAGCACGCTCACCGATTGCGCTATGTCCGACGACTGCGATGTATTCAGGAACGCCGAAACGAAGTTCGGAATCGCCGCCGGGTCGCGCAGCACGACTAACACCACTGAGCGGTTCGATCCCACCGGCCACTCCGCGCCCTCGATCAATGCATCGGGCAAACTGCCGCCCGTCATAAGCTGTCCCTGCTGCAATTGACCCGAAGCGTCGCCCCGCCACCAGGACGCACGATCGAAAATGCCTCGGGTATCCCTGATGTGCAGACCGCCGCCATCCACCCCGACCGGCAGCACAATGTCGAGCGTCTTCAGCGCGGGCTGGTCTTCCACTGTGCCCATCACGAGGTAATCCTTGGTAGCATCGCTGGTCATCCCAGCCGCGTTGGTCACCGTGACGCTCAGCACCGGATATCCCGTTTGCGCACCAAAGTGCGCCATCATAGCCAGGAACATCTCAAGTTCGCCGTTGGAAGGGTGGTCCGGGAGCACCACTGACGTGTCGCCGAGGTCTGCCTTGCGTGTAAATGGATAGCCGGCGTTGGCAAATGATTCGAGGTTAGGCATCACCGCCGAATGCGCAATGTCCGTGATGTCGAGGTACGAGTCCTTCAGGATCGCGCCTTGCAGGTTGAGCGGCGCCGTGTCCTCGCAGTTCCCTTTCTTGGGAAGCTGGAAGACGAACTTCAGCAGCATCGTGTTCGAGAATGGGCGCAGGTCGACCACAGGGATAGGCACCACAGTTTCCAGCACCGACGAGGCCTTGTCGGTGTGCGGCATAGGCGTTGAACTTACGTACGCCCCGTTCATGTACACCTGCAGCGTACTGTCGTTGCCCAGCGGAACACCGTTGTACCGGTAGCTCATATGGAACGCGAGCTCGCGTTTCTCCCCAAAGTCGAGATCGGGCGGCAGGCGAAAGTAGACGCTCAGCGGCACCGAGCCGTCCCCTTGCAGATCGCCGGACGGATCGCTGATTTGCGCAATCTGCCCGATATTCGCAGCTCTGTCCCTGTCCGTACTCAGCCAGCGCGGAGCATCGTTGAACTTGCGCGGTGCGGGCAACGTGAGGCTTCGAATCGGCACCTGCGAGCCCTGCCATGTGTCTCCATGGAGTGCCAGCGCCATCGCCGCCTTGAGGAGCTGATCTTCGGTCTCTCCCGTCACCAGCAGGACGTGGGAATTTGGGTCGGATGGATTTGCCCTCATGGCAACAGTCGCACCCGAGATCATAGTGACGCCCAGCGACGCCGGAATTTCCGACGGATTCTCGGCGATCACAATCGCGTTGCGTGCGGGTATCACACCTAACGACACGGGAAACTGCACCGGGCGGTGACCGTTCAAGATGCCAAGCCACGACGCAATAATCCCCGCGGCCTGCATCGCTTTCGGAGACGGCTGCGAAAGGAAGATGATCGGCACCACCGGGTGCGGGCTCACCCCGGAGTCATAAAACGGAAGCGGAAGCAGGTTGAGATCGTTCGCCAGAGGCAGCAACGAGCCTGCCAGTTCAATCGTCGACCTCGAATCGACATGGCCCCACAGCGTCGAGTTCGACGGGTCTTCGCACTGCAGCGCATAGTGTCCGATAAACTCGAAGGTGAGTTGGTTGTCATGCACCAGCAGCTCCGGAGGCAAATCCAGCGTAGCTTCGATTACTGCGCTGTGCTCGTTGGAATTCGATGCCGCATTCACCGCAAACGTCGCGAACAGCGTCCCATTGAGGCTCAGCTTAAGATGACTGATTCCCGGCAGCAGCCCCGGCGAGAAGTCATATCGGAGATTCATCCTCGCGGTCTTCACAAGCCGGCTTCGCGGGACAGAAAAATAGACCGAGTAAGAAGCGTCGACGCCGCGCAAAACGATCGTGTCCGGGACACCCGCTTCGGCAAGCGTGAACACATCGTCGAAGCTTTCCGCCGTTCCAGCATGCACGGAGTTGCCGCTTGAAGCCCGTACCCCTGACGAGCTGCCAGGCCTTGAGGCCCCGCCAGCGGCTGTTCCCACGGTCTGCGCAGCCTGCGCATTTTGTAGCGAGAGTCCCGCAATCGCCGCCATCAGCAGCATCGGCGCGACGCTCGCCGCCATCGCAGCCTTCTGCCGGACCTTCTTTCTCCTCGAGCCTCCGACGGTCAACGAGAGCCCGCGCACCGACAGCTTCAAAATGCGGCCCATGCTGCGCAAAGGCCGGTTCGCCTCGCGCACTTCGCCCAGGCCAAGCCACGCGTCGGCACGCGAATACAAAAGCATCGTCAGTGCCTCGTCTTCCTGCAGGCTCAATGGCTTGAACTGCGCGCGCAGCTCACTCCCATCGATGCCAACCACCGTCGCCGGAAGCGTCGCTGTCCCATCGAGCACCGGGAAGATGAACTTGATAACGTCACCCACCTCAGCCTTCACGGCCTGATCCACGCGGGTGCGCACACCACCGCTCGAAAGGTCGGAGGTGATGCCCTGGATCATGGAGCCGTCAGGCAGAATCACGTCCGACGGCACCGCCATCGCCAGGCGTACACTCTGCCGGCGCTGCTGACTTTCCCACGCAACGGCGGTGGCGACCCCCAGTATCGTCAGGTTGAACAGCGTCCAAAGCACGTTTACCCAGATCGTTCCAGGATGGCTGCCATCATAGATACTCGCCGGCCAGTTCACAAACGCAAGCCACTCCGGCACATCATATGTTGGAAACTGGAAGAGCCTGGCAACTGCACACAACAGTCCGAAGAAGTTGAATGCCAGCAACAGCAGGAATGGCCGCGCGATACGCGCATCAAAGAATTCTCTGTTGACGACTCCGCCCTTGGCCGTCACGTTGAAGCTTCCCATCCTGGGGTTGATGAGAGCGAGCAATGTGGGCAAAAAGATGTAGGGCGCCAGCACCGTCTCGTAGATCTCGTTCCAAAAGGATTGCCTGTGCTCTCCCTGAATCCGCGAGTTGGTGAGGTTCGAAAGCACAAGATGCGGCAGCGCATACGCCACAATCACCGCCCAGAAACCGGGAATGTTGGTCATTCCGAAGATGAGGTAGATCAACGGTGCGGTAAGGAAGATCAGCCGTGGCAGCGCAAACAGGAAGTGCGACATCGCGTTGAAATAGCACAACCGCTGCGCCGGCTTCAGTCCAGTTGCGAACAGCGGGTTCTCGATGCGGAGGATCTGCACCATTCCGCGCGCCCACCGGATACGCTGCTTCACGTGTCCGCTCAACCGTTCCGTCGCCAGGCCGGCTGCCTGAGGGATATTAATGTACGCAGTGTTCCACCCCCGCATCTGCATTCGCAGCGAAGTGTGTGCGTCCTCCGTCACCGTCCCGACTGATACACCGCCCGCCTCATTGAGGGCGCTCCTGCGCAGCACTGCGCAAGAGCCGCAAAAGCACGTAGCGTTCCAAAAATCATTGCCGTCTTGCACAACGCCGTAGAACAGCTCATCTTCATTTGGGATAGTGCGGAACTGATCCAGATTGCGCTCGAACGGATCGGGGGAGTAAAAGTGGTGCGGGGTCTGCAGCATTGCAAGCTTCTGGTCGCGCACGAACCAGCCCATAGTCAGTTGCAGAAAGCTGCGCGTCGGGACGTGGTCGCAATCGAAGACAGCTACGTACGGGGAATCCAGGCGCTCGAGCGCATGATTGATGTTCCCTGCCTTCGCATGCCTGTTGTCGTCCCGCGTCATGTATCCGATGCCAGCCTCTTCGGCGAATGCGCGGAACTCATCTCGCCTGCCATCGTCCAGGATGTATACGTTCAGCTTGTCCGCCGGCCAGTCGATGTTCATCGCCGCCAGTGCGGTGAAGCGCACCACGCTCAGCGGCTCGTTGTACGTCGGAATCAGCAGGTCCACCGCGGGCCACTGTTCGGGATCATCCGGAAGCGGTACTGGAGCCCGTCGCAGCGGCCACAGCGCCTGCAAATATCCGAGGACGAGGACCACGAAGGCGTAACACTCCGCGAGCAGAAGCACGGAGATGAAGAACGCTTCCAGCGCAGTCCATTTTCCCCCGGGATCTCGGAAGTACGCAATCACGGAAGAGACACGCCAAAAGCCGTACCGGAACGTCGAGTAGACCGACAGGAGCACCAGCGTCAAAGTCACCAGATACGACTTCGAGCTGCGATCCATGCAGATGGCGATGACAAGGGTAAGAAGCGCAAGGAGGAGCTGGTGCTCCCAGCTTAGAGAAAGTACTCCAGTGAAACAAAGGAACAGCATTCCGCCCGCAAGAACCGAGATCCGGAGGGCCCGCAAAAGAATGCCATCTCCCGATTCGAATTCTTTCCATAAAGGTGAGCGCGTCACCGCTCGCCCCATCGCAGGCTGCGAAACTCACCGTTAGCGGGCGGTGACACGTCCCTGAGCCACGACGCTACATCAAGGTAATCTTGCGACACCGGCGCGGCCGGCGCGTAGTCCACGACCGTCATACCCTGTGCGAGCGCCTCGCTTACGGCCGGTGAATTGCGAATAGCAAATCGCAAAAGGCGATCTCCGAGTTGGTGGCGGAAGACCTCGCGAACGTCCACGTGCAGGGGAAGCGTGGCATCGAACTGGTTCAGTACATAAAAAGGCAGCACGGGCCGGCCGTCGCAATCCGTAATGCCGCGGAAGACTCTCTCCACCGCCTGCAGGCTAATCACCGAGTTCATATCCGGCGCGATCGGCACAAGCACTATGGGATGCAGGTCAGCCAACTGGCGCACCAGCCAACTCGAGCCAGAAGACAGATCCAGCAGCAGGCGGTGGTTGCCTTGGCCATTGCGAAGAATCTCTTCCGCCAGCGTCTGTTGCTGCCGTTCGTCCTCACTCTTCCCTGCGGCCTCGTAGATCACCAGCGAGATCGGCTCCCCGTGGTTGTCCAGCGACGGTGGAAAGGAGCGAACGACGCCCGGGCGCAACTCTCTAGCGCCAAAGTAAAACGGAAGCAGGCCGTGTGAGGTCGTGTCCGTCAGCACTACTTTCTCGCCTTGCGAGGAAAGTGCCCGCCCGAGCGTAGCCACTAGGCTGGTCTTGCCCACCCCGCCAGCCAGTGAAAACACCGCCAGCACCGGCGTATGCGTAACTCCGAGCCGCGCCGGCTGCATTGCGGGCAGCTCTGGCCCAGTGGTTTCGAAGACGCCTTGCAGCGCAAACCATCGCAGCGCGACCCCTTCCCGCGAGTCCTGCAGCGCGTCCCTACCAGGCGCGTGCCCGCCATGCGACGGCGAGAGCGCCTCCGACATCCGCACGTGAGGCGGTGTTTGCGAAGCATAAAGCCACGCCGGGCTGGTCGGCGCAAACTCCGCATCGATTCCTTCGTCTTCCGAGCCGGATGGCTGCAACTCTTCCCGAGCCACCCTCTCCCACGGCCACGCCACCATCACGCGGCCCACTTCTGCATTGAACAGGGCTTTCTCTCGCGAGAGATCGAGGCTCAAATACGAAGCCTCCGCAAGATCTTGCTCCAGAGCCGGTTCGTCCGATTGCGCGGAAGGGGAACGCAGGAACGGCTGAAAGTCCAACGGACCAGCACCACCCGACTCGCCCATATCGGCGCCCGGACCCCGAGACGCATCCTCAATCGGAACGCCTGGCTGAGGACCGGCCCGCTCACGCCGAAGTAGTTCGGATTCCGTGTAGATGGACGCCTGTAGTTTGGCCGATAGATGGGCCTCGGCGATCTCGCGTTCCTCGCGCAGAGCAAGTATCGTAGCGTGAGCTGCTGCCTCCGCTCTGCGCGCGGCTTCCACCCGATCCGAGGCCGCCTTTCGCGCTGCTTCCTCCGCGCTTCGTAGCAACGCAATCCGCGACGCCTCACTGGCCTCGCTGATCTGGGACCGCGCTGTGGCATGCGCCGCCGATGCCTCCCGTTCCGCCTCTTCCGCAGACGCTTCCGCCTCGGCCTGCGCACTCAACTCACGTTCGAGTAGCGCTTTGGCGGCGCGATACCGGACCTGCGCCCGATACTCCCGGCGAGAAGCGGAGTAATCCCGATACTTGGCCCCTTGCAGATTGGCCCAGGAGTAGAGGGCGGCCACATCCTCCGGCGTATTGTCTGCCGTCGATTGGTCGTCGATTACGGTGCCGCGCGAGCCCATCGGTGCCCCATTTGACCCTTCTACCGCATCGCGAATTTCCAGCCGCCGATCGGGTATTTGCCTGCGTCGACTTCACTTATGCAAAGTCTTCCATGCGATTGATATGAGGGTACTTTTGACACTGGACCAAGTCAATGAGTTCGCGGTGCGACTTAAGTCACTTTGTTCCGGGTTACTCCGCCGATTACTTGCCCTAACTCCGGTAACCGATCCAGTTTGGATGATCCATGTCATCGAGTCGCGTTGGGGCGCTGAAACCGTAGCGAGTCGCGGCTTCTTCCGCCCCTTCAATCCGGCGGTCCAAGTGCCCTGACGGCTATCTCAATATGCTACCTTTGGAGTGTGGTTCGAGAGCGTAGCTCAGTTGGTAGAGCATCGCCCTTTTAAGGCGTTGGTCCTGGGTTCGAGCCCCAGCGCTCTCACCATCAAATCAATCACTTACGCAGACGGAATACGCAGATCAGGTCACACTCGGCTGATTGTCCGCGCGCTTAGTCCATTTATAGACGCGCTGTGAATTCTTCCAGAAATACTTTTCTGCCACTGCGCTCGGCTTGGTGGAAAAGAACCGCTTCACCAGCCCGACCTCTTCGGGGATGGTGGCGACGCCGTAGCTGTTGGGATAGTCGGATCCGAATATCACTCGATCCTCGCCGAACGCGTCGAACAGATACTCGAGCCTGGCGCGCAGCGGCTCATAGTCCTTGACGATGACCCCGTCCGACAGTCGCGGATGGTACACCTCCGAGAGCTTGACGAAGATGTTGGGCCGATCAGCCATCTCCTTTACCACCGCTGCATAGGCCTTGTGCCCATCTGGCGCTGGGTCGAAGGAAGGCAGATGGTCCATGATGATGCGAAGATCCGGGATCGCGTCGGCAAGCAGCACGTTGGCCTGCATGAGTCCCATACTCGGATTGGCCGTATCAAGCGCCAGATCAGCCTGAGCCAGCAGCTTCAGATTGGCTACTTGGTCGAGCTTGAGCGCTACCTTGCCGTTGTCCACGCTATAAAAGCGGCTCGAGCGAATAGCGCGATAAAGCGGATCCTTGGCAAAGTGCGTCACATATTGGCCGAAATCCGACCGGCTCGGATCGAGGCTTCCCGACACGCCGACCATGAACGGATCGGCCCGGCAGACTTCCAGATACCACAGATTATCGTCGATCAATGGACTGGACTCGACCACGATCGCGCCGACTATTCCGGCAGGCCTCGCCAGCGGGCGATACATCGAAGGAAGCGAAGTTTTCGAGATCGCCCGGTACGCAGCCGAGCCCATATATCCCGCGCCCAGAGGACGAGTCCCGTCGAACAGATGAATATGTGCGTCGATCACCGGGATAGCATCCACCGCGGGTGCCGCAGCCTGTGCAAGCGTGCGCATTGCTCCCGAAAGCCCAGCCCCGGCAACGGTCGCGGTGCCGATAAACCGCCGCCGTGACATGGTATCGATCACTTCATCCCCTCATTCGCAGATTTATCGCAACGCCCAAGACTTGAATGCATTCGAGGCTGACTTCCAACTCCCGGACACTACGGCTTGGTAATCGTCACATAGCGGTCGGTCGTCTCCCAACGGATGTGCAGTTCGGTCGAGGTCGCCGTCGTGTTTTCGAACGAGAGGCTCATCACCTCTTGCGGCGTTGTCATCGCCTTCGCCTTCATGGCAACGCGGCCGAGGTCCATCTCCGGCTTGTATTCGGTTCCCCATTGGCCCGTCTGGTTATTGAGAATGAGCTGCCATGTGCCCGTGCTGGGCAGCGAATAGAGAGTATGCGTCCCCGCGGGGACAACGAGGTCGCCAAACTTGAGCGGCACAGAGGTGATAATCGTCGTCGCGGGATTTGCGCCCGTCCGCCAGACCTTGTCATAGGGGACAATTTCGGGCCCGCCTAAGTGGCGTCCGCGAAGGTGCGGCGTGTTGTAGTGGATGTCGATCGTGCCGCCAGCCACGCTGACGTTTGCAGTCGCGGCCGGACTAGGCATAAGTGCACCCGGCTTGGCAGGAGCCATATCGCCAGTCTGGGCGTTCAGCGGAGTACACGCCAGGCCGAGCACTGCAGTCGACACGATGGCGCAGATCGCGCGGAATGAGCTTGTGCGGAGATGCGACAGAGTAAGCTTCATGGGTTCTCTTTCTTTGAGCGGTTGTTGGGAAGGTTGAGCGCCGAGCCGTGCTTCGCGACCGGGCCAGGTACTGCTTCGGAGTCCTGTCGATGCTCGACCAATCCCATCTTCCATGTCAAGCGCCGGCATGCGAATCCCCCGCATCCCATGCTAGGCTTAACCTGCGCGCCCGTAGCTCAGCTGGATAGAGCGGCAGCCTCCGAAGCTGTAGGTCAGAAGT